>Ga0316604_10000564_pt1 | contig 42834 bp, 34 predicted proteins | sample OWC_soil_day20_C_FD_207650 | JGI IMG/M metagenome (GOLD analysis project Ga0316604, IMG submission 207650) | Wetland soil microbial communities from Old Woman Creek delta, Ohio, United States - OWC_soil_day20_CT | ecosystem: Environmental > Terrestrial > Soil > Wetlands | place: USA: Ohio...
GGGCAAAGGCGGCGCGAACCTGCGTCAGCGTTACGGCCTCGACGCGCTGGGCATAGGTGTCCAGCGAATCCAGCGGGCGTTTGTAGAAGCCGATGTCGGCAACCTGTTCGAGGATCTTGTGGTTATTGTCCAGATGCAGGGCGAAGCTGTTGATGAGATTGGTCTTGGCTGCCTGCAGCTCCGCTTCGCTGGGGCCTTCCTGCAGGAATTTCGTGAGCGTGGCATTGACCACGACGAGGGCCTGCTCGGCTTGCTCGGCCTTGGTTTCCAGGCCGATCTGGAACAATCCCTGACTGGCTTGCGGCGCGAAGTAGCTATAGACGCCATAAGCCAGACCGCGTGCGTCGCGGACTTCCTTCATCAGGCGGGAGTTGAAGCCGCCGCCGCCCAGCGTGTAATTGCCGACGGTCAGGGCCATCTGGTCCGGGTCGCCACGCTTGAGCGCGGGCATGCCGATGGCAATGTGCGCCTGGCTGGCCGGATGCGGGATCCGCGTGATGCCGCCTTTGGGTAAATCCGCGTCGGGCAGTGCCGTGGGAGGCGTGCCGGCCGGCAGATCGGCGAGCAGATCGCGTGCGATGGTCTCCGCTTGTTCGCGGGAGAGATCGCCCACCAGGGTGACCTGTGCCGTGCGGGCCGTGTAATGGTCGCGGTGGAAATCGATCAACTTCTGGCGGGTGATCCGTTTCAGATCGGATTCTTCGGTGATCTGCCCATACGGATGTTTGCCATAGGCAAGCTGGGCGAAACGTTTGCCGAGGATCGCATCCGGCTGGGTTTGGGCTTCGCGCAGGCCGGCAATGGCTCGGGCCCGTTCGCGTTCCAGTGCGGCTTGCGGGAACTGCGGTTGGCTCAGGATCCGGCGCAGCACGCTGAGTGCGGCATCGCGTTCGGCCGGATTGGAGAGCACGCGCAGGCTGAGGCTGGCGCGATCTGCGTCGAGACTGCCGCCGAGCTGGGCGCCGACATCGGCAAAGCGGTCGGCGATGGCGTTTTCATCCAGCGCAGTTTTGCCGCGCCCTGCACCCGCATCAAGCAAACCGTGCGTCATGGCGGCCACGCCGGTTTGGCCGGACGGATCGTAGGCAGAGCCGGCGGCGAAGTCGACCTGCACATCAAGCATCGGCAGATTGTGGTTTTCGACCAGCAGCACGCGGCTGCCCTGCGGTGTGGTCCAGCTCTGGATCGGTACGCCGGCGTTGGCGGCAAACGTGGCGAGGGCGAGCAGGCAGGTGAGGATCAGTTTCATCGAGGACTCCCGGCTCAGTACTTGAAGTTGGGCGCGACTTTAGGCGCCTTCGGGTCAATCGGCAGTGGCACCAGATCCGCGACAGTCAGCGTGTCATCGCTGAGAAGTTGCTTGGCGGCGGTCTGGACTTCGGCGGTGCTGATGCTGCGCAACTGCTCGAACAGCTTGTCCTCGTCATGCCAGGACAAGCCCAGAACCTCCAGCCCGCCGATCTGCATGGCCTGGCCCATCATCGAATCCCGCGCGAAAACCTTGCTGGCGACCAGCTGAGCCTTGATCCGCTGCAGTTCGGCCTCGCTCACCCCGTCTTTGGCGACGCGGGCAATTTCGGCACGCAGCGCCCGCTCCAGCTGTGTCACCGTCACGCCTTTGCTGGGCACCCCTTCAAGGAGGAACAGGCTTTGCTGGCCGCGCGAGATCGGGTCGTAACCGGCTCCGGCCGAGACCGCCAGTTTGCGTTCGCGTACCAGGCTGCGATTCAGGCGCGCGCCATCGTAACCATCCAGTACGGCGGCCAAGACTTGCAGGGCATAGGCTTCGCGGCTGGCAGGCGTCTTGCCGTCCAGATCCGTCAGTGCCGGAGCGCGCCAGGCCAGCATCAGATAAGGCAGTTCGGCGGGCGCCTTGACCGTCACGCGGCGGATCCCGGCCTGCGGCGGTTCGCTTTGCACCTTGCGGGTGGGTAGCGCACGGGTGGCGAGCTTGCCGTAGGTGTCGGCAGCGAGCTTGAATACGGCCTCGTGCTCCACGTCGCCGACGACCACCAGCGTGGCGTTGTTGGGACCGTACCAGCGTGCGTACCAGTCGCGCACATCCTGTGCCGTCAGGTTGTCCAGATCCGGCATCCAGCCAATCACCGGGCGGCCGTAGGGGTGGGCTTGATACACCGCCGCCATCAGGGTTTCATAGACTTTAGAGCGCGGCTGGTCATCCGTGCGCCAGCGCCGCTCCTCCTTGATGACTGCGATTTCCTTGGCAAACAGTGCGTCATCGACGACCAGATTGGCCATCCGGTCGGCTTCCAGCGCCATCATCGCGCCCAGCTGGGCTGCCGGAATCTGCTGGAAATAGGCGGTGTAGTCCTGGGTGGTAAACGCGTTGTCCTGCCCGCCGGCCGCGGCGACGAGCTTGTTGAACTCGCCGGGGCCATGCAGGGTCGTGCCCTTGAACATCATGTGTTCCAGAGCGTGGGCGACACCGGTGGTGCCGTTGAATTCATCCAGGCTACCCACTCGGTACCAGACCATGTGGGTCACGGTTGGCGCGCGATGGTCTTCCTTGACCACCACCTTCAGGCCGTTGGGCAGGGTGGTTTCGAAAGGATTGGCGCTGGCGGAGAGGCTGGCAAGCAGCATCAGGCCAAGCAGGGCAGGTTTGAGCAGGTGGATCAAGCGCATCTGATAGACTTCCTCTCTGTTTCTGGCCGGTGGCGCAAGGGCGCTGCGCGGCATGATAGACCACTCACCGACCTGCCTCTGACTTTGACCACCGATGTTTAGTTTCTTCAAAAAATCCGAAACCCCCGCTGAAGCGCAAGCAGCCCCCGCTACGGTGGCGGAGAGTGCTCCCCGTTCCTGGCTGGAGCGCCTGAAATCCGGACTGTCGCGTACGCGCGCCCAGATCGGGGATGTCTTCTCGCGTCGCAAGATCGATGACGAGCTGCTCGAAGAACTGGAAGCGACGCTCTTGATGGCCGATTGCGGCGTAGAAGCCACCCAGACCCTGCTTGCCGAGCTGCGTCGGCGCTGGAAACACGACAGGCTGGAAACCGGCGAGCAGCTGCGCTCCGCACTGGCCGAAGGTCTGACCAAGCTGCTTACGCCGCTGCAGCAGCCACTGTCCGTGGTGGGCAAGCCCTACATCATCATGCTGGCGGGTGTGAACGGAGCGGGCAAGACGACCTCCATCGGCAAGCTCGCCCATCATTTTCAGGCCCAGGGCAAGAGCGTGCTGCTGGCTGCGGGCGACACCTTCCGGGCCGCCGCCCGCGAGCAGCTTGTGGAATGGGGCAATCGCAACAACGTCACGGTGATCGCCCAGGACGGTGGCGATCCGGCCGCCGTGGCCTTCGATGCGATCAGCGCCGCCAAGGCGCGAGGCATCGATGTGGTGATGGTAGATACTGCCGGACGCCTGCCCACCCAGCTCAACCTGATGGAAGAAATAGCCAAGGTGCGCCGCGTGATCCAGAAGGCCGAACCTTCCGGGCCGCACGAGGTGCTGCTGGTGCTTGATGGCAATGTCGGCCAGAACGCGCTGGCCCAGCTCAAGGCCTTCGACAAGGCCATCGGGGTGACCGGGCTGATTGTGACCAAACTTGATGGCACAGCCAAAGGGGGCGTGATTGCCGCGATTGCCCGGACCCATCCCAAGCCCTTGCGTTTCATCGGCGTGGGCGAGGGGATTGAAGATTTGCAGCCCTTTGTCGCAATAGAGTATGTTGACGCATTGTTGTCGACCGGTAACATTGTTGCTGGTTCAACCTAGGAAGACAGACAAGACCGATATATGACAATGGAGGAGAGATCATGGGAGTGTGCGGCAAGCTGTTGGTGGGGATCGTGGCAATGAGCGCGATCGGAACGGGCATCGCGGCAAATCTGGAATTCCAGAAGGCGGGTGTGACGAAGGACAACTTGCCGGTGACGGTGGCGCAGATCAAGGCGCGCCTGACTTACCCCATGGCCTGGACCCCGCAAGTCAAGGATCTGGCAGCCTGGCGCAAAGCCGGTGTGGCCAAGGCCTGGGAACTGACCTGGCAAGCGCCGGACAAGACGCCCTTCGATGCCCAGGTGATCGACGAGATCGACCGTGGCACCTACGTTGCCCGCAAACTGATCTTCAACATCACCGCCGACAGTCGCGTGATGGGCCTGCTGCTGCTGCCCAAGGGCAAGGGCCCGTTCCCGGCGGCGGTGATGTATCACGACCACGGTTCCAAATTCGACATCGGCAAGGAAAAATGGATCGAGCCTTGGGGGGATGACGCCAAGCTGGCGTCGGCCAAGGGCTGGGCCAAGAAGTTCTTCACCGAGCGTTTCCCGGGAGATGAACTCGCCAAACGTGGCTACGTGGTTTTTGCCACGGATGCGATCGGTTGGGGCGATCGTGGCGGGATGACCTACGACATGCAGCAGGCGCTGGCCGCCAACATGTTCAACTCGGGCTCCTCGCTCGCAGGTGTGATGGCACAGGAAGATGCGCGTGCGGCTGAATTCCTGGCGAGCCTGCCGGAAGTCAACAAGAAACAGGTGGCTGCTGTTGGTTTCTCGATGGGCGCTTTCCGTGCCTGGCAGGCCGCTGCGCTGAGTGATGCGGTGACCGCGTCGGTGGCCGTGAACTGGATGGCCGCGGCCGATGGTTTGATGGTGCCGGGCAACAACCAGCTGCGTGGCGGCTCGGCCTGGCAGATGCTGCATCCGGGCCTGCTGCATTATCTGGACTATCCGGATGTGGCCAGCCTGGCGGCACCCAAGCCTATGCTGATCTACGCCGGCGAGAAGGACACCCTGTTCCCGCTCGACTCGGTGAATGCGGCCTTCAGCAAGATGAGCAAGGTGTGGGGCGCGTGGAAAGCGGCGGACAAGTTCGAGTCCAAGATCTGGGCCGGTGGCCATGTGTTTGAAGCCCCGCAGCAGGATTACGCCTACGACTGGCTGGACAAGCAGTTCGGGGTGAAACGCTAAGAAAATGGTTCTGGCGTTGTTGCAGCGGCTTGCCGTACTACTTGTACTGTCTGCGCCGCTGTGCCTAGCCAGAACCGTTCCGCTTCGCTCCACTCCATTTTCTTGGCGTTTCATAAACGGATGAGAAGAGGGAAAGGAAGGCAGGGCGCCCGCGGGCGCCCTTTTCTTTGTCGATGCCTGCAAAACCGCGTGCATCCTGGCTCTCCGGGCATGCCAGGTGCAGAAGTCGGTCTGTGCGACCCTGCAGGCAGTGATCCCTTGGGGCGGTGCTGACGAATCCCGCCCGCTTGCGGGTAAACTGGCGCCTTTCCTCAGTGGCCATTTTCTTCATGATCCGTTTCGAACGAGTCAGCAAGCGTTATCCCGGGGGCTACGAAGCCCTGGCAGACGTGAGCTTTGAAATCCGCCATGGCGAGTTACTGGTGCTGGCGGGGCATTCCGGGGCCGGCAAGAGCACGCTCATCAAACTGATTGCCGGGCTGGAAACGCCCACGGCGGGCAAGGTATGGGTGTCCGGTCAGGATGTGGGTAACCTGCGTCAGAATCAGGTGCCCTATCTGCGGCGCAGTCTTGGCTTGGTGATGCAGGAACATCGCTTGCTGACCGACCGCACGGTGTTCGACAACGTGATGCTGCCGTTGCTGGTGACGGGCTACCCGCCGCGCGATGCCGCCAAGCGGGTGCGCGTGGCGCTGGAGAAAGTCGGGATGAGTGAGTTCGAAAACGCCATGCCGCTGACCCTTTCCGGCGGAGAACAGCATCGCGTAGCGATTGCGCGTGCCATCATCAATCGTCCCTCCGTGTTGATCGCCGACGAGCCGACGGCCCATCTGGATCCGGCTTATGCGCGCGAGATTGCCGCGCTGTTCCGCTCCTTCCACGCGGCGGGGGTCACCATTCTGCTGGCTACCCACGATGAGACCCTGTTCTCGCCGTATGGCGCACGCCGCATCGAACTTGCCAAGGGGAGGTTGCTGGCATGAGCCTTTCATTCTTCCCGCATGGCATGGCGTTCCGGCTGGCGTTCCGGCGGATTGCGGCCAAGCCGTTGTCTTCCCTGCTCTCGGCACTGGTGGTGGCGATAGCCTTGACCCTGCCAGCGGTCAGTTATGTGCTGATCGACAATCTTGCCAGCCTCGCCAATGGCGTGACCGGCAAGCCCGAGATCAGCGTTTTCCTGAAAAAGGAAGTGTCGGCCGATCAGGCTTTGCGTGTGGAAAACCGTCTGCGTGCCGACAAGCGCATCGTTGCCCTGCGCTTTGTCCCGCGTGACGCTGCGCTCAAACAGCTCGCAGCCCGTGGTGGCTTTGCCGATGTCACCGGCGCGCTGAGCGAGAATCCCCTGCCGGATGCATTCATTCTCGAACCGGTGGGCGATGATCCACAGGTGTTCGATACCATCCGTACCAGCCTGACGGCCATGCCCGAAGTGCAGTACGTGCAGCTTGACTCCGCCTGGGTGGAGCGCCTGCACGCGGCGGTCGAACTGGGGCATTGGGTGGCTTTGCTGCTGGCAGCATTGCTGGGGACCGCGCTGGTCATCGTGACCTTCAATACGATCCGCCTGCAGATCCTGACCCAGCGCCATGAAATCGCAGTGAGTCTGCTGCTGGGGGCCACGCGGGGGTTCGTGCGGCGTCCCTTCCTGTATTTCGGGTTGCTGCAGGGGCTGCTTGGTGGTGTGCTGGCCTGGGCGATGGTGCAAGGCATCGTCTGGCTGATGGCGCCACGCGTACAAGCCCTGGCACGCGCCTATAGCATCGTGGTGGATCTGCAGGGGCCGAGCTGGTGGCAGGTAGTTGCCTTGCTGGTGTTTGCTGCCGGTCTGGGTTGGGTAGGCGCCGGGCTGTCGGTACGTCGCCATCTGCACGATGGAGCCGTGGATTGATGGGGGATTGCCGGGCGCTTGTCCATGCAGGTTCATGCGTATTGCAAAAGTCCTGTCTTCGCACTAAGTTCCTGTCCTGAAATTGCCTGGCTGGCCCGCCAGGGATGACATAAAAATAAGTTCGTCTGTTGTGCCGCTGGACCCGGCGCCTGCATGAGCAGGGCCGGAATCGAGAGAGGCCACGGTTTCTCTCTGAATCACCAAAGGAGACCCTGATGAGCCGTTTTGTCACTCGCCGTACCGTTCTGGCCGTTCTGGCCACTGTTTCCACGCTCGCCGCCCTGCCGGCTTTTGCTTCGAAGGACAAGCCGGTGATCGGTTTCTCCATCGATGATCTGCGCGTCGAGCGCTGGACGCGGGACCGTGATTACTTTGTTGCTGCCGCCAAGGCACTGGGCGCCGATGTGAATGTGCAGTCCGCAGATGCCAATGAGCAACGCCAGGTTTCGCAGATCGAGAATCTGATTGCCAAGAAGGTGGATGTGATCGTGATCGTCCCCTTCAATTCCAAGGTGCTGACCAATACCATCAAGGAAGCCAAGAAGGCCGGGATCAAGGTTGTGTCCTATGACCGCCTGATCCTCAACGCCGATGTGGATGCCTATATCTCCTTCGACAACGAACGCGTGGGGGCTTTGCAGGCCGAGGGCATCGTCAAGGCCGTACCGAAAGGAAACTATTACCTGCTGGGCGGCGCACCAACCGACAACAACGCCAAGTTGCTGCGTGCCGGGCAGATGTCGGTGCTCAAACCTTTTGTCGACAAGGGTGACATCAAGATTCTGGGGGACCAGTGGGTCAAGGATTGGAGCCCTGAGGAAGCGCTCAAGATCACGGAGAACGTGCTGACCAAGAATGCCAACAAGATCGACGCGATCATCGCCTCCAACGATGGCACGGCGGGTGGCGCGGTGCAGGCGCTGGCCGCCCAGAAGCTGGCGGGCAAGGTGGCGGTGTCCGGGCAGGATGCCGAGTTGGCCGCTGTCAAGCGCGTGATTGCCGGCACCCAGACGCTTACCGTGTACAAGCCGATCCGCGAGATTGCGGCCGGTGCGGCCAAGCTTGCCATCCAGCTGGTCAAGGGCGAAAAGCCGGCCTACAACGCCCAACTTGATAATGGCATGAAGAAGGTTGATTCGGTCCTGCTCACGCCGACCACCATCACCAAGGCCAATGCCGAGTTGCTGGTGACCGACAAGTTCTTCACCAAAGAGCAACTGGGTCTCAAGTAAACCGGGTCTGGCATCGGCGCGGTTTGGCCTCGGACTGCTCAAGAAAGTCACGGGTTGTTCCGAGGTGTGAGCCCCTGCGGGGGCTTGAACCGCGCATGCCGCTCAGGACGGCCTGTCTGGCAATCCGCCAGACGGGCCTTGCAACCTGCAGGAGGTATGGTGAGCGAATATCTGTTGGAGATGCAGGGCATCGTCAAAGCCTTCTCGGGCGTGAAGGCGCTGGACGGAATCGATCTCGTTGTGCGGGCTGGCGAATGTGTCGGCTTGTGCGGCGAGAACGGCGCAGGCAAATCGACCCTGATGAAAGTGCTCTCGGCCGTGTATCCGCACGGCACCTGGGAAGGACGAATCCTGTGGGATGGCGAGCCACTGTGCGCGCGTGACATCCGGGAAACCGAAGCGGCCGGGATCGTCATCATCCACCAGGAGCTGATGCTGGTGCCGCATCTGTCGGTGGCGGAGAACATCTTTCTCGGCAACGAGATCACCGGCCCCGGTGGGCTGCTCAACTATGCCGCGATGTATCAGCGTGCGGCCGAGCTGATGGCCGAGCTGAAGATGCCGGAAGTAAACGTGGCCTTGCCCGTGTCGCAGTACGGCGGTGGTCACCAGCAGCTCATCGAAATCGCCAAGGCCTTGAACAAGAAAGCCCGCCTGCTGATTCTCGACGAGCCGACGTCTTCCCTGACCAAGGCCGAGACGGCGATCCTGCTCGACATCATCCTGGCCCTGAAGAAAAAGGGCGTGGCCTGCGTGATGATCTCGCACAAGCTCGACGAGATCGCCGCCGTGTGCGACACCATCAGCGTGATCCGTGATGGTACGCATGTGGCGACACGGCCGATGGGCGAGCTCTCGGTCGACCAGATCATCACCCTGATGGTCGGGCGCGAAATCAAGAATCTGTATCCGCGTGAAGAACACGCCATTGGCGAGGTGATCTTCGAAGCGCGCAACATCACCTGTCATGACATCGACAACCCGGCGCGTAAAAAGGTCGACAACATCTCTTTCCAGTTGCGTCGTGGCGAAATCCTCGGTGTGGCCGGGTTGGTGGGGGCGGGTCGAACCGAACTGGCGATGGCGATTTTTGGCTGTTATCCGGGGCGTTACGAGGCGACCGTGCTGCTGGATGGCCGGGTGCTGCAGATCGATTCGCCGCAAGCGGCCGTGCAGGCAGGTGTGTGCCTGGTACCGGAAGATCGCAAGCGGCATGGCATCGTGCCCTTGCTGGGAGTGGGTTACAACATCACGCTATCGGTGCTGCAGCGGTTCAGCAAGTACGGTGTCATCGACCCGTCCGCCGAGATGCAAACCATCGAGCAGATGATCCAGCGCATGCACATCAAAACGGCCACGCCCTTGCTGGCGATCCAGGGCTTGTCCGGGGGCAATCAGCAAAAAGCGGTGCTTGCCAAGATGCTGCTGCCGCAGCCGCGTGTGCTTATCCTCGATGAACCCACGCGCGGTGTCGATGTGGGAGCCAAATACGAGATCTACAAGCTGATGATGGCGCTGGTGAAAGATGGCATGTCCATCATCATGATCAGCTCCGAATTGCCTGAAGTGCTGGGCGTCAGTGACCGGGTGCTGGTCATTGGCGAAGGCCAGTTGCGCGGTGATTTCGTCAATGCTGGCTTGACCCAGGAAACCGTGATGGCGGCCGCCATCGGCAAGGCCGAGGCGCTCGCGGCTTGAAACCTTCATAAGGTCCATAAACCATGCAATCCATTGCTCGCAGCATCCAGCAGATTTTCTCCCGCTACAAGATCCTTGCCCTGCTGCTCGCCATCGTGGCGATCTGGTCTTTCTTTACCTGGCAAAGCGAGGGCTCCTTCCTGACCGCGCGCAACTTTGCCAACCTGCTGCGCCAGATGGCAATTACCGGCATGCTGGCCTCGGGTATGGTCTTCGTGATCATCGCCGGCGAGATCGATCTGTCGGTCGGCTCCTTGCTGGGCTTGCTCGGTGGTGTGGCGGCGGTGCTCGACGCATCTTTCCATCTGCCGGTCGCGCTGAACTTTGCCATCGTGCTGGGGCTGGGGTTGCTGCTGGGCTTGTTCAACGGCTACTGGGTGGCTTACCTGCGCGTGCCTTCATTCATTGTCGGTCTGGCCGGGATGCTGATCTTCCGTGGCATTCTGCTGGCGGTCACCAAAGGCTCGACGATTTCCGTCGAATCCGAAAACTTCGTGGCTTTCGGGCAGAGCTATCTGCCGGTGACGGCTGGCTATGTGCTCGGGGTGGCGATCTTCGTGTTGCAGGGTGTGCTGATGCTGCGTGGCCGCGCCAATCGGCAGCGTTACCAACTGGCGGTGCCGCCGCTGTGGCAGGAGGCGGTGAAGCTGGTGGTCATCGGACTGATCATTGCCGGCTTTGTCGAAGCGCTGAACAGTTACGAGGGCATCCCGCTGCCAGTGCTGCTGATGCTGGCAATCCTTGGCGGTTTCTCCTTTCTAGCGCACCATACCGTGTTCGGGCGGCGCATCTATGCCGTCGGGTCCAACCTTGAAGCCACACGGCTGTCAGGCGTGAATACGCGTCTGGTGAAGATGGCGCTGTTCGGGGTGATGGGGCTGATGTGTGCCCTGGCTGGCCTGACCAACACGGCGCGCATGGCCGCCGGCTCGCCTTCTTCAGGCAACATGGGCGAGCTGGACGCGATTGCCTCCTGCTTCATCGGCGGCACCTCGATGCGCGGCGGCTCCGGGACCGTGCTCGGCGCCCTGATCGGCGCCCTGATCATGGCCAGCCTGGACAACGGCATGTCCATGCTCAGCGTGGAGAGCTACTGGCAGATGATCGTCAAGGGCTCGATCCTGCTGCTGGCGGTGTGGGTGGATGTGATGTCAGGCTCCAGCGAGCGCTGAGCGCCGGCTGTTGTCTTGCGGCAAGGTGCTGCCGTGACCGATGGATGGGGCCGGGCCGCGTGGCCTGTTCATCAGGGCTTGCTCAGGCACGGGTCTTTCCCCGAATCCAGGGGGCTTGTGCTGCCGAGACCGTGAAATGCCCAGCTGTAGTCACTGGCGCCCAGGGTCAGGAGCAGTACGCCGTGTTCGTGGGTGATCGCCGCCTCGCTGCCGGGCTGGCGTGTGCTGAGCGGATACAGACCCGCACCACCGGTGCCTACCACGAACTGGCGCGGCGCACGCGGATTCACACTGCCATCGGTGGCGAGATGGCCAAAGCGTTCATAGTGATGATCGTGCCCGTTCAGGATCAGATCGGCGCCCGCGTCCTGCAGCATGGCCAGCGCCGGGCGCATCGTTGGGTTATTGCCATGCAGGCCTGAGCTGAATACCGGGTAATGCCACAGGGCCAGCAGGCACGTGTGCTTGCCACGAGCGCGGGCAAGATCCGCCCGCAGCCATTCAAGCTGGGCCGTGGCGGCCGTGGCCTGGAGCTGGCTGTTGAGAGAAACAATGTGCCAGCTGCCGAGGTCGAGGCTGTAATAACCGCGTCGATCTGGCCCGGCATTTGCTCCGAAAAAATCGAAATAAGCGGCCGCTTCCGCAGTGGCGTAATCATGATTGCCGGGCGCCGGAATGACGCGTGCAGACAGTGCTCCCCAGGTGGGCTGCCAGCAGGCCGAGTATTCGGTTGCGGCGCCGACCGGGTAGGTGATGTCGCCCGGCAGGAGGATCGCTCCACCCTTGCCAAGCAGACGGGCTGCGAGTGCCGCGGTGCGGGCCGCAGGGGATTGTGCGGCAGGCTGGTCTTTGCACTCCGCCAGATCGCCAGCCACCACCACGCGCAGCGGTGCGGGCCGGGCGGCCTGGAGCGTGGCGCTGAGGAGCAGGAGCAGACAGGGGATGAGCAGTCGGATCATGGGCGTTCCGTGGAAACAAAGGCAGACGGGATGAGGCAGGCCGGATCGTCGCACAGCCTTGCGAGTTGGGCCAGAGACAGGGTGTTCGGGGTGCAGCCGGGAGACGGCGGAACTTTTCTGGGCTATTAGCACTCTCACTCGCCGAGTGCTAAAATTTGGGTGAAAAAGAAGCACCCGCAGTTTTCAGGAGGTCAAGCATGACACAAGCGTTGGCATTTCCGGTCCCCAATGCACTGGGCAACATCGACCAGTACGTTCAGGCCGTCAATCGTTACCCGTTGCTCACCGAAGAGCAGGAGCATGCGCTCGCCCTTCGCCTGCACGACGAAAACGATCTGGATGCTGCCCGCCAGCTGGTGCTCTCGCATCTGCGCCTGGTCGTGTCGATCGCCCGTAATTATCTGGGCTATGGCCTGCCGCATGCTGACCTGATTCAGGAAGGCAATGTCGGTTTGATGAAGGCCGTGAAGCGTTTCGACCCGGATCGGGGCGTACGGCTGGTGTCTTTTGCCATGCACTGGATCAAGGCCGAGATCCACGAATACATTCTCAAGAACTGGCGCCTGGTGAAGATCGCTACCACCAAGGCGCAGCGCAAGCTCTTCTTCAACCTGCGCAGCATGCGCACGGATACTTCGACGCTGTCGCCCGAAGATGTGCGCGGCATCGCCAGCAAGCTTGGCGTCAAGCCCGAGGAAGTCATCGAGATGGAAACCCGGTTCTCCGGCGGCGAGGTGGCGATTGATCGCGGTTCGGACGATGACGATGAGCGCATGGCGCCGATTGACTGGCTGGCCGATGAATCCGCCGAGCCGGTCGAAGTGCTGGAATCCCTGCAGACCGAACGGCTTGCTGACGAAGGCCTCAAAGGCGCGCTGGCGGATCTGGACGAACGCAGTCGGGCCATCGTGCAACGCCGCTGGCTGGTCGAAGACAACCCCGCCACGCTGCATGAACTGGCCGCCGAATATGGCGTTTCGGCCGAGCGCATCCGCCAGATCGAAGCCAAGGCCATGCAGAAGATGCGGCTCGCGCTGACGGCCTGAGCGCAGCCTCTACCCCGTCACGCAAAAGCCCACCAAGGAATCGGTGGGCTTTTTCATTTCAAGCATATTTCGCCGTGATACTGCGCGTTTGGCGAAAAATGGCTTACCGTGTAGCTTGTCCGCAACCACACAGAGGAAGACAGCTCCTTGGCCAAACCTAATTATTCGTACGAAAAACGTCAGCGCGAGCTTGCCAAACAGCAGAAGAAGCAGGAAAAGCTCAAGCGGAAATCGGCTGCCGATGAACCGGCAGAGGAGCATCTGCAGGCACCGCAGCAGCCGTCGCCCGAGTCAGGGAAAGATGCTGGCTGAGTTGTTTGCCTGACTGCCAGATGAAAAACGCCCGCCGCGCAGCACTGCGCAGCGGGCGTTTTGACATGGAGGCGTGTCAGTCGCTCAGGGCAATCAGCAGCAAGGTCAGTGCGGCGCCGATGCTGGCCGGCAAACCGAGGCGTTCAAGGCGCGAAATGGGTTCGCCTGAAACGATCTGCACCGGCACGCTGGTCAGCTCCATGACCTTGTTGGTGACCGAAGATTCGAGCATGCGGGTCAGTGAGTTCTTGCGCGCACTGCCCATCACGATGTGATTGCATTGCAGGCGGCGTGCGGCGGCGACGATGGTTTCGGCCCGTTTGCCTTTTTCGATGTGCTCGGCACACGGGATGCCATGCTTTTCGAGCAGTGCGTGAGCCGGTTGCAGGGCTTTGGCCGCCTCGTCCTTGCGCCAGGCCTCAAGATTGCGGCGGCTGACGAAGCGGGCGATGTGGCGCGGAATCGGCGGTTGCACATGCAGAAGGTGGACTTCCATCGAGGTGTTCTGGAAGAAGTCGCGCACGATTTGCTGGACGGCGAGTTGCGAGTTCGGTGAAGCATCGACAGGAACGAGGATCTTGAGCATGGTGGTCTCTCCTAGATGAGTCAGTGATGTGCTTCGGTGTTGGGCAAAATTGTTCACATGGGTGCGGATACGCGCTTCGCGACGGCGGTAGTTGGTGAGATAGCCGGCAGCCAGGACACCACCGACCAATACCGCATGGAGAATCACCGGGATCGCCGGGTGGGCGTTCAGCCAGGGATGCAGCAGCGGTTCGCCAGCAATCATGTTGGCCGAGGTCCAGGCCAGGACCCCGGCACCGACATACACGAAGGAGGGGTGGCGTTCGACAAAGCCCAGTACCAGGGTACTGCCCCAGATCACGATCGGGATGCTGATCAGCAAACCGCATCCGACCAGCAGGAAACTGCCGTGGGCAGCGCCTGCGACGGCGAGCACGTTGTCCAGCCCCATGATGGTGTCGGCAATCACGATGGTGCGCATCGCCCCCCAGAATCCCGTGCCCTTGCTGGCGTGGACATCCTTGTTGTGGCTGTCGTCCGGGGTGAGCAACCGGTAGGCGATCCACAGCAGCATGACGCTGCCGGCGAGCAGCAGGCCGGGGATCTTGAGCAGCCAGACCACGATCATGGTGAGGGAACAGCGCATGATGATTGCGCCGACCGTACCCCAGATGATGGCTTTCCTCTGCAGATGTTTGGGGACATTGCGTGCTGCCAGGGCAATGACAATGGCGTTGTCACCGGCCAGGGCCAGGTCGATGACCACGATGGCGATGAGTGCGGACAGGAAGCCTGCCGACATGAGTTCCACGATGTTCTCCATAAAAGTTTGCGGTAAGTGGATTATCGACAAGCGTGCGCGACAATGACATTTGCACTTTTGCATGCTTTCCATGCCGAAACGTAATGGATTGCCCGCATTGCGCCGGAAAATCAGGCTTGACAGGCCTGCGTGCGTCGGCAAAGATGAAAGCGTGCACACGAAATTTCCGGTGCACATCCCTGTATCAGAAGGGGAGTAGCTTCGGTGGCCAAGGCCACTGTGGTGCGGTCGTCAATACGGGTGAAAGCCCCGGTCGCATCGGCGCGTGACAGTGCAAGCGAGACCTTTGCCGGACTGGCAAAGGTGCGTCCCATCAAGCGGCCTTTACCTCTCCGGTAACGGCCGCTTTGCATTGGGCACTGCGGTGATGAACTCGACCGGAGAAGCACCATGTCACTCACCCGAATCCAGCGTTTCCTTAAACATGGCTCGCTGCCGCAACTGGCGGTATTTGAAGCGTGCGCACGCCTGGGCAGTTTTACCCGTGCCGCCGAGGAGCTGCATATGGCTCAGCCCACCGTCTCGGTACAAATCCGCAAACTGACCGAGACGGTTGGCGTGCCCCTGTTCGAGCAGGTCGGCAAACGGATGTTTCTCACTGAAGCCGGGCGGACCCTGCAAGCCAGTTGCGAGGAGGTTTTCGATGCGATTGCCCGCGTGGATCTGGCACTTGAACCGCAGCGCGGCTTCGATGGCAGCGTGCTGCATCTGGCGGTTTGCCCGGCTGCCCGGCACTTTGGCCTGCGCATGCTGGAGGCTTTCATGCACGCGCATCCGGGGGTGCGCATCGAACTGGGCGTCGGCAACAGTGCGCAGCTTGCGCGGCGTCTGGTCAGTAACGCCGACGATCTGTACCTGTTTGCCTCTTCCACCCAGGCGCTTGCCGTGGTTCGTCAGGCCGTGCTCGCCAACCCGCTCGAACTCTTTGCCGCGGCGTCTCATCCGTTGTGCCGGCGCGCACGTGTGAGTCTTGCCGAGCTGGCAGACGAGCCGTTCTTGCTGCGCGAAACAGGTTCCGCTACGGCACAGGCTGCGCTGCAGCTGTTTGCCCGCCAGGGGTTGCAACCCAATGTGCGGATGGTGCTCGCGGATGATGAGGAAATCCGCCAAGCCGTTGCTGCCGGGCTGGGGATCGCCTTGCTGCCGCGTTACAGTTTTGGCAAACGCAGCGATGCCGAACGCGGGGTGGTCCGTCTGGCGGTGCAGGGCCTGCCACTCCCTGCGCAATGGAATTTCGCCTATCCGCAGGGCAAGCGTCCTTCGATGGCCGCGCGGGGCTTCATGGATTTTGTCCGGACAGAGACGTCAGCCCTGTTGGCGGCGCAGATGCCGGGGGAGGACGCACGGGAGGAATTGATGGGCGTGTGAGTGTGGACGCATTTTTGTGTCATTCCCGGCCTGTCTGGCCACGGACTCACTTCGGGAGTCGGGTCGTAATGTCCCGGTAGGCCCTGGTTTTCTTGATTTCAGGAATCGATTTGTTGAGGCGCGCCAGTAAATCCGGCGGGAAATCCTTGTTGCACATGATCCAGCGGATGTTGCCCGCAGGCGCGTCGGCCAGCGTCTTGACGCTGATCGTATCGCGGAAATCCGGATTGTTCCTGAGGTTGTAGGCGGCCTCTTCGCCACTTGCGAAGATGTAGTCGAAACGCTTGAGGACCAGCATCTGCATGAAGGCGCTTTGATCATCACGGATATTCACGACGGCTGTCGCGGGCTTGTATCGCAGGATGTTTTCGTCAACCCAGGTGCCATACGAATATTTGTCGGCCACTCCGAGCGTCTTGCCCGAAGTGAGCAAGGCCTTGATGTCCTTGATGGCGGCGTAGTGGGCCTGATCGGTCGTGCGGATCAGGTAACGGGGCGGGCTGTCCTGATAGATGAAATCCGATGAGAAAGTGTAGGTCTGTTCGCGTTCCGGGTTCCTGAAAGTCCCGGCGATGCAGGACAGTCCGGGTTGGGTCAGGTTGGCGAAGATCCGGGTGACGGGGACCTTTTCGAATACATAGGGGATTTTTGCGTTCTCGAAGACGAGCCGGGTGATTTGATTGATGAAGCCTTCTGCATCGGTGTTGAGCTGGCCGAAAAACGGCATGCGTTCGTAGGTATAAACCGTCACGATCCTGTCCTGCGCCAGAAGCTGGGCAGGGATCAGGGCGATCAAGACGATCAGACAGACGCTGTATTTCATACCGACCTTAAATCCGGTGGGATTGCTTGCTGTGATGGGATCACGTTCATTGTAGGTTTGCTGCGGGATGCTGTAGCCCGGTCTTCCCTTTTTTCATCATCCTGCGCTACCCAATGCATTCTCCAGCGCGGTCAGGAATACCCGCGTCCGTGCCGGCATCAGGCGGCGGCCGGGCATGACAGCCCAGACTGTCATGGTCGGGAGTCGCCATTCAGGCAGGATGCGCACGAGCAGTCCATCGGTGACCGCGCTCGCGACAAAACGCTCCGACAACCCGGCAATGCCCAGCCCGTGTGAAGCGAGCAGCCGTAGCAGCCCCACCGAATTGGCTGCGAGCGGCCCGGCCGGCAGGTCCTCCCATACTTCCTTGCCCCGGGTGAGGCGCCAGCGCTGGGCTTCGCCGTTGCTGCCGACCAGTTGCAAGGCGGTGTAGCGCATGAGTTCGTCCGGGTGCGTTGGTGTACCGAAGTGGTTGAGGTAGGCAGAGCTGGCGTACAGGCCGCTTTCCAAGGTGCACAGGCGGCGCGCGACCAGCGTGGCGTCGTCCGGCAGGCGAGGGGCCACGCGCAGGGCCAGGTCGAACTGTTCCCCGACCAGATCGACGCGGCGTGGTGAGAGGTCCAGTTCCAGCTTCACCTCCGGATAGCTGGCGGCAAACTGCAGGAAGAGCGGGCCGAGGATCCATTCGCCGAAGTCCGTCGGCATCGAGACGCGCAGGCGTCCGCGTACGGCGGTCTGACGATGTTGGGCGTAAGCGCTGACCGCCTCGGCTTCTTCCTGCAGGCGACGGGCGTGCTCAAGGATCTCGGTGCCGAACTCGGTCAGTGCCAGGCGTCGCGTACTGCGGGTGAGCAGGCGTTCCCCCAGGCGTGCTTCCAGTGCGCTGATGCGTCGCGAGACCGTGGATTTGGGCAGGCTGGCGCGTTCCGCGGCCAGCGAGAAACTGCCGGCGTCCATGACGCGGGCAAAGAGCAACAGATCATTGGCGTCGAGGTTCATGGTGCGTAGGAGAGGTCTGCGTGGCGATGGAACATGAGCGCGTTGCGCTTGTGACAGCCAGTATGGGCACGCTCTTGCTGGTTATTGTTCTGTTAATGGAACAATACTATCCATTCTATGGTCTTCTGGTGCTTTTGTGGAAGGAATACAGTGCTGTCACTGCCTCCCCCAAACCCCAAGGAGAAACAACATGAACATCCTGCAAATCAATTCCAGCGTCCGCGGCGCTGCATCGGCCTCCACCCGCCTGGCCAACAGCATCGTGACCCGCCTGCGCGCACTTGACCCGAGTGCCACGCTGACCGTGCGTGAAACCGGCTCGCAGCCGATTCTGGACGAAGCCGCGCTGGGCGCGCTCTTCACCCCGGCTGAAGCACGTACCCCTGAGCAGGCTGCCCGCGCTGCGGTGGATGATGCAACGATTGCCGAAGTGCAGGCGGCGGACGTGATTGTGATCGGTGTGCCGATGTACAACTTTGGCGTGACCGTTCAGCTCAAAGCCTGGATCGATGCCATTGCCAAGGCAGGCGTTACCTTCCGCTATACCGAAAATGGTCCTGAAGGCCTGCTCAAGGGCAAGAAGGTTTATGTCGCACTGGCACGTGGCGGTTTGTACAAGGACACTCCGGCCGACTCGCAAGTGCCTTACCTGAAGAGCGTACTGGGCTTCCTCGGCATGACCGACATCACCTTCATCCATGCGGAAGGCCTGTCGATGGGCGAAGACGCTGCCGCCAAGGCTTTTGCCGGCGCGGAAGCCGAGATCGCTGCGCTGGCACTCTGAGCCTCGCCATTCCCCCAGCCCGGAGGAGGCCGCAAGGCTGAACCCGGGCTTTTTTGTCACGTTTTGCGCTGTCCGGTCCTGATCGACGAAAGGATGTTCCTCATGAACCACGCTCTGCCTGCTTCTCCGCAAGCCCCTGTTGCATCCCGAGGCGTGGAACGTCTCGTGGCCGGTCGTGCCACCTCCGACGGTGCCGGCGTGAAACTCACCCGCGTACTGACGCAGGATCTGCAGCGCCGCCTTGATCCTTTTCTGATGCTGGATGCCTTCCGCAACGAAAATCCGGACGACTACATCGGCGGTTTTCCCGATCACCCGCATCGTGGCTTCGAGACCGTGACCTACATGCTCGCCGGGCGCATGCGTCATCACGACAGTGCGGGCAATGCCGGCTTGCTCGGTCCTGGCGGCGCGCAATGGATGACGGCGGGTTCCGGCCTGATCCATTCCGAGTTGCCCGAGCAGGAAGAGGGGCTCATGGAAGGTTTCCAGCTCTGGCTCAACCTGCCGGCCAGGAACAAAATGATTGCGCCCTTCTATCGCGACATTCCCGGCGAAGCGATTCCCGAATTCGCAACATTGGCAGGTGTGCGTGTGCGCGTGATCGCAGGTGAAAGCCAGGGCACGGCTGGCGCAGTGCAGCGTCCGGATACCGAGCCGCTGTTTCTGGACGTGCATCTGCCGGCAGGCACGCGCTTCGCGCAGCGTATCCCGGTCGGGCATAACGCCTTTCTCTATACCTATCGTGGTGAGGTCACGATTGCCGGCAAGGCAGTGGCGGACCGGTTCATGGCCATCCTGGCCAATGATGGCGCTGACGGTGTCGTCATCGAGGCCGCCCAGGATGCGCGCGTGATCCTGATTGCCGGAGCGCCGCTGAATGAGCCGATAGCACAGTATGGTCCTTTCGTGATGAACACGGCAGAGCAGATCCAGCAGACTTTGCGCGATTATCAGGCCGGCTTGTTCGAATCCGCCGTGGTTCGTCCGGCCTGAAGGGTAGGTGCGTCCGGCAGGGCTCAAGTCAGGCATCCCGACGTCGTAGAAGCAGGCACGGAGTCACGCCACCGTGGTTTGGGCGTGGGGTACTGAAATCGGAGCTTGTCCTCCCAGGAGCCTGACATGACGCTAACGATAGCCAAACGCCTGTGGTTGATGATTGCAGCAGCAATATTGGCGTTGCTTGTTGTCGGGCTTTCTGGCCGGATCAGTGAGGCCAATCTGGATACTGCCCTGCAGACAGCCAACCACGACACGATTCCGAGCATTGGTGCGCTTGGCGAGGCTGAAACTACGCTTCTCCATATCCAGAATGCTGCGCTGGACCATATCCTCAACACCGAGGATGTGCGCATGGCAGTCATCGACAAAAACATTACCGAGCGTCTCGCAAGGCTGGAAGAGGCCTTGAAGCGATACGAGAAGCTGATCTCCAGTGATGAGGATCGGCAGATGCTGGAGCGGGACCGTAAGGCGATTGCCGTCTTCAGTGCAGCGCTGCCAAAGGTATTGGCCTTGTCCCGCCAGAACCAGAACGACGAAGCGCGCCTGCTCGCGGAACGCGAGATGCTTCCGGCGGGGCTCGCCGCAACCAAGATGCTAGCCGAGCATGTGAAGTTCAACGAAGCCAACGCCAAGACCGCTGCAGAAAAGGCGGATGCGGCGGCTATTCAGGGGCAGCGCGTGTCATGGGGGACCATCGTGTTGGGGGTCGCTCTGGTAGGTGCCATGGGGTTTCTGCTGGTCAGGAGCATTGGCGGTGCTTTGCTGCAGATGCAGGGTACGGTGACGCGCATCCAGCGCGAGCTGGATTTCACCCAGCGCATTCCAGTCAATCGACGTGACGAACTGGGTCTGACGGCTGAAGCCCTCAACCAGTTGATGGTGACCATGCAGAGCAATCTCAGGAGCATTGCAGAAAGCGCACACTCGGTTGCTGCGGCGTCAGGGCATATGGCGTCGACTTCCGATCAGGTGGCGACCGCGTCCCATGCCCAAAGCGCGGCCGCATCGTCGATGGCTGCGGCGGTCGAGGAAATGACGGTCAGTATCACCCATGTTGGGGATCGTGCCAGTGAAGCCAATGCCTTGTCGCAGGAATCCGGCCGTCTGGCAATTTCGGGCGAAGGCGTGATCGGGCAGACAGTGGAAGACATCAATCAGATCGCCGGTACGGTTGATCTGGCCTCGAAGTGCATTCGTGATCTGGGCGAGCAGACGGACAAGATTTCCACGGTGGTCGGGGTGATCCGGGAAGTGGCTGATCAGACCAATCTGCTGGCGCTCAACGCGGCCATCGAGGCGGCGCGTGCCGGCGAGCAGGGGCGCGGGTTTGCCGTGGTGGCCGACGAAGTTCGCAAGCTGGCCGAGCGGACCGCACAGTCCACGCAGGAAATCTCAGCCATGGTCGAGTCGGTGCGTACGGGAGCCCGCAGCGCGGTAGACAGCATGGAGCAGGCGGTGGCCCGTGTCGGGGCGGGGGTGAATCGTGCCAACGATGCCAGCGGTGCAATCCGCCAGATCGGTGAGGCCAATCGCAGTGCCGTCGAGATGGTGGGTGAAATCACTGACGCGATTCGCGAACAGAGTGCCACCAGTACCAGCATTGCCCAGCAAGTCGAGCGGATCGCCCAGATGGCGGAAGAATCGAGTGCGGCGGCGGGGGAAAGCGCGGATGCAGCGCGCGAACTGGATCGGGTGGCCGAAACCATGCAGACCATTGTTGCGAGCTACAAACTGTAGAACGTGCCAGCTTCCTGCATGTGACGAGGGCCGCATTGCGCGGCCCTCGGCGTATCCTGGCAAAAAGGGTGCAGGCCTCAAGTCTTGTCCTGCGTGTGGCCTGATCCGACCACGGCACGCCCGAGCCGGTCATGCACGGCATCCCAGCAGCTGTCAGCGGGCAATGTTTCGACGAGGATTTCCTGCGCGCCGCTTGCATCCAGTGCGCGCAGATTGGCGTACAGCTCGCGCGCGTAACCATCCGCATCGAAAGGGGCGTCAATGCTCATGGCGTAACGCCCGGGGAGATGCTCGACCGCGCGTTGCAGCACGGCGCAATGGGCCGGTGCGGCAAGAATCTCGGCGGCAGAGGCCATCCGCATCGGTGTGCGTGGCGCGTAGTGAGCCACCAGTGAGCCGGATACGCGTGGCGCGTCGGTACGTTCGCCTTTCAGGCGGGGTTGTTGGCCAATGACGGCGGCAATTGCCGCACGCCCGATCATGCCGGGCCTCAGAATCACCGGTTCGCCGCGCGAAAGATCCAAAATCGTGGATTCGATGCCCACATCGCAGGCGCCGCCATCGAGGATCATCGCGACCGAATCGCCCAGCTCTTCCCAGACATGTTGCGCGGTGGTCGGGCTGATCCGCCCGAAGCGGTTGGCCGAAGGCGCTGCGATGCCGCCACCGAAGGCGCGCAGCAGGGCGAGGGCGACGGGATGGTCCGGGATACGCAGACCAACCGTATCCTGGCCACCTGTCACGACATCGGAAACGCTGGCCTGCTTTTTCAGGATCAGGGTCAGCGGACCGGGCCAGAAAGCGCGAGCGAGGGCGAGGGCTTCTGGCGGAATCTCGCTGGCCCAGGCCGGGAGTTGCCCGGCATCGGCCAGGTGCACGATCAGCGGATGATCCGCGGGGCGGTGTTTGGCAGCGAAAATCCTGGCGGCAGCCACTGGATTGTTGGCATCGGCCCCCAGCCCGTAAACGGTTTCGGTGGGCAGGGCGACCAGTTCGCCTGCGTGCAAGAGTTCAGCTGCACGGGCGAGGTGAGCATCGGTCGGGGAAACTATCACTTGAGGTGTCCGGCAAAGAAGGTGCTGACGCGGCGCTTGGCATCCTCGCTCGCTTCGGGGTTGGGGGCGGTGGTGGTGCCCTGGCCGGGATTCACGCCATTCGGAACGTCCTTGCGGACATGTTTGGCGCGTAAGGCCGGGTTGTCGAAATCATGATACGTGCCCGGATAAGTCACGATCTGCATCGCTTCGCCGCGGGCTGCCACGGCTTGCGTCAAGGCCACGCAAGGTGCGGCGGGCGTCCAGTCATCGGCCTCACCGATCAACAGCAGCAGGGGCGCATACGGATGAAAGGCCTCCGGCTTCTTTGCCCGGCTTGAGCAGCCTGGATAAAACGAGATGGCCGCACTGAAGCCCGTACCCGTCCTGGGCGGGTGGCTGATCGTGTCGAGCGTGACGCCGCCACCGTGCGACCAGCCCAGCAGGCCAATGCGCTGGGCGATCACATCACTGCGCTCACGCAGATAGTTCAGGGCGGCATAGCTGTCACCGCGACGGTCGGCTTCCTTCAGGCTGCGCTCAGAGAATTTCTGGGTACAAAGTTCCTTGATACCGCGTGAGCTGAAGCTGTCCAGCATCAAGGCGACATAGCCCTGCGCGGCGAGGAACTCTCCCCACATCCGGTGGCGCGCATTCAGGCTGCCGTCATTCGCATAGGCTCCGCTGCAGCCATGCAACATCACCACGGCAGGGTGCGGGCCATTACCTTCCGGCTGAAACAGGAAGGCATGCAGTGGCGCGGGCGAGGACGACCAGCCCGCAGCCGGGATGCTCACTGCTTCGGGGGCCGCAGCATGCGCCGGGCTCAAGCCGAGGACCAGAAGCAGGGCGTAGAGCGGCCGGGTGAAATGCAAGCCGCCGTGAGGGAAAAGCCGGGCGTACAGTCCCGGCTGGATTTTTGTCATGGTTTCGAGCGGCGGGTCATGCCTGCGGCCAACCCGCCTTCCCACATCACTCAATGTCCGGCAAGGTTTTCGACAGCACCTTGGCGGTCTGACTGGCGCGGAACTCGGAGAGTTTCTTGGCCAGATCCGCGTCGCTCAGGGCGAGCATGGCGACCGTGAAGAGCGCTGCATTGACTGCACCGGCCTCGCCGATGGCGAAGGTGGCAACCGGAATCCCGCCCGGCATCTGCACCATGGCCAGCAGCGAATCCAGACCTTGCAGATGCTTGGAGGGCATCGGCACGGCCAGGACCGGCAGTTCGGTCTTGGCGGCCAGCACGCCAGCCAGGTGAGCAGCACCTCCGGCGGCACCGATCAGCACTTTCATGCCACGGGCCTGTGCGCCGGCCGCGTAGTCCAGCGCAGCATCGGGTGTGCGGTGTGCGGACAGGACTTTGGCTTCATACGGAATGCCAAACTGTTTGAACGTCTTGGCACAGGCGCTCATGACGGGCCAGTCGCTATCCGAGCCCATGACGATGCCGACGAGAGGGGTGTTTGCCATTGTGATTTCCTTATTTTGCGGTGCGCTCTGCGCTCTCCAGGGTGTTTGCCAGCAGCATGGTGATCGTCATCGGACCGACGCCACCTGGCACTGGGGTGATCAGTGAAGCAACTTCTTTGGCTGAAGCAAAATCCACGTCGCCACACAACTTGCCGTTTTCATCGCGATTCATGCCGACGTCAATCACGACAGCGCCCGGCTTGATCATGTCGCCGGTAATCATCTTGGCTTTGCCAACGGCGGCGACCAGGATATCGGCGCGCTTGGTGTGGAAGGCCAGGTCTTTGGTCTGCGAATGACAGACCGTGACGGTGGCGCCGCGTGACAAAAGCATCACGGCCATCGGTTTGCCGACGATGTTGGAGCGGCCGATGACGACGGCTTCGGCGCCTTTGACCGGCACGTTTTCGGTGTCCAGCATCTTCATCACGCCCCACGGGGTGCAGGGGTAGAAGGACTTGCGGCCTTGCAGCAGCAGGCCGAAGTTCTCGGCGTGGAAACCATCAACGTCTTTTTCCGGCGAGATTGCTTCGAGGATCTTTTCGGCGTCGAACTGCTTGGGCAGGGGCAGTTGTACGAGGATGCCATGCACGGACGGATCGGCATTCAGTTCGGCGATCCTGGCGAAGACTTCGTCGGGCGCCACCTCGGCGGCATATTCGAATTTCAGCGAGCGGATGCCGGCTTTCTCGCAGCCCGCCACCTTGTTGCGCACATACACGGCGGAGGCCGGATCTCCCCCGACCAGAATCACGGCCAGACAGGGTTGGGTGCCACGGGCGGTGAGTTCGGCCGCGCGTTGCGCGATTTCGCCGCGCACTTGCGCCGAGAGAGCATTGCCATCAATGATGCGAGCAGTCATGGTGAGCCTAAGCTTTTGAAAAACCGAGAATTATACCCGTTCGGAAAAGGTAGTGGAATGCGCTTGCCAGAAGAGCAGACGCGATGTGCTGTCATCCTCTGCTGGCAGACTCGAAGCCTCAGAATGGTGCCTTGCACTACTTTCGCCAGCTGGGATGCGCGGCGTTGGTGCGCGAGTTTTACCGGGCAGGCCGATCAGCCCGGAATTGTTGTGTTGCACGTTAATTGCTAACAAAGAAGCGCCCCGCGTCAGTCAGAGAGAAAAATCCATGTCGATCCATGTCGCCCTGAATCATGTCACCCATTATCGTTACGACAAGCCGATCACGCTGGGGCCGCAGATCGTGCGGCTGCGCCCAGCGCCACATTCGCGAACCCGGGTTCTGAGCTATTCGCTGCGGGTGACGCCGCTTGAGCACTTCATCAACTGGCAACAGGACCCACAGTCCAATTATCTGGCGCGTCTGGTATTTCCGGAAAAGACCCGCGAGTTCCGGGTTGAGGTGGACCTGGTCGTCGAGATGGCGGTGCTCAACCCCTTCGACTTTTTTCTCGAACCGGTGGCAATGCAGTACCCGTTTTCCTACAGCGCCGAGCTGACCACCGAGCTGGCGCCATATCTGGTCTGCCTGCCGGCTACACCGCGTTTCAAGGCCTTGCTCGATTCGGTGCCGCGTGAGAAGACCGCGACCATCGATTTTCTGGTGGCCCTGAACCAGCGTTTGCAGCACGATATCGATTACCTCGTCCGCCTGGAGCCTGGCGTGCAGACGCCGGAAGAAACCCTCGGCAAGGCTTCGGGGTCCTGCCGCGATTCGGCCTGGCTGCTGGTGCAGTTGTTGCGCCACCTTGGGCTGGCGGCGCGTTTCGTGTCCGGGTACCTGATCCAGTTGAAGCCCGATGTGAAGGCACTGGATGGCCCGTCCGGCACGGAAGTGGATTTCACCGACCTGCACGCCTGGTGTGAAGTCTATCTGCCCGGCGCGGGCTGGATCGGGCTGGATCCGACCTCCGGCCTGCTGGCTGGCGAGGGGCATATCCCGCTGGCGTGTTCGCCCGAACCCTCCTCGGCGGCTCCCATCGAGGGGGGGCTGGAGGCGTGCGAGGTCGAATTCGAGCATCACATGCAGGTGCAGCGGATCTGGGAAGCGCCGCGTGTCACCAAGCCGTATTCCGACGACCAGTGGGCCGGGATCGAGGCGCTGGGGCGGCGGATCGATGCGGACATCCGGGATCAGGATATCCGCCTGACCCAGGGCGGCGAGCCGACCTTCGTGTCGGTGGATGATCGCGATGGGGCCGAATGGAATACCGACGCGCTGGGGCCGACCAAGCGTGGCCTGTCGGCCAGCCTGCTGGAGAAACTCCAAGCGAAATATGCGCCGCATGGCTTGCTGCATTTCGGGCAGGGCAAGTGGTATCCGGGCGAGCAACTGCCGCGCTGGTCGCTGAACCTGTACTGGCGCAAGGACGGCGAGCCGTTGTGGCTCAAGCCGGAATTGTTTGCTGACGAGAAGCGCGATTACGGCGTGGATGAGGTACAGGCGGGCGCTTTCCTGCGGGCCGTTGCTGAGCAGCTTGGCGTGGCACCGAAATATGCGTTCCCGGCGTTCGAGGATGTCATGTATTACCTGTGGCGGGAGCGGCGCCTGCCGGCGAATGTCGATCCGTTCGATGCGCGTCTGGATGATCCGCTCGAACGCGAGCGGCTACGCAAGGTTTTCTCCCGGGGGCTGGACAAGACGGTGGGCTGGGTGCTGCCGATCGGGCGTGACCCGAGTGGCACGCGCTGGCAGAGCGGGCCATGGTTCCTGCGCGATGAGCGCTGCTACCTGATCCCCGGGGATTCGCCGGTGGGTTACCGCTTGCCGCTGGATGGGCAGCCCTGGGTCAGCGAGGCGGATTATCTGTGGATGCATCAGCCTGATCCGAGCCAGCGCGTCGAGCCCTTACCGCCTTACTCCCGCCAGCAGGTGGTGCCGCCGGTCCGCCTGGTCCCCGCCACGATGGGTGCCGAGGTGCAGGCGGAGGTGGTTGCTGAACGGCAACCTGGCAAATTCGAGTCGGCTGCCTGGGTGACCCGCACGGCGATGTGTGCCGAGCCGCGCAACGGCAAGCTCTACATTTTCATGCCGCCGACCCGTGCGCTGGAAGATTACCTTGAGGTGGTCGCCGCCATCGAAGCGACCGCCCAGACGATGCAGATCCCGGTCGTACTGGAAGGCTACGAGCCACCCAAGGATCCGCGTCTGACCGTGTTGCGCGTGACGCCGGATCCCGGTGTCATCGAGGTCAACGTGCACCCGGCAGCGAGCTGGGATGAACTGGTCGATCAGACCACGCATCTCTACGAAGTCGCGCACCAGACACGTTTGTCGACCGAGAAGTTCATGCTCGACGGGCGCCACACCGGCACCGGCGGGGGCAATCATTTCGTGCTGGGTGGTGCCACGCCGGCGGACTCGCCCTTCTTGCGCCGGCCGGATCTGCTCGCCAGCATGGTCGCCTATTGGCATAACCATCCTGCCTTGTCGTATCTGTTCAGTGGCTTGTTCATCGGGCCGACCAGTCAGGCGCCGCGGATCGATGAAGCCCGCAACGACTCGGTGTATGAAATCGAGGTGGCGCTGGCCCAGATGAAGACGCAGACCGAGCGACTGCTGGGACCGTGTCCGCCCTGGCTGGTGGATCGGCTCTTGCGCAACCTGCTGATCGACGTGACCGGCAACACCCATCGTGCCGAATTCTGTATCGACAAGCTGTACTCGCCGGATTCGTCTGCCGGCCGCCTGGGCTTGCTGGAAATGCGCGGCTTCGAGATGCCGCCGCACGCCCAGATGAGCCTTGCCCAGCAGCTGCTGATGCGGGCAATGGTGGCGCGCTTCTGGCAAGACCCGTACGAGCCGCCCCGGCTGAAACGCTGGGGGACCGAGCTGCATGACCGATTCATGTTGCCGCATTTCGTGTGGGACGATTTCCGGGATGTCATCGACGAGATGCAGGCCTTCGGTTATCCGCTGGAAGCCGAGTGGTTTGCGCCGCACTTCGAGTTCCGCTTCCCGAAGCTGGGCGACTTTGCCGCGAAGAATGTCGAGGTTGAACTGCGTCTGGCACTGGAACCCTGGCACGTGATGGGCGAGGAAGGTACGGGCGGTGGCACGGTGCGTTTCGTGGATGCCTCGGTTGAACGCCTGCAGGTGAAGGTGCACGGGCTGGTTGATGACCGCCATGTGCTCAGCTGCAACGGGCGGGCCGTGCCGCTGCAGCCCACGGGCACGGTGGGCGAGTTCGTCGGCGGGGTGCGCTATCGCGCCTGGCAGCCCAGTTCCTGCCTGCATCCGACCATCGGGGTGCATGCGCCGCTGACTTTCGATCTGGTGGATAGCTGGATGCAGCGTTCGCTCGGCGGGTGTCAGTATCACGTGGCGCATCCTGGCGGGCGCAATTACGCGACTTTCCCGATCAATGCCTATGAAGCCGAGGCACGCCGGCTGGCGCGCTTCTTCCGGATGGGGCATACGCCCGGCAGGCTTGCGGTGCATCCGGAAGCGCGCAATCCGGAATTCCCGTTCACGCTGGATCTGCGGCGCGAATGAACCTCGCGAAGCCGCGGGGTGCGGTCTGCACCCCGCCACTCGTTTACAATCGGGATCGAACCCGATAACTGACAGAGCATGCCGCCTACGCAATTCCTTGCCGACTATCCCCAGGATAATCGGCGTTTCGACGAAATGTTCGCCGCCGCCGGTGAGGCACGCGCCCATTACGCCGGTCTGTACGCCCGCATGTTGGGTCTGGGGGCGGGGCAGGTGCGCGATCTGTTCAGCGAAGTGGACCGGCAGATCCGCGACAACGGCGTCACCTACAACGTCTATGACGATGCCGAAGGCAGCAGCCGGCCGTGGACGCTCGACCCGCTGCCGCTGATCATTCCGGCGGAAGAATGGGCGGGTATCGAGCGTGCGGTGATCCAGCGCGCGACCTTGTTCAATCGCATCCTCGCCGATCTGTACGGCCCGCAGGACTTGTTCCGCGAAGGCCGCTTGCCGCCCGCGTTGATCCTCGGGCATCCGGGTTTCCAGCGTCCCGCGCATGGCATCACGCCGCGCAATGGCGTGCACCTCCATCTCTTTGCAATGGATCTGGCGCGTGCGCCGGATGGCAAATGGTGGGTCATCAATGACCGCACCCAGGCACCTTCCGGTGCGGGTTACGCGCTGGAAAACCGCATCATCACCTCGCGCCTGCATCCGGATCTGTTCCGCGAACTGCGGGTGCAGCGGCTGGCCAATTTCTTTGCGGCCCTGCGCGATGCGATTGCCAGCTATGCCCCGCAGGATGGTGGCCAGATCAATACCGTGCTGCTGACACCGGGGCCGTACAACGAAACCTATTTCGAGCACGCCTACCTTGCACGCTATCTCGGCTTCCCGCTGGTGGAAGGTCAGGATCTGACCGTGCGTGACGGCTGTGTGTGGCTTAAGACCCTGTCCGGCCTGCGCCGCGTGCACGCCATCGTGCGCCGCATGGACGATGATTTCTGTGACCCGCTGGAGTTGCGGGCGGATTCCGCGCTGGGTATTCCCGGCCTGATGGATGTGGTGCGGCGGGGCAACGTGTTGCTGGCCAATTCGATCGGCTCCAGCGTGCTGGAAACCGGTGCGCTGACCGGCTTCATGCCCGGCTTGTGTGAACATCTGCTGGGCGAGCCGCTGGCCATGCCGGGGGCGGCGACCTGGTGGTGCGGCGAGACGCCGGCGATGGAAGACGCGCTCAAGAAAGCGGACCATCTGGTCTTCAAGAGTGCAGTGCCGCATGCGCACGTGCGCCGCTTCGGCCCGGTGTTCGGCGAGGACCTGGATGCGGCCGGACTGGCTGCACTGAGTGCGCAGGTGCGTGCGGCGCCACGCGAATTCCTGGCGCAGGAGCTGGTTGCCTTGTCGCGTGTGCCGGTGCTGGATCGTCAGCACCATCGCCGCATGGTGGATCGCTCGGTGGGTTTGCGCGTCTTCGCAGTGGCGACACCCGAAGGCTATATGGTGATGCCGGGCGGGTTGGCGCGAACCTCCAGCGAAAATGATGTTCGCATCCTGTCGAATCAGCGCGGTGGGGGCAGCAAGGATGTCTGGGTGTGTAGCGATCAGGCCGCTTCGCAGCTCACGTTGTTGCGCCGGCCGGTGAGTGCCGATGATCTGGTGCGCAGTGGTGCGGGCTTGTCCAGCCGGGTGGTCGAGAATCTTTTCTGGTTCGGGCGCTATTCCGAACGCTGCGACAATCTTGCGCGCTATCTGCGCGTGGCCCTGGGGCGCGTGACCGACAATCTCGAAACCCCGCTTGAATGGAGCGCGCTGGCCGCCTTCGGCAAGCAGATCGGCGTATTGCCCAAGGCCTGTGACGAACGCGAAGCAGTGCGTCCCCTGGTGCGTAGCGTGGTCGATGCAACGCTGTCGGGCGGGCTGGCCTCGCATATCCTGCATCTGTCGCGGGCCGGGTTCCAGTTGCGCGAACGGTTGTCCACCGACAACTGGCGCACCCTCAATGCCCTGGCGCGCAGCATCGGCAAGAAGCCCTACCAGCAGATCGGCGTCTACGAGGCGATGGCGCTGCTCGATGAATTCATTACCAGTTTCATGACGCTTGCCGGCTTCACGCTGGATGGCATGACGCGGGATCATGGCTGGCGCTTCCTGTCGCTGGGGCGACGCATCGAGCGCCTGCAATTCCAGACCGAAGCCATCGAGGCCGCAATGCGCATGGGCGAAGAGGGCAATCCCGAGTGGCTGCTGGAAGTTTCGGACTCCATCGTGACCTATCGTTCGCGCTACATGGCCCGCCCCGAGTGGCTGGCAGTGCTTGACCTGCTGATTGCTGACGAAGCCAATCCGCGGGGCATCGTGTTCCAGACGGCCGGCCTGCGTGACTACCTGAATCGTCTCGACGAGAGTCTGGGCGGCATGCCGGATACGGGTATTGATGCCTTGCACGCCCGACTGCTGCATTTCGACGCGGCGCGCGATTTCCATCCGGGCTCGCAGGCCTTGCAAGAGGCGCTGGCCACCCTGCGCTGGGCCTCGGCAGAGTTGTCGGACCAGATCAGTCTGCATTTCTTCAGTCACGTTGATGAAGGGCGCAAGGTGATTGCATGAGCCAGACCTACCACGTCCTGCATGAAACCCTTTATCGCTACAGTGCGCCGGTCAGCCTGTCGCAGCACTTGCTGCACCTGACCCCGCGTGCGTTCGACTATCAGCGCATCCTGCACCACCAGATCGACATCCTGCCCACCATCACGGAATGCGAAGAGCATGTTGACTGGTTCGGCAATGCAGCCCGCTGGGTAGCGGTGCGGCAGCCCCACGAAACCCTGCGCCTGATTGCGGCGAGCACGGTCGAAGTCTTCCCGCGCCCGCTGGCCTGGCGGCGTGCTGGCGGCCCGGCCTGGGAAGATGTGGCGGGCCTGCTGGCGGCCTTTCCCTCGAATGCCCCGCTGGATGCGCAGGAGTTTGCCCTGCCCTCGGCACAGATTCCCCTGCTCGAAGAAATCCGGCGCTGGGCGCAGGTCAGTTTCACGCCGCGCAGGCGGCTGCTGGAAGCCACCCGCCACCTCATGCTGCGGATCCATCAGGAATTCAGGTTTGATCCCAAGGCCAGCACGGTGAGCACACCAGTGGCCGAAATTTTCAAACGCCGGCGGGGTGTCTGTCAGGATTTCAGTCATCTGATGATCACTGCCCTGCGTTCGCTGGGCCTGGCTGCGCGCTACATGAGTGGCTACATCCTCACTCATCCTGCGCCTGGCAAACCGCGCCTGATCGGGGCCGATGCTTCACATGCCTGGGTTTCGGTGTGGTGTCCGGATAACGGCTGGGTCGGATTCGACCCTACCAACAACTGTCAGCCCAACCTCGAACACGTCCTGCTGGGGTGGGGGCGCGATTTCTCGGACGTCACGCCGATGCGCGGAGTGATTCTGGGAGGGGCTTCGCACGAAGTCGAGGTCCATGTCACAGTCATGCCGGCAGAAACGCGGGATTTCACCGAACTACTCACGGAGGTGACGGCGCGTCCGCTGGAAAAAGCTGAAGTGCTCGTGGAGTCCTGAATCGTGCGGATGGCCGCGCGGGGCGCGGCCGGAGACTGGCGTCAGAACGCCGCGTCCGACGTACAGATCACGATGTCTGCACGAAACGGACTTTCCTGGAGATCACGCCCGAAGTCCACGATCCAGTCCTGTTCGCGGATCTCGTCGAGGAAGCGCTGTTTGTACGGAGCAGTCACATCCGCGAGCGTAAACACCTCGAATGCCGTCGCTTCGTCCTCATCCAGCACGTAGCTGTAGCGCAGTACGCCACCCGGCAATTTCGTCAGTTCTTCACGTGCCATTGAATACCCCGCTTCGTAACAAGGTTAACGATGTGGCAGTGTGCAGGGAAACAGCAGACTAAACAAGAATCGTTGGGCAGGGGCGATTCGGGCACAATAGCGCAACTGAACTTTACACAGGAAATCCCCCATGGAATTCAAGCTTGCAGGCTGTGGTGACGAAGCATCGACGGCCGAAAAAGACAATCCGTCCGAAGAAAAACTGCTGTTCAAGTCGCGTTACGTGCTGATCTTTGGCGAGATCAACGACAAGCTCGCGCAGGCCACAACCAAGCGCCTGCTGGCCCTGGCGGCAGAGTCCGATGCGCCGATCACGATGCTGATTTCTTCACCGGGCGGGCATGTGGAATCGGGCGACGTCATTCACGACATGATCCGTTTCATCTCCGCGCCGGTGACGACGGTGGGGTCCGGCTGGGTTGCCAGTGCCGGCGCGCATATCTTCCTGGCGCCGCCGAGCGAACGGCGTGTGTGCCTGCCCAATACGCGTTTCATGATTCACCAGCCAGCGGGCGGGATGGGCGGGCAGGCCAGCGATATCGCGATCCAGGCTCGGGAAATCCTGCGTACGCGCGAGCGGATTGCGCGGGTCGTCGCGCAGCAGACCGGCAAGCCCTATGAGACGGTTGTGGCCGACATGGACCGCGATTACTGGATGAGTGCCGAAGAGGCCATCAGCTACGGGATCGTCTCGCGGATCGTGGCGACGCATCGCGATCTGGCTTGATCCTTGAACAACGATCTTTGCCGGATGGTGGGCTGAAAAGCCCTCCGGCAAAGACCGTGTCCGACGTGCTGTGGCGTGTTGCCTAAGCCGTCACCGGCAGCAGGAAGTCCGTCGCGATCCGGTCACCGATGTCATTGATGCGGGTGATGAAACGGGTCAGGTAGTTATGCAGACCGGTTTCCAGGACATCTTCGATGCGTCCGAAGCGCAGGCTGGCAGCGAGTTCGCCCGCACGACGCTGGGTCTCGGCTGAACGCTGGTTGGCGACCTGTTCCAGGAAGGCTTGTACCTCACTCGTGCAATGCGCGAGTGAGCGGGGCATGTCTCCCCGCAGGATGAGCAACTCGGCCACGCGCGAAGGCGTGATCTGGTCGCGATAGACCTTGCGGTAGATCTCGAAAGCCGAGACCGAGTGCAGCAGCGCACTCCACTGGTAATACTCGCTTGCGTCATCATGGCGCGGTGCTTCATTGATGAAGTTGAACTTCACATCAAGGATGCGCGCGGTGTTGTCGGCGCGTTCGATGAACGTGCCCAGACGCAGGAAGCAGTTGGCTTCGTCGCGCATCATGGTGGCGAAGCTGACGCCGCGAGACTGGTGCGAGCGCAGCTTGACCCACTCGAAAAAGGCGTCGAGCTCGTCGGCGCCCAGCTTCTCGATGTTGTATTCGCGTAGCTTGAGCCAGGTCGTGTTGATGGTCTCCCAGAGTTCGGACGTCAGTGTGCCACGCACGGCGTGGGCATTTTCGCGAGCGCTGCGCAGGCAGGAGTAGATGCTTCCCGGGTTGTTGCGGTCCAGCGCCATGAAATGGACGACTTCCTCGGAAATGATTTTGTCATGCCCTTTGCTGTAGGCTTCGAGCAGACCGATGGAGTCCAGCGTTTCGCGCCACAGGCGTTCGACTTCGCGCGCGCTTTGCGGAAGCAGCAGCATGCGGTTGTTGACGTCGAGCATGCGGGCAAGATTTTCGGCCCGCTCGATGTAGCGGGCCATCCAGTACAGGTGATCGGCGGTACGGCTGAGCATGCTTATTCCTCCAGAACCCAGGTGTCCTTGGTGCCGCCGCCTTGCGACGAATTCACCACCAGCGAGCCTTCTTTCAATGCCACGCGGGTCAGCCCGCCGGGGACGAAGCGCACTTCGTTGCCGGAGAGCACGAAGGGGCGCAGATCAATGTGGCGTGGGGCTATTCCGGCATCGACGAAAGTCGGGCAGGTTGATAAGGACAGCGTGGGCTGGGCAATGTATTTTTCGGGCGAGGCCAGGATGCGCAAGCGGAAATCCTCGATCTCGGCGTGGGTTGAGGCCGGACCAACCAGCATGCCGTAGCCGCCAGCACCGTGCACTTCCTTCACCACCAGTTCTGCGAGATGTTCAAGCACGTAGGCCAGGTCATCAGGTTTCCTGAGCATGTAGGTGGGTACGTTGTTGAGGATCGGTTCTTCGCCGAGATAGAAGCGCACCATTTCACCCACGTACGGGTAAATTGATTTGTCATCTGCTACGCCGGTGCCGACGGCATTCGAGACGGTGACGTTGCCAGCGCGATAAGCCGAGAGCAGGCCGGGGACGCCGAGCATGGAATCCGGGCGGAAGGCGAGCGGATCGAGGAAGTCGTCGTCGATGCGGCGGTAGATCACATCCACGCGTTGCGGCCCCTGGGTGGTACGCATGAAAACTTGTTCGTCACGCACGAAGAGGTCGGAGCCTTCGACCAGCTCCACCCCCATTTGCTGGGCAAGGAAGGCGTGTTCGAAATAGGCGCTGTTGAAGCTGCCGGGCGTGAGTACCACCACCACCGGATCGGGAACGCCCTTGGGCGCCACCGCACGCAGGGTGTCGAGGAGCAGATCGGGATAATGCTCGACCGGTGCCACGCGGTTTCTGGCGAACAATTCCGGGAAGAGCCGCATCATCATCTTGCGGTTCTCGATCATGTAACTCACGCCGGAGGGCACGCGCAGATTGTCTTCCAGCACGTAGAACTCGCCGGCGCCGGCCCGCACGATGTCCACACCGGCAATCGCCGCGTAGATGTTGCGGGGCACATCCACGCCCTGCATTTCGGGCCGGTACTGGGCGTTGGCGAGCACCTGTTCGGTCGGGATACGTCCTGCCTTGAGGATTTCCTGACCGTGATAGATGTCATGGAGAAAGGCATTGAGCGCTTTCACCCGCTGGCGCAGGCCGTCGGCAAGTGCAAGCCATTCATGCGCCGGGATGATGCGCGGGATCACGTCGAAGGGAATCAGTCGTTCCGCACCGGCTTCGTCGCCATACACGGCAAAGGTGATGCCGGAGCGATGGAACAAGGCGTCCGCTTCATGGCGCTTGCGGGCCATGCGGTCGGCGGGCATGCCGTCGAACCAGCTGACGTAACCCTGATAGTGAGGGCGGACTTCGCCGGCAGCGTTGCTCATTTCATCAAAGAAACGGGCGAGTGCCGGATTGTCAGGGGTGTGATCTTTGATCGGGGCCACTGTTTTCTCCTGATGGAGCTGTTTTATCGGCGTGAGACCAGTTGCGAGAAGTGTGCCAAGTACGCAAATCCCGGATTTGCGTTGGCCTGCGGCCTTGTTCGGTCCAGATTGGTGCATGAGTGCAGAGGCCTGGCCAAGCTGGTGCGGCACGGTGCGGGTCCCTCCAGCATGAGTATGGCGTAACAATCTTTCATGACCGTGAATGCCGCCCGGATGATCGAGACGGATTGACAAAGTTGGAAGTCTGAACCAAAGTATCAACTTAACTGCCTAGGCAGTAATTGCTATGGCAATAGTTGCCATGGCAATGTTTAGTTGACAGGGCTGGATGAGGATATGGACAAGACGTCTGACGGACATGGCGCAATACCGGCTGGAATCTACTGCTTTGAGGACTCCCTTGGATTCCTGCTCGGGCGGCTCAAAGGGCGCATGGCTGCCGTGCTGGATGAGGAATTGACGGCGCTCGACATCACGCATGCGCAGTGGGTGATCCTGATGCGGATTGCCAACGGGGTGGGGCGTACCTGCGGCGAGTTGTGCCGCCACATAGCCTATGACACGGGGTCGATGACCCGCATGCTGGATCGCCTGGAAGAGAAGCTTCTGATCGTGCGCGAGCGCTCTGCCGAGGATAGGCGGGTGGTGGGCGTCAGCCTGACCGAGCATGGCCTGGCGCTCTATCCGCAATTGCAGGCTGCTGGATTCCGCGTACTGGCGCGCATGAGTGCCGGCTTCAGCAAGGATGAAGTCGAGCAGGTGAAGAGCCAGCTGCGCCGCATGCTGAGCAATCTGGACGCGCACGAGGTCGCAGCATGATGATCAGGAAAATCGTCTCTCTCGGGCTGTTCGCCTGCCTGGCCGCATGTGCCACGCATCGCGACATCCAGCCGCAGGCACGCTTGCGCGAAACGGATCAACTCGGCGCGCTGCCAGGGGCCGCACCGGAGGGGGGGCAAATCGAGGCCGGGTATTGGAAGGCGTTTGGAGATCCCCAGCTGGATGCGCTGATCGCCGACGCGCTGGCCGGATCGCCTTCACTAGCGCTGGCGGATGCCCGCATCCGGCGTGCCGCGGCGCTTACCGATGCGGCCAACAGTGCGCTGTGGCCGCAGTTGTCTGCCGGTCTGGATGTCGTGGATCAGCGTTTTACCGAGAAGGGCATGGTATCTCCCACCTATGCCGGGAAGATCCGCACCAACAACCGTCTGGCGCTGGATGCAGGGATTGAACTGGATGTGTGGGGCAAGTACCGACGCGCGCTGGAAGGCGCCCAGGCACAGCGTCAGGCTAGCGAATTGGAAGCCACGGCGGCGCGGGTGGCATTGTCCGCAACGATTACGCGTGCGTATCTGGAGTTTGATCGCGAATACCGCCAACGGGCCTTGCTGGACCAGCTGCTCGCTTTGCGCAGCGAGACCGAACGCCTGCAGGGCGTGCGCGTGAAAGCCGGGCTGGATGCCGAGACGGATCGTAATCTGCAGCAACAGGGCATTGCCCAGTTGCGCAGCGAACGTGCCCAGCTTGAAGAGCGGATCAGCCTGCAGGCGGATGCCCTTGCGGCACTCGCCGGGCAGGGGCCGGAGCGTGGCGCGCGCCTGAACGCGCCGGCGATTCGTGCCGAGCTGGATGCCCGTCTGCCGTCTTTACTGCCGTCCGATTTGCTGGCCAGGCGACCGGATCTGCGCGCGGCACGTCTGCGGGTGGAAGCCGCCAGCAAGGATATCGATTTTGCCCGGGCACAGTTTTATCCGAGCGTGAACCTGAATGCCTTTCTTGGCTTCAGCTCGATCGGCCTGGATAACCTGCTGGTGCCCGAAGCGCGCATAGCCGGGCTCGGGCCGACGCTGCGCCTGCCGATCTTCGAAGCCGGTCGTTTGCGTGCCGGTCTGGCCGTGAAAGTGGCGGACTATGACGCGGCTGTCGAGCAGTACAACGCCAGTCTGGTCGATGCCTTGCGGGAAGTCTGCGATCAGGCGCGCAGCCTGGAAGGTGCCGCCCGCCAGGGTGAGCGTGTCGCCGAAGCCCGGGCCGCTGCTGCCAAGGGCGTGCAACTGGTGCAGGCACGCATCGGGCAGGGGATGGCCAACCGCGTCAATCTGCTTGCTGCCCAGATGCAGGAACTGGCACAGGAGCGCGCGGCACTGGATGTGCGTGCCCATCGACTGGATAGCGCTGTGGCTCTGGCACGAGCACTCGGCGGTGGTTTCAACCCAGAACAGACCCCCTTCACGTCGGCCAGTTCGCCGCGTATCTGAAGCAGACATGACGAAGAAGAGTTGAGCAAAAATGACTGAAAACAATCCCTCCCCCGTAGTTACCGACAATCTGGCCAACCAGCGCCGTCGCAAGCTTGGCCTGACATTGCTTGGAACCGTCTGTGTCCTGGCTGCGGCAGCCTGGGGCATTTACTGGCTGGATATCGCGCGCTGGATCGAGAATACCGATGACGCCTATGTGAACGGGCGCGTCCTGCAGATCACCCCGCAGGTGGGTGGCACCGTGCTGGCTGTGCGTGCCGAAGATACGGACGACGTGAAGGCCGGCCAGGTTCTCGTCGAGCTGGATCGTGCCGATGCGCGGGTTGCGCTGGAACAGGCCGAGACCGCGCTGGCCCAGGCCGTACGCGAGACCCGGACCGTGTTTGCCAACAGCAATACGCTGGTGCAGCAGATCAAATTGCGGCAGGCGGAAGCTGAACGCTGGCGTCAGGATATCGCCCGGCGTCAGGCGATTGCCGAGACCGGTGCGGTCTCCATGGAAGAGATCTATCACGCGCGGGATTCACTCAAGGCCGCCGAAGCTGCATTGGCGACGGCCCAGGAACAGCTCGTCGCCAGCCAGACCCAGACCGATGGCATCAAGGTGGAAAACCATCCTGCCGTGCAACGTGCTGCGGCACGCTACGAGGAAGCCTGGCTGGCCTGGTCGCGGACCAGCGTGACGGCGCCGGTCAACGGACAGATCGCGCGGCGCAATGTGCAGATCGGCCAGCGTGTCGCACCGGGTACCCCGCTGATGACGGTGGTGCCGCTTGATCAGGTGTGGGTGGATGCCAACTTCAAGGAAGTCCAGTTGCGCCGTATGCAGATCGGGCAGGCCGTGAAGCTGCACGCCGATGTGTATGGCAGCAGTGTGGAATATCGCGGCCGGGTGCTGGGGCTGGGGGCGGGAACCGGTGCAGCCTTCTCCTTGCTGCCTGCTCAGAATGCCACGGGCAACTGGATCAAGGTGGTGCAACGGATTCCGGTACGCATCGGGCTCGATCCGCAGGAGCTGGCGGCCCATCCGCTGCGTATCGGCCTGTCCATGCAGGTCGAGGTCGACACGCATGAGGGACATGCTGCTTCGATCAGCGCCCCCGCCGCGCCGAACGCCGCCCGCTTCGAAACGGCGGATGCCGGCATCGAGCAGGCCCGGGCGCGTGTGCAGGAGATCATTCGCCAGAATCTGCACGCTGCGGCACACGGCTGAGCGAGGCTGAAGATGGCTGCACCGCAGGCTTCACATTCGCATCCCCCGCTGGAAGGGCAGACCCGTGTCATCGCAACCATCGCGCTGGCGCTGGCGACCTTCATGAACGTGCTCGATACCACGATTGCCAACGTGTCGATTCCGGCCATCGCGGGCGATCTGGGCGTCTCGCCCAATCAGGGCACATGGGTGATCACTTCCTTTGCCGTGGCCAATGCCATTTCGGTTCCGCTGACCGGCTGGCTGGCCCAGCGTTTTGGCCAGGTGCACGTTTTCGTGTTGTCCGTGCTGCTGTTCGTATGCGCCTCGGCGCTGTGCGGGATGGCGGGCAGCATCGAGATGCTGATTGCCTTTCGTGTCGTGCAGGGTCTGGTGGCTGGGCCGATGATTCCTTTGTCATCAGCTTTGCTGCTGCAGAGTTATCCACCCGCGAAGTCTGCCGTGGCCCTGGCGATCTGGGCGATGACGACGCTTGTGGCGCCTGTGATGGGGCCGATTCTCGGCGGCTGGATTTCCGACAACATGAGCTGGCCGTGGATCTTCTACATCAACATCCCGACCGGGGTGTTCGCCGCCTGGTTGTGCTGGCGGGTGTTCAAGCATCGTGAATCGCCAACACGCAAGCTGCCGGTCGACTATGTCGGGCTGGGCTTGCTGGTGGTATGGGTCGGCTCGCTGCAGATCATGCTCGACAAAGGCAAGGAGCTGGGCTGGTTCGATTCCGCCGAGATCATCACGCTGACCGTGGTGGCGTGTGTCGGTTTCTGCTTTTTCGTGCTCTGGGAGCTGACCGACGAACATCCGATTGTCGAGTTGCGACTGTTCGCCAAGCGGAATTTCCTGGTGGGGACCGTGGCGCTCTCGCTGGGCTACTGCCTGTTCTTCGGCAATGTCGTGATCATGCCCTTGTGGTTGCAGCAGTACATCGGCTACACCGCGACCTGGGCCGGTCTGGCGACCGCACCGGTCGGCATCCTGGCCATCATGATTTCCCCCATCGTGGGCAAGAACCTGCCGAAAACCGATCCGCGCATGGTGGCCTCGGTGGCGTTCATCATCTTCGCGGGCACGGCATTCATGCGCTCGCACTTCAACGTCGGCGTGACCTTCTGGGATCTGGTTCTGCCGCAGTTCCTGCAAGGGGCGGCGACGGCCACGTTCTTCGTGCCGCTGTCGGCAATCAGTCTGGCCGGACTGAAACCGCAGCAGATCGCCAGTGCGACCGGATTGTCGAATTTCGTGCGGATCACGGCAGGGGCTTTTGGTGCGTCGATCTTCACCACGCTGTGGCAGGATCGATCCACCCTGCATCATGCGCAACTGACCGAAGCCATCAATCCCTACAATCCGATTGCCAACTCGGCACTCGATGGTTTGAAGTCGCAAGGCTTCACGCTGGATCAGGCCTTGGGCACGATCAACCGGCTGATCGATCAGCAAGCGGCCACGCTGGCGGCGACCGAGTTCTTCTGGTTCTCCGGCTATCTCTTCGTGGCGTTGGTAGCGGTGGTCTGGCTGGCGCGTTCACGGCAGGCCGGCGGGCCGGCTCCTGCAGATGCGGGCGGGGCACACTGATCGGCTCAGGGTTGGCGACGCACCTGGCCGAGGCGCGCATGCGTGTCGGCCGCGCGGATCTGAATCTGTGTCCAGCCCTGTTTGCGCAGGGTCAGGAACAAACACGGCTGGGTAATCACCTGCGCCGTCATGGCGCCCGCTGGTGGCGTGTCCTCGGCGATATCCAGTACCAGCGTCTTGCCTTGCAGGTGCTCCGCCTTGAGTGAGAGTGCGTAGCCGGCACTGGGCCGCACGCCGCGCGTCAATACCAGGATCGTCTGTTTCTGCCAGTCTGGCTCTGTGACAAACTCGGGCAGCGGACCTTCTGCGCTCAGGGCCTGCCAGGCTGTAGCGTCTCCGATCAGGCGCAGGGCAGGCTCGCGCGAAGTCAGGACGCACTGCGCGCTGGCGTGTGCTGCGTCAACCAGGCTCGCTGCCTGTGCAGGCAGCGTCAGACAGGTCAGCAGGGCATAGAGCAGGGATGCTGTTTTCATGGGGATAGGCGATCGCTCGCCGTACTGGTTCCAAGCGTTGGCGCAATCGAGAAACTCAGCCCGCTCAGACTGCCAGTGATCTGGATGCTCTGGCTGCTGTTAGCATAGCCACCGCAGGCTTCACCGGATTCACACAGCACGCCGTCATTGTCCAGATCGGTACTGGCGGTCACGTAGACATTGCCCGCCGGAATGCCGGTGAGGCTCCAGGTGTAGCTGCCGCTGCTCGGATTGAAGCGTTTGCTGGCCAGCACGGTTCCTGTGGTGGCATCGGTGACCTTGACCCAGACGCCCCCGTAGCTGGCCGTGGTACTGCTGCTGGTCGAAAGCTTGACGATCGTGACCGGCACGCTGATGACCTGTGCCGAGGTGGTGATGGTCAGCGTCGGATTCGTGGTGCCGACAGACAACAGGCTGCGGTCAACGCTGACGGTATAGGTGCCCAGCCCGGCCGTGCTGATGCTGCTGGCCGTGACCGTGACGGCGGAGGAGCTGGAGACGATGCTCGTGACGGTTTCTGTGGTGCTTGAGGTGGCCGACAGGGTCAGGGTTGCACTGGTCAGGGTGCTGCCGAAGTCGAGCGAGGTCGGGCTGGCGACGATGACGCCATTCACCGTGCTGCTGGAGGAGGCCAGCGATATCGCCGCAGTCACTGCCTTGTAAGCATTGATCAGACCGTAGCCGGTGGCATTGTCGCGACCTGTCGTGCCGATGTCATCGGTGAGCTGGCTGCTGGCTAGCAGGGAATCTACTTGTGCCGGGGTCAGGGCTGGATCGGCATAGCGCATCAAGGCCATCACGCCGGCGACGTGCGGGGCGGCCATGGAGGTGCCCGCCATCTTGCCGAAGCTCGCAATCCGGGTGCCGGATGTGTTGAAACTGCCCAGCGTGCTGTAGACGTAGTCGCTGGTGGTGCTCAGCCCGCCACCCGGCGCAACCAGGCTTAGCGCGCTGCCTTGATTGGAATAGTAGGCGCGCGTTTTTGAGGAGTTGGTGGCGCCAACAGAAATCACCCCGGTGCAATTGGCGGGTACGGTGATGGCCTGGTTGCCTGTGGTGCTGTTGCCGGCGGCAGCCACCACGATGACATTCTGGGCACGTGCCTGAGAAATGACGTCCGTGTAGGCGCTGGTGCAGGTGCCGCTGGCGCCCAGACTCATGTTGATGACATCTGCCTTGCGTGCAGGATAGGTGCCGGAATTATTGGACAAGCCCGAGGCGTAGCGGATCGCCTGGATGATGTCGTAGTCTGTCGCGTAGCTGTAGCCAGGCCTGAAGACGCGCAGCGGCATGAGTTTGGCGACGCTGGCTACGCCGATGCCATATAGGCTGTTGTTGCGGATGGCGGCAATCGTGCCGGCCACGTGGGTGCCGTGCCACTCCGGCGAATTGCTCGAGGTACTGGGGTCATCGGGGCTGGATGTATTCCCATCGCCATTGCTGCTGATGGTGATGAAGCTGTATCCGCTCACGATCTGGTCGGCCAGATCCGGGTGGTCGCTGACGATCCCGTCGTCAATCACTGCCACGATCGGCAACTGGCTTGGCGCGGTCAGCGCCAGGATGCTGTCCATGGCGCTGGGCAGGTTGATCTGCTGGTAGTGCCAGTTCTGGCTGGTGGCGTAATAGGGGTCGTTGGGCGCAAAAGTGGCCATCTTTTGTCGACGATAATTCGGCTCGACGTACTCATAATTTCCTGTGGCTTGTAGTGCCTTGGCCTGGCGCAGGGTACCCAGCGCACGCCAGACGGCATCGTCGCGAGCGTCACTCGTTTGACGGCGGATGCCTCCGGCTTCAGGACGCATGGCACTGGTCGGTACGGCGAGCAGCTCCGGTTTGCCGGCACTGGTGCTGCTGCCGGTGAAGACTGACTTGATGGAACTCAGCAATCCGCTGCTGCCCTGCGGTTTCGTGATCAACTGGCCGGATACGAACATTTCCGCACTGGTCGAACTGTTGCTGCAACTCGTACTTTCTCCTGCCGAACCGATGTGCAGGGTGTAGAGCGCGGCCCCCTTGCTGATGGACGCGGCAATGTAATAAGTGCCAC
>Ga0316604_10000567_pt1 | contig 42727 bp, 26 predicted proteins | sample OWC_soil_day20_C_FD_207650 | JGI IMG/M metagenome (GOLD analysis project Ga0316604, IMG submission 207650) | Wetland soil microbial communities from Old Woman Creek delta, Ohio, United States - OWC_soil_day20_CT | ecosystem: Environmental > Terrestrial > Soil > Wetlands | place: USA: Ohio...
TGGAAAGTGGCCCAATGACCTCCGTTTTTAGCTACGGTTATCGATTAATTTGGCCCAGCGACTTCCGTTTTAAGCAGAGGTTAAACTTGTTTTGGCCCAATGATCTCCGTTTTAAAGAGTGGAAGGTAGTTTTTGGCCCAGTAACTTCCGTTTTAGGCCAATAGGATACCTTCATTTTGGCCCAATATCACCGTTTTGACTGGCCCGGTATGCTCCGTTGGGGCTGGCCCAATGACCTCCGTATTAGACATCATTAGGTGATTTATCAAAATCCTCCATTAATTGTTTTATGGTAACCAGAAATAGCAGGTTCAATGAAGTAAGCTATAAATTGTACAAAATTCATAAGAGATTTCTTCTCAAGCCGCTGTCTATAGAAGAAAAAGCGCCTTCACATTTGCAGATGTGAAGGCGCTCCATAAGATGATATTCTACTCTATCATTACTAAATAGCCTCATTTATATTAACCCTGATAGAATTTTTTATTTCGCTTTCTATTTTCCTCATATATTCAGAGGGGTCAATTGAATCAAAGATATTCTCTTCATTATCTTCATTAATTAAGTATCTAATCCGGTAAGATCGGTTACCAACTTTTAATCTGTAATATCTAAACCCTGATGAAATATTTAATCCAAGAGTTTCCAATCTAAAAGATAAAAATTCATTGACATCATATTTAACTGTTTTTTCTCTCTTTTTCATGATGATGCAATTTTCTATTTTGGAAAACCAGATCTCATAGTCATTGAAAGCTATTCTATAGGCAACTGAGATAGTCACACCAGTAATTAGGACATTAAATATGATATGCTCTATACCGAAATTTCTAAATAAAATATTGCCCAATACTAATAATAATGGAAAGCAACATAAAAGAAAAGTTATTATTCTAGCTGAGTTAGTACCCGTCGAAATTTTTATCATCTCTATTTTTTTAATCCTTAATGAATCTAACACCTACTTCAACATTATATTCTCCAACAATCATAAATCCTGCACCTGCACCATTTCCAACACTATTCTTGACGGTTGTTTTTTTTGAACCATCCTTTTCAACACTGGTCTCTTTGGATAGATTCACATTTATTGGACCATAAGAGGTACCTCCCTGGAATGCGGTTGTCTTATTGGTAACTTCTTTGGCTTTAGTATCATATGTGTATTCTATATTTCCACCTCCTCCTACGCCAACAGGTAACCCCAAAGCTGTTGCTGCATAAGACAGATTTAAACCCTGACTTGCAACAATAGTTCCCTCTTTTCCCAGGAAGTTAACATTATATTCAAATTTACCAGTATTAACATTTAAGTCTCCGCTAACTTTTAGCATTTGCATTGAGCCTAAATTGATATCAAATCCTATATTATTCTTTAACTCCAAAGCGGCTCTTGCCCCAAGTGAGAAAGCCCCTTCAACATGTCCGTAAACTTCAAGACTTGAATGTTTATAAACGTAATTTGCAAAATTTACAACCGTTCGTACATTATTATAAATTGTACTAATTTTACTTATTGCCTCTTGGGCTTTGTATAAAATATCTGGCCAACCTTCCTCGTTACCATCAATATCAACAAACGTGACAGGCTTATTCCCTGCAAACTGATATGGAGTGTAAAATGGATAATCCTTCATCAACGGATCCCCGCTCAAAAATCTCCCCACCCTCGGATCATAAATCCTCATTCCATAATCCTGCTGATTCCCATCTCCCTTCACCTCATTATCATTTTCCTTACCATTAAATCCATACCTATACCCACCACTACTATAACTTCTATCCGGCTGAATCATACCAAACGGATAATAATCATTCGCACTCAATACCAACGCCGTATTATCTGATTTCAATTCATCACTTACCGTAGAAACAATATTACCTAAATGATTTGACAACTCATACTGCTTCTTATTAGTAGCACCCCATAAAGTAGCAGTGCCACTCACACCAGCAGTTATAATCAAATCAGGATACCATGAACCTAAACGACTAGTACCATATAATTGTTGTTCTTTCCAATAAACATTAGCATCACCATCCTTATTGCCATAAACCGCCAGTAAATCCCCAGTCGCATCCCTCACATACCAGGTTTTATCAACCTGTGTACCATGGGTATAAGCCTTATAAACACGATTCCCATCGGCATCATACTTATACTCAATTTCGCTGCCATCTGTCTTGGTGATCTTCTTGATTTTACCATACATCGTCCAAGTAACATTAGATATCCCTCCCTGCAAATCACTCACCATATTCCCAATCAAATCATATCAAATAATACGGGCCGGGTAGAGAATCAGCTGCCAATTCAAAAGAAGGATAAGCATATTGCCGAAAAAATTGGTAATGCTTTATATCACTATCTTTCAAGTATTTAAATTGATATTCAAACAGATCCAAATCTTCCAATCTTCAATATTCTCCCTGCTTTTCTTCTCTTTTTCTTGGTTTAATAATATCAAAATTTATTATCTGGACATTCTTATGCCATTCAATAAATTGTTGAAATGAAAAATCAGAATAAAAAAGTTTGTTTACTATTCTTGCATACTCTGGCGATTTTTCAAAATCTTCCAATAGTAATTGATGATAACCCAATATAGCAGGGTTTATAAACTCAGGAACAATTATCATTCTGTTCATATAACCAAAGCGTCTTCAGATTTTCATATGAAGACGCTTTGGGGAGAAAACGATTATTGCTTTTCATCTAAAGGCCGCTGTTGAATGTTCGCCCTATAAATATATCCTCTATCTATATCATAAGGAAATGAGGACGTATCGATTTTGATAAATTCAACCGCCTTTGAGAATTCATTCAGTGAGGCATTATTTACTAAAAACACTGGGTCATTAATTTGCAACACCCTGATTGGAAACGTAAATACCGGATAATTACGCGTTTTTTCAAGTTCTGAATAGAATGCAATCAATTTTTAATTAGCTTGCAAGTTCTGTTCAAAGTCCTATATGCTTTACCAAAGGTGCCTGGATTTAGGGAATTTGGTCGCATAATTATTACCTAAGTATTGTAATCAAGGAATTATACTAAAATCCGGATGGCAAATGATCCTTGTATAATTTATTACCCGTGGTTTGTTCCCAATAATAGGAATGGGATTAGGTGAGTAACCCAATCCCATTGCATTAATTTGTATTAGTCTTTAAAGCAGATTAAACTTTCCCATATTCGTAAAGATTATAAAGTATGTTATGACCAATATTAAAATAGAAAACCATTTCAACTTTTTATTATTTATAAAAAAAGACAGAATAATACCAAGCAAAATCAAAAAAAAACCCCAATAACTATAATAGTCAATAACTGATAGCATATCATACACCTCATGTGGGGTGGCTCCATCAAAAAACTTTGAGTATTTAGTATAGTGGTAACAAAAACTACTCAGAAAAAACAACCCAATTAACAAGGGTATAAAATTAAATATTTTCCGTATCATATTATTTATTCCAATTTGAGAAATCATAAATCTTATAACTCACCTTATCATCCTTGTCTTGTGAAAAATGAAATATTTTACTATTCGTAGTTTGATTATGGTAAAAATCTGAATATAAATAATAACGTTCTGTCTGGACCTTCACCCCAAGATAATTAGATAATGAAGGATTACCAGATCCAGTAGGCCCTCATCTAATCCACCATTCCTTTCGAAAATTCCCTTGCTTAATTTCCCAAGAAGCATTCTTAAGTAATATCCCTTCATTATTTAAAGGAAGCTAAACACTTACAGTCAACTCCACATGATGTGCTATATCAGCTTTTTTCATTCCATTAATAAGTAAACACTTTTCGAATTACATTTTAAATTCCAATTTATTGGACGTATCAATTTTAGGTTTTGTCAGTTGATCTTTATCTTGTTTTAGATAAATGTATTCAAATAACGATTTCTCGCCTACCCGAAATAAAACAATGGAATCTCTATTTGCATAGCATATTTTATAATGCAACTCCTTATCAAGAATAAGAATAGAATCACCTATAATAGTCTAAACTTTCCTATCATTATTTCCGTAGTCTTCCAAAAACCTTTCTCCAGTTCTAGGCCAACATCCATGTTCTATATAGGTCCCGTTTGATTTAAAAAAAAATCCACCACAATAATCTTTAAGCACTCTTTCATCATGTATGCGCCAATATTTACATGTATCAGAGGATAAATAAATTCCAATTTCAGGTTTCCTTTCAAAAATACAGGCTATCAATATCGAAACAGCAAACAAAAATATTATTTTATTCATATACTTAAATTTAGTGAGGATCGGTTACAGGTTTAGCCTCAACTGAAATATTTTGTTTTGTTTTAGAATCCTGCCCATAAGTCTTAAAGCTTGGTTCTGCATTAAAGAAATCGTCATCTCCATTAGGATCGCAGGGTTTCTATCGATGAAATTGAAAAGAATGGGTACAACCTCAATATTTCAAGGTATGTAAGTACAAACATAAAAGATGAACCGGATTATTATCCTCAAAATATACAGGTAATCTAAAGTGTATGCAACTTCAACCAACGCTTCTATTGCTAAGCCAGCGCAGTTATTTTTTTTCCAGGACTTTTTTCTAAATATCACGGTTGGATACTTGGGAAAAGATAAACGCTCGATACATTCTATCGGAACACCTAGAACAGAGTACCTATTCTTTGATCAAAATTTTGAAGCTTCTATTGCCGATTCTATAAATACAACCCATTCCTGCATACTGAATGGTAGATTTTTCGGATTTCATAAATAATGATTTAAATTTCATTTATTGTTAAGGTAATATGAAGATACCTTCAGATTTTCTTCTGAAGGCATCTTGAGAAGAGAATAAAGCAACAGCTCATTCCTTTATTAATTCAGCTATAAAAATTTCATAATTAAATAGTTGCTTATTGAAACTATATAATACTAAGCAGTAATGAACTACTATTATTCCTAAAGGCATAACAATACCTACCCAATCATTATCTTTAAATCCCATAAAATATGAAATGATGATAAAAATAAAATAAAATATTACTAGTCTAGCGAAAGTGCCGTTGCTAAGTTTATGTGTACAATTCAATAATGTTAAATTATTCACATTAGCAAAACGAACGTCAACTGGAGGGCGGAGAGGATTCTTTGCATAAGTTAAACCATAGTTACCCATTACTAAAATGAATCCATCATTTGTTGGCTGACTAGTAAAATTTACATTATTAAATAAACCCTTCATAGATATCTTCCAGGATTTACTAACGGATGAATCAGATACTTTTTTGAGAATATCCTCCTTGCTAAGCTTTGTAGATACTTGCCATGTCTTAATTGGAAAAAATTTTACATCCATTTTTTGGTTATTAAGTTGAAAAATTAGACAACAAATCATTCGATTGTCCTCTGGAATTATTACTTCTTGTTTTTTTATGTTGATTATTATTTTGACGAGAAGAATTATTAGCCTTCTCGGGTGTATCTGGTCGAGTGCTTCTTCCTCGAGATGGAGCAGAGGCATTATTCGCATGAGTTGGCTGCACATTCTTCTTTTCCACCGCATCTATTGTCTTTTTCATATCAATCAGTCCTGCGTGTAACGTTGTTGCCTGTCTTACAAGTTCGTGGATTTGATCTGGACTAATTGGTACAGCATCCTTCAATACATTTTCAAGCTCAGAAAGATCTCCTGTCCATTTAAATGTTGAATTGCCAAAATCTGCATGAAACTCAATACCGGCACCAGGAGAGATTTCAGGAAGCGGTATTGCCAAACTTCCTCCAAGTTTTACATCATTCAATTGTCCTGTTTTTTCATCTTGTTGATAAGATAAATTTAAATCTAATCCACCTGAAAGTTCTACAAATCCTATATTGGCCCCTATATTACTACCATATCCACCAGTTTGATCTAGTGTTGCCCGTGGAAATATAGTAACAGTAGGACCTACTCCAATGTATAACCCTGTTCCAAAACCCAGACTCCACGCATAACCATAACCTACATTTCCTTTGTAATCAATCCCTACAAAAACATTATAACTACCAGTAACTAAAATTGCGGTTGCTCGAAGTCCATAACTAATTATTGCAGATTCTAAACCATCTAGATCAACAGCCCTTATCGGTGTATTAGAAGCAAACTGGTATGGTGTCAATTCCGGATATTTAGATGTAAGTGGGTCTTCACTTAAGAATCTTCCAACCCTCGGATCATAAATCCTCATCCCATAATCCTGCTGATTCCCATCTCCCTTCACCTCATTATCATTCTCCTTACCATTAAACCCATACCTATACCCACCACTATTATAACTCCTATCTGGCTGAATCATACCAAACGGATAATAATCATTCGCGCTCAACACCAATGCCGTATTATCAGCCTTCAACTCATCTGTTACCGTAGCCAACACATTACCCAAATGATTAGACAACTCATACTGCTTCTTATTAGAAGTACCCCATAATGTAGCAGTGCCACTTGCTCCAACAGATACATTCAATTCAGGATACCATGAACCTAAACGACTTGTACCATATAATTGTTGTTCCTTCCAATAAACATTACCATCTCCATCCTTATTACCATAAACCGCCAGCACATTACCTGCTACATCTCTCACATACCACATCTTATCCACCTGTGTACCATGCGTATACACCTTACTCACTCTGTTACCATCTGCATCATACTTATACTCAAGTGTACTTCCATCATTTTTAGTGATCTTCTTAATCTTACCATATATCGTCCACGTAATATTAGACACACCTCCCTGCACATCACTCACCATATTCCCAATCCTGTCATAACCATAGTTATTAGCTGCTTGAGACTTCAAGTCTGCCGTACCATAATCGTTCGTTGTAATAGCATCTGTAACCTGCGTTAACCTATTATTCACCAGATGTCCAGATGCATCCCTGGCATACCCATAGGTCAGCTTATCCATCGCCTCATTCTTACCATTCGCCCCACTACCATTTCTATTATAGCTCAGAATATTACCATTCCCATCATAAATCACATCTTCCTGATATGCTGTTCCTGCAGTAGATGCATTCCATGAAGTAGCCCCCGCACTTAAAGGATGTTGACGCATTGCCTTGATACGGCTCAACTGATCGTACCTATAACTATATCCCACTGTATTCCCAAACTGAGCAGAAGCAACCGTCATACGGCTGATATTACCATTGTACAGATCATGTCCTGAAGCTGTTGTAGCAGAAGTCTGCCAACCTAAAGGCAGGAATTGCTGATTACCAATAGACGTGTAGTCGCCTATATAATAGTCTAAAGTATATCCCAACACGTCAGGCGCTACCACACTATGATTTCCACTTCCCAAACCATCTATACCCATATCAGTCTCTGTGTTAAGATACTGACTATTTACACCTTTTACCCAACCCTGTAAGGTATAAGCATAATCCGTACCCTGTACTAACTGCTTATTACCTAATTCACTACGTGATAAAGGACCATGCAGATAATAATTATAATGCACATCCGTCTTAGGATTCTCAATTTCCCATCCATCAGTGCTCAACCCTCTGATACCTGTCAGAGATTTCACAACCCTGTTATCCGCATCATACTCATAACCATAATAGAACTGGTCCGTCGTGGTATTATCGTTATTCAGGTGCTGATAGCGCAGTTTATTCACTTTACCTGATGCCAGATCATAATTGTATTCTATCTGTTTTGTTCCAAGTCCATCAATCTGTTGCCACAGGGTCTTCACCATACCTATCTGATCATAACTATAATAAGTCATCTGCGGAGCCCCAGTTCCATCCTGGTAAGATTTTGCAGATACCCGCTTCCGCAGGTTTTCCTGTGTATAACCAAATCCATCATATTGCTTATCATAATAGTTATGCATCATCTGGCTATTCGTACCAGAAACAGCAAATGCCGTCATGGTAGTTGCAGGTACAAATGCAGCACTTGCATCAATCGTCGTTCCACTGCTCTTCTCACCCACTTCTACTATTCGGTTTTGCTCATCATAAGAAGTATAAGAATACCTGCTACCAGTTTTTTGCTCTGCATTCTGTGCGATGGCGACACGTCCCAGATAATCATACCAGTTCTGCAACATACCTCCATCAGGTGACACCTGTACTGTAGGCCCATTCAATGACTGATATGCATAACTAGTCGTCAGCGTATGCGCTGGATAAATAGGTGTAATAGTTGTCTCAGCCAGATCAGAACCTGTACTACCCGCACCACTCGTTGGCGTATTATATTTAAACCAATAATCCATCTTCGTTTTATCAGCCGCCGCCATACAAGCATCCGTTGCATTTGATGCAATTTCCGACTCCGTCAGTAATCTACTGTACAGGCGCATATGTTTTATATTGGTTAAATTCTGTGGTAATACAGGCGCACTTGCACCACTTGTCAATTCCCAGCCACAACCTCCAGGTGTTGCATTCGTTACTGTCGGACATTTCACTCCATTCACATAAATGGTCAGGTTATTATTAGCCAGTCCATTCCCCTGCACAACAACATGCGTCCATTGTCCCAACGGAATAATGGCCTGCATATCAGCATCTGTATGATAAGATTGGGTAATTTCAACCGCGCCACCAGTCACCGTCATGCTATACAGATCCAGATGTGCATAACGTCCATCCAGACATAAATTAACCATGTATTTATTGCTACCAGAAGTTGTTAAGAACTGCGCTGATCCGGTATTCGCACTATACGTCCAGAATTCTATTGCACTATTAGTGCCTAATGCAATCAGGTTCGTTAATGCTGTCATTCCCGCATCTACACTTGAATTACCGCTTGGTCCATTATAAGTACATACCTGATCTGCGTTTATTCTCGCTCTGTCAATCTGACTAAATAAACTTTCACTTACCAGGTGCACACCTTCCGGCGGCACCGTACGCACCAGATTACCCGCCTGATCATAGTAATACAACGTATGATGATAGATCGCCTGCTGGCTAGTCATTTTTACAGTTGGCTTTACACTACCGCAATAAGCAATGTACTCCTTACGGAAGATTCTCTTTACTTCATCTATATATTCATTATACAATACATAACCCGTAGCCGCCGCATCATTCACCTGCTGTACCATACATGCATAGGGATCCTCTGTCACCGTAGGATAAGCAACCTTATTCAGCAATATTGCACTGATGTCTACATCTATCTTTGCTTTATAATCTACATAATCATCATAAGTGAGCGTAAAGCCCCACTTCTGGTTCATATAGTTCGTAAATACATCCCGATAGTTCGCATCGGTTACATCGACACTACCACCCATATCCGTATTAAACGCACTGACTGCATCATTATAATCCCAGTAATTGGCTTCGCCTTTTGCATACCCATCAAAGAATACCGGCAACTTGATGCTGCTGGTTAGCAAGAACCGGCAGTTTCCACATCCATTCTGCAAAGTGAGCAACTCGTCTTTTGATAGCGTCATTCCATCACCAAATCGATTTTTCAACCAGGTATAGAAACCATCATTGTCCCCAGTCGCAGTGCCGGATGCAATTTTTAAAGAAGATACTTTGTTACAGATGGCAAAATTCGTCTTACTGACTATTTTATCTGATGCCTGCATCTGTACATTATAAGGATAAGGTGCATCTATCAACCATGGGTTACAGATCATGCTGAAAGTGCTCAGTCCCAGGATACCTTTGATGGCATCTTTAAAGGAACTATAACCTCCAACCAGTGTGCCATTTGGTGTAGTGCTTGCTCCATATAGATGAGATGTATCACCTCCTGCCGCACAGATCTCGATAAGTGCTGCTTTTAAGGTTGCCTTTTTAGCAAGATAAGTGGAGTTGCTATTCAGACAGGCATCCAGCTTAGTCAGCCAATCGTCAGCCATGGTTTCACAATTTGAGTGCACCATCTGGGCTAACTGCAGGTTGAGACTATCTGTTAAAGCCGCTGCAGTGGAAGGAATATTCATATTACCACCAAAGGCAATGTTCGTAACACGTGAGATCTTATATTTATAAGCTTCATCACAGGTACTGGCAGCTTCTGTAGCGGCTATAGTAGCTGTAGCTTCTGTAGTGGTTGCAGCTTCTGTAGTGGTAGCTGTTGATGCAGTCCTTGCTGATGATGATGATTCAAACGCTATCACGGAAGAGGTACATTGAGTTTGTACCATTCCATAATCTAAAAGAGAATACTGGTTGTTAGGGTTTTCAGGTGACCACGTACCCGAAAGTGTAGTGGCATCAATCCTTATTGCCCCATATTTCACTACTCCATTGACAGTGGCCTTTACTACCACATAAGTATATTTTCCTGCCGGAATTGTTTCAGCACCAATATAGGAAACTCCAATACTCTTAGGATTATCCTGACTGTTATAGATAGGTGAGAACCAACTCAGCTTCCAGTTAGCACAATCCCACTTCGTATCTTCATCGTCACCACCATCACCACTATTACTTCCACTGTTATTACAAATTACATTTGAAACACGGATTGTATTGACAGGCACATTATCAGGTACACAAAATACGCGTTCTGTTTGTCCAACTTCAAATGTGATACCTGTTACATAAGTCACATTATCAACAACAGTTTCTGCTGGATAATAAAATTGTACGGTCGTAGCTGATGGCAAACCGATACCCGTATAAGTAATCTTAGCGACCTTTCCGGTACATCCAGACAAGGTGGCATCAGACTCGCTGATTACAAAGTCACTTACCTTCGCACAGGAGCTAAATACAAAACCGGAAGAATTACCTACCGCACAGGCACTGCCACAGTAATTCGCACTCCTGATCTCCTGGTAATACCGTTGTTTCAATTCCAGGTAAAGTTCACGGTATGTACGGAATTCCACATCCGGAATACGACAGCTCTCTACCGGAGTACAATAGCTCCAGTTATCACTGGTCGTTCCTCCTCCCTGGTTCACACTATTGGTATTACCATCTCCATCCGCACAATACACGATGTAATCTACATATTGCTGTAGTGTTTTATTGGCCAGGGTATTTGTGCTAACACCTGTGATCCCCATCACCGTTGTATAATTGGAGAGGTCAGAGATCACCCTGGATTTGTAATCCGGCGCATAGGTGGTAAAGAATGGGTCATTGTTTACCAGCCAGGAAGCATCTGTTCTGCTATACGTAACACCCGGCAGAATGGTGTTCAGGTTTGTGGTACTCTGCGCAACATTCTTCAAACGGTCATCCCAGTTTTCAGGTACACCATAAGCCTGGCAGAATTGTAAGGCACAATACTCCGGATGGTAAGGCAGGAACAAGGTAGCCCATTCAGACTTCCAGTATTCCACCAACATGGCCAGTGTAAAATCCGGGTCATTGGCAGACGAAGTCTGTCCATTACCCAGTTCCACCAGATTTTTCTGATAATTTACATTAGAAGGATTGTTAATGATCGGGAAAACAGTACGCCAGTTATTATACAATACGTTTATTCCCAATTCAAGGGGAGAACCCGATTCATCAAATAATGCATACTGTCCATTCGGACTTACATCCTGCAGCATCAAATGCATCATATCATCACATGGAGAAGTACCACAGGTACTCTGTAAAAGCTGACACTGGTTATACAATGCGTCATACTTTACACCTGCCCACTGTGTAATAGAGTCTGTCTTGGCCACCAGGTTTGCATCCTTTGTCAATTCGGTGACTATCCGGCTCACGAAGTCAGCTTTAGTACCAAGAGAGGTCAGACAAGTTGCACAATCATTGAAACAGGCATCAAAATCCTTTTCATTTAATGTGGGATATACAAAACTCCACTGACTACGCAAATTGGTATTACTGCTTACAAAATCGCTGGTATAATTATCTATAGCGGTCTGTGACAAGCTCAGGGTAAAGGTGATGTAATAAGGTCCGGCCTTACCAAAGGTGGCAGGAATAGAACCTGTACTCACCGCTGTATTACTACAATTACTGGTCAGACTTCCAACAGGAATAGGACTTTCATTGTGATACACTACTTCATTACAATCATCAGTGACCTGTATATTCAGCTCATAGTAACAGTTACTACAGATCTTCACACTATTTTCCTCATACGTCTTAATCAACTGTGCAATATTATATGTGATCGTCACAGGACCAGGCACCGCATTCAGATACGTTTTGACCGCTGACATGGATAACCTGGCAGCATCAAATTTGAACTGGCTTGTGTCTATAATAATAGCAGTGACCTCATGAGTTGCGGGTTTGCCGGGCAGCTCATCCAAACCTTCAGGTGCATCACCCGCCAATGCGCTGGCAATTACTTTACCTGATGCGTTGGCATATGATATTCCAATCTGTCCATTCCCATCTACAGTCATCGTTTTCAGGTAATGGCTGGCAAAACCGACATCATTACCAAATAACCTGTCCAGTTCCCACTGATCAGGTGTTCCGTAATAGATTCTTACAGCCTTGCTGGTTGCCTGATCAGGCCCCGGCTGAAATAATGCCCCTACGCCACCCTTTACCGTTACACGATTGGTGTTATCTGTAGTATACCTGGTTACAGAGAAAGGATATCCTCCCGCATCAGGTGTGTATTTATTAACAGAATTATTATCAAGATTATAAAATACGTTATCAGGAGAATAATACTGCCCCGCACCACCTACTGTTACACTTGTATTGGAGTTATCTACATCATCGTAACCAGTTGTACCCAAAGGTGCTGGTGTAGCTATACAATCTGTATTGTTGCCATATGCATAGCTATAATCATAAGTATTACCATCAGTAGCAGGATGCAATCCCTTATAATATTTAAGGGAATTATTATTCACCGGCGCCGGCATTATATTTACAACAGGACGCCCGACTTCATCATACAATATCTCCTGCACAACCGCTTTCTGCTCCGTGTTGCTGAGGGTCACCGCCTGACGCTCACGTAAAGAGCCATCCAGGAAATGGATCACTTCTTTTCGTTTACCGTCCTCTGCATAGGCCGCATCATAGGTCCAGTTAAAATTGGACTGCCTCCCGGCAGCAGGAACATCCATAGCCCCGATGAAGGTATTATCATCACGTTCCAGCTCGTAGTTCCAATCGCCCTCAATACGGTAGCCTTCATCATCATAATGAACAGGACGAATACGTATTAATATAAATGAATTATAACTTGTCTGGGTAATATCATAATATTCCTGTTGTACCGTTACGCGTGTAGCATTGTTTTTAAACATCTTCTGTACCATCGGCACAGTAAAATCAGGATAACTGGCATTCAGCTCCCTGCCAAAATCAGTACCCGAATATATAAACGTCCATTCAAGATCATATTCCTGTGCACCATCCAACTTATTCCAGGTCAATGATGCCTGGTAAGCAGTGGAATTGGAAGGCCCCATTGTAACATGCGTTATAATGGGCGTATTATTATCTATATCATATGTACGTTCTACAATCACCTGCCCCATCAGATGAAAAGCGGCCGGCAAATCGTCTCCCAACTCGGCACTGGTAAAATCCTCAATAGTTATCTGCACTTTGTACGAATTATCAAAGTGATAATCCGCGGAAGACTGGTAACTTGCCCCTGTAGTTGGATCATAGGTTACTTTCAGTTTAATATTGTCTAAAACACCCGGATCCGCCTGGTTAGGTTGTGACCAGTATTCAATCTTTATCTTCATTTCCGCTGAAAACGCCTGGGTGATCTTATTAACTTCATCTTTATCCAGGCTCAGGGTAATAATATTCGTCACCTTTCGGTTATTAATCTTACTCCAGTCAACGGATGAGTTTTCAAACTTTTCATCCTTTACGATCAGGGTATCACCTTGCTTAAATTTTCCCTTCTTTTCGTGCTGGTAGGTTTCTATACCCGGACCAGTAGCGGCATGGCTCATGAGCCCTACAAGCAGGGAGATAAATAATAAGGTGATAAACCGGACAGGATAGCAAACAATCTTAGGCATAGGCCGATATAAATGGTAACTAAATAATGTTTTATTCTTTATTAAAGAATTTAGTCGCATAACATATATCCTTTAACTACTGATGTTAATACCTGACTATTTCATAGTCATTGATCGCAGATGTAATCACTCCGCTACGGACATGAACATATTTATCCATCCGCAACAACGGCGCTTTTGCAATCCCCATCTGCCAGTTGTTTATTTTCATCACAACCAGCTTATCCTTTGTATGGTCAGTGGCACGCAAAGGATCCGTCATCCGCATATCTGTCTGTCTGATCGTGCCAGTACTATCAAATAATAAATTGTATTCTCTGCAGCTCACATGGGTATCATTAAACAACGTGACCTTTGATAATCCACCTTTATCCGACCTTGATACATGATATGATTCCCTGGCGATGTATTTATTCTCCTCATCCAATGGTGAATTAAATGGAGAATTCACTGTTTTGTGTGGAGCCAGAAAGATCTTTCTTGTCGCGTGATCTACAGTAATAAAGCATTCTGAAAGAGCAATCATTTCCTGTTGACCAATTCGATAATAAGCCGTACTATCCTGCCTTGTATAGAAAAAGTCAGCCTGCATATTATTGCTTGAATCAGCCAGATCCTGCACAGCATAAGACCCGCTTAAGGTGTATACCTTCAATGTATCCAGCTGGTGCAATACTTTCGACATATCTGCCAGCGTGGCTATTTCTTCTTTACTGAGTTTGATGCCTTTGGGAGGAGCAAAAAGCTCCTCCATTGACATATCTTCTTCTTTAGCCGGTGTACTCACCCACTTTCTTACACCTGCAAAAGCACCAGCTGCTACTACCGTCACCAGGCCAACAATTACTATTTTCTTATGTATATTCTTCATGTTATTAGCAATTAAAATGGACTATACCTTATTTGAGAACGGTTTTCTATAATAGTCATGATACCACGTTCTGTCTCCTTCTTTGTCCGTATCAGTGCACCTTCTTCATCATATTCATAGAATGTAGCATAGTTATTTTCATCCAGCTCTGCCATCAGCCACTGGGTTTTATCACTATACACATATGACTTCATCTGACCATCGAATGGGAAGATCCTGATATCATCAATTCTCAACCCTGCACCGGTGATACTGAGGCTGAAACTGCCCATTTCGGTAGTACCGATCCAATCTTTGGAGATCGTACCTTCCATGAGTTTCCAGCCTTCTACAGCTGCTTTCTTCTTCAGTGTTACAGTATGTGCCCCATCATTCACTTTTACAGTGAGGCCTGGCGTGGAAGCCGGACCTGCATTATCATACACCCAAACAGAGAAAACATAATCCCTGCCTGGAGCAGGACAGAATCCTCTCAGTCCCAGCCAGGATGCCGGCTGACGGTAATATTCACCAAACTGGTTATTGGCCAGGTAAATACCAGGAGTATGTTCATAAGAGTATACATAACTGGACAGGTTAATACCAGCTGCAGGGAGCTTTAGGCTGTAATTACCCGTATGCGCTATGGTTTCATCAAGGTTGCTGCTGCCATATAAATTGTATATGTTGAAATTATCAGGTTTGCAGATGGCATTGGTGATATTTAATGCATTGAACACATAATCCTCAAATGCGTCTGTATACATTTCCCGCTGTTTCATATTCCCACCCACTGCAAGCGGTTTTGTTTCTTTAAAACCAAACCTGGCGGCACTATAAATATTCAGGGCATTTTTACTTTCTACTTCCTGTGATTGCCTGTCATACAACGTGCTGGTAGTAGCTGTTACCCAGTTTGTACTAGTAGAAGTATTCCAGCTGGCATCATACCACCAGAATGGATAGAAGCCAGGAAGGTAGCCGTTATTACGGATTTCAGGATTCACCGTATTATCAGTGACCAGGGTTTGTCCGGAGCGGTTGGCCATCCATACTTTTTGTTGAGATGGCAGCCAGTTACCAAGGTAACCATTTACATATGGGTTTAACACAACGCCATTCGGTATAGCAGGGCAGCCCAAAGGTTCAGCACAAACATCCACCTGACCTACTGCACAATTGAATTTACTTTCTTCCACAATATTCCCTACGACGTCTTTTACATAAGTAAAATAAGTCTTGCCATCCTGGAAATCGGCTGTGGTGAAAATAGTTGTTGGCGTGATACTGGTATTCACAAGCTGCCCGATGGTGTTATTATAGACCTCTACACCGACAGCTCTTGCATCATACTCATTTTGTGCTTCTATATTGATCACGTGTTGACCTGCTGTTAAATAGATGGGATATACCTTCCATTGCTGGTATGCCTCCTCTGCAGCTCCCATATCAGATATGAACAGCACGTCATCTATATAAATTTTAGCACTATTATCTACCCCATATCCCAGGTAATAAGTCTTGGTCTCAGGCACTTTCAGACACGCCTTAACACCAATCCATTTAGTGGTATACTCGCTGGCTAACCAGAAGCCCACTGTATTCAACCTGCCACAATAGCTTGAAGAAGAACTTGAAGAGCTGGAGGAGGAAGATACACGTGATTGAGAAACTGAGCAGTTATCTGTTCCCCAATAAGTGCTTTTGACTGTAGTAACAGGTACTCCCAGTTCATCATAGAAGGTAGCACCCTCCTGACTATATTCAGACAGTTTGCTGCCGCTACCGATATTCAATCCCGCACTGGTATTAATAGTACTACTTGAAGGATTACATGCCTGCCCATCCGCACTTGGTGTAAATCCATCCGGACAACTACCTTTAGGCCTTGCCAAACCACAGGTCACCATACCATCGCATAAATTCAAAGCCTGTCCTGATGTACAGCCATAATTTTGTCCTAAATTATTGCCATAACCATCTGTATAGAAGATCAATACATCCGTTCTGTCAAGCAGGTCAGAAGAAGTAAACAAGGTGCTGATCTTACCTGGATCACCTTCTTTCAATGTGGCCAGATCCATATTATTATATATATCAAGCGCCACTGATTGATCGCCCTTACTACTTGCCGCATCAAAGCGAATGGTATGCTTACCTGCTGTCAGGTGATAAGGATAGATCCTCCATGCCTCATGGAAGCTTTCGCTAGCCCCCCGGAAACTATCTACCTTGGCGCCATCTATATACAAACGCATCAGGTCATCAGATCCATATCCAAAAAAGTAGTCCCCTTCAGTAGGAACGGTGATACAAGTGGCTACCCCAAACCAGCGACCTATATCCAGTGTTTTCAACCAGATACCGGTTTTACTTAACCGGTCACATCCCACACAGTTATTGCCTCCCATCCAGTAAGCACCGGTACTGGTAGCAATTTGCTCCCTGGTGTCTTTGTCAAAAAAGAATGCTCCTCTTTTACCATATAACGATGACACATCGCCATGCACAAGTTGAAATAATTTGGGAGCAGTGGTGTAATTCGCTTTGATCACGCAATCACCATTTGGCCCTTCATTATAACCAGTCGGACAACTTTTGATATTACAATCCGTTTCCTGTCCCCATGCCTCCTCATATAATACTGCAGAAGCATTGATCACCTTTAACCTTGTCAGGTCTTCATTGTTAAGTGCTACCAGTTTTGTTCCTTCGACAGGATTTTTCAAACAGGTAATCACAGTGGCCTCGTTATTCAGTACGTTTCGATAACCAGACCTCACTACTTTTACATTTCCTGCATATCCTTTCACTACCCTTCCCACACCATCTATCACTCTCAATGCACTCGTACCACCAGTGGATGTGGGAGAATTCACTACCCATAACTGGTAGCCATTACCAACATCCACCAGTTCATCACCAGCTGTTAAGTAAGGAGAATAAGTACCGGAAACAACAGCATTCCCGTCTGTAGAGAAACCAGACAGCAGCATACCCATATTCTTATAAGCCATCCCCATACGACTATACATCCAGTAAGCAGGGATACTCAGGTTATAAACAGGATCATTGAATTCATTCTGTGTCTGGGTCAACACAGGTTCCCCTGTATATTTATCATACAACAATGTTTGTGTAGATATACTGGAACCATTTATCCGCTTTTCTATTTTGGATACAGTACCATAATATTGAATTGTCTTTACGACACTGGCAGAATTAAAGGACCTGTAATCCGTATTGCTATTCCATGGAAAATGCGGTACTGGTATAGGCCATGGGCCAATTGCCAAAACATCAAAACCAATATTGATGCTTCGACCAGTATTATACAGTTCACTGGACCGCATGTCTGCAAACACATCCACCTCTCTGCCAATCACCTGGTTTTTAGTGATCTGACCATTATTATCCACTACATCCACTGTATTACTGATACGATAAGTTCCACCCTCTTCCGTTGAATTATAAAAATATTCTACAGCAGATACCTCATCGCCCGATTGGTTAAATTCCTGATCCAGCTTAGGTTTTCCATGCATATCATTTAGGATCAAAGCATATCCCTGCGACATTGCCAACTCATAAGTGGTACTGCCACCGAAGAAATTAGACCACCCGACAGGATTATGCAGGTAACTTTCCAAAGGTGTTTGTTTCACGACAACCGGGTATTCTTTGGCTGTATAGAATTCTTTGGATGTATAACCTGCCTTCAACGAAAGATTGTAATCCTTGTCATAATTATACACTGTCACTTTTCGGTAGCCCACAGACGGCGCCGGGAATAAACTTTCTCCCATAGGTTGTTCCAGGTAGAAGTAATTGCTCAACCCCCACTTTACATCCTGTGTATAATTGACAGGCAGGTGCATGGCATTTTCATCACCACCTAATGAAGGTTCAAAAGTAGCTACGCCACTACTGATCGTTTCACCGTTTTCAGTAATTGTGTATTCATATCCCTGCTGATAATAGTAATCACTCTGCTCCCCATCCATGCGGGACCAGCCATCACTCAGTGAAAGGTAAGATACCCTGATACCACCTCCCAGTTTATGTCCATCCCGTCTTACTAACCTCGCCATGCACTTATTGAGCTTGACGGTATTTGCAAAACCTTTCTTATAAGCACGTTTATTGAAATTGGTGGTCAGCTCCCCCATTGTTTTCAACGCATTCAGTAAAGCTGATATAACAGCTTTTACAGGCTTATCGTCGTTGATACGGTTATTATATCCCGGGTATGCATATCGCTGGTATTCCAGGCGCATCCGCTGCCAGGCTGCACTAATAAATGGATTCACACTGACACCTCCATCTTCGTCATCCTCAAAAACGACGCTTATCTTTCTTCCATCTTTGGTCGCCGTTTTTACTTTACCATATGCAGAAACAAAATCAAAATGATCATCCGTTGTAATGGTTGGATCATCCGTCATATTCACATAGAATTTTGCATACAGGTAATCAGATCCATTCAGGTATTTCTTTTTAAAATCGGCAGTGTTTTGTATCGTACTACCTTCATCACTTGCAGGCACCTCTATTTCTATTCCTTTAGCATCTTTAAAACTGTTCGTTTCTCCACCATTCGTTATCAATTTCGTGACTCGCGCCATTTGCATTGCCCGCTGGTCCTGTACATAGGCATAGTCATCCGATTCATAACCGACATTGATAGTTCCTCCCGATGGTAGCTCTATGGTTGTCAGCTGATAAGTATCCGCATTCTCCCACCTGGAGTCATAATCTGATTTGGTGTATGGAAACTCCATATTGTCCATCTCACCAAAACCAGAATTTTCATTATCTGAACTACCTTTATACATACCCCAACGGTCAGTACTCAGGAAAGCATAATCAGGGTTATTACCATAATTGAACCAATACGGATGATAGGTACCACCAGTAGATGACCTGTAATTAAAATGTACGGAGTACAGGGTGAGTTTACCATTAGCTCTTGAATCACTGTTAGGCGTGTTATGACAAAGAATAGTTGAATTATTATAATTGAATACAATCGTCTTCTTAGGTGTTTTTAAATCCCCCCTGGAAAATATCTTGATCGTATCCAGTCGTTTTTGCCCTGAAGCAGCAGAAATTTTATTCCCGAGGGAATCTACTGCCTTCGCATCCTCCCTGTCACTGGTAATAAAATAAGCAACTTCATCTTTGGATTCAATAGATGTAATGTACCAGAGTTCCTTTTCACCATATACAAAAGATGCTTTATTATCGTCAGGATCAGCATTCAGACCACGGTGAAAATTCGCTTTATTGGGAGCTACCGGGGTTCTCCAGCTATAGTTAGTGGCTGTCCTGGTATAATTAAATTTAACGGCAGTACCTCTGTCATCTTCAGTAATACCATCCCCTGTCAGATCTACATAATCAGGTGACAGGATCTGTGTTAGCAACCAGGATGTGGCATAAGCAGGTTGTTCTTCCCTATGATAATAATTATCGGTTTTCTTAGAATCTGCATGTCCAAATCCTGCTGTGCTGGGAATTGTAACGAGATTCGTAGTTGGATCAGGCGTATTCGTTGTTGCAAAAGTGTACTCTACCTGCTTTTTATTATAAACAGGAATACCATAGATCATCCTTTTACCATCGTCACCCATGACTGTGAACTCAGAAATGTGTTTCGCTTTTCTGAAATCACCTTGTCTGGCATCGGAGGCAGGGCTGAGTTTACTATAAGCATCAGGACTGAAAGCTGCTTGATCCGTGTTCACAGGAAGAGGAAAACTCAGGATCTCTTTGTCAAACCCCGCGGTTCTGGCTTCATCCGCTGTCAGCGCCATAATAGCTGTATGACGTACCTGGCGGCCGTCTTTCCTGAGTGGAGTACCGGATATTGATTTTGATTTATCAGCATTGCGTAATACACCAGTTGCTTTTTTGCCACTCAGCGGCACATTTACCGCATCATCACCCAGTACACGATTATAAAAAGTAGGATCAGCTGATTCTTTCTCACCTACCTGCTTGAAATAAGCAGATTCTTCGCTTTTACCATTGGTGGCAGCGAAGTCTCCATTGGCAAGGAAGTTGTTGCCATCCACCCATTTGCCATTAGAATTAGTTGCAGTCTGGTTGTATATAGAAGTACCGGCATGTCCATAGGCACCTACGCCCACTTCAGCGCTGGCAGAATTATTTTCCGTAACTTCTTCGGTAGCATTGTCAAAAAACACGCCGGTACTATTACGATATAGGCGAAACTCTCCACTACCTGCCTGGTTGGTATAAGCAAATAGATCGGGGGTGGCAATAGGCAATGGCAGATTTTTCAGTTCAGGTATAACAGGGTTTTCTTTTTCACGCATGAAATCCATCAACGCATTCTTCACATCTTTTCCCTTATCAGCATACAGGAAACCATAAGCAGGCATACTACGCACTTTATTGGCGATCTTTCTAACGGTCTTATAACCAGATCCTCCAATACCACCAAATGCACCTTGTCCTGCAGGGCCTGCATCCAGGCTAAATGTAAAACCGCTGGAGGTAAAAGGAACATTCGTCTTTGGATAAAATGCAGGCGTATTAAAACTGATAGAAGAACCGATCCCGTTAATACTGCTACTACCACCATCCGACTTTTTAATGGACTTAATTGTACCATCCTCATTTTTAATTTCCTCTATTTTAGTACCCTTCACAGAAAAAGAAGTACCTAATGTCAGATCCTTCAATCCTTCGCGGGTATTGTAGCCGATACCTACAGATGCTTTAATGCTGGTAGAATTATAGTCATTAATTTGTTTTGTAAAAGACAAAGAGATACTAGGCGTTACCGTTACCCCACTCTGTGTACTGGATGTAATCCCCACATTTAAACCAGGTGTAATAGCACCACCCGTGAATTTAGATAATGACAAACCTGCATTGACACCCACTGATGCACCAACACCTGTATAGTTATCATTAAACACACCTACTGACAGGGAGCCACTCACCATACCACCAAACACTTCACCTCTTACACTGGCCATACCGCCATACACGATTTTCTCTTTCATATCATCATGTGTCACCACCTGGTCTCCATAGCTATCATCTGCCACACCTCTCAGCTGACGATTGATGGCACCTACATTCAAACTCCAGCCAAGCCCCACCCAGCTGGCTTCATCATCCATACCGGTACCTGATCTGTAACTCAGGTTGAGTGGGTAACCACCCACACTGCCCAGTGGAACATTGTATTTAAAATCCCCGGTAAACACGTCTACCAAGTCATTGGTATTTGCCGGCGTAAAGCCTCTTGCTTCTGGTTGTACAGGTCCGGAAGTAAGCGCATAAGTAGTTGCGGGTATTAATCCCTGCGTTGTTAGCAACGCAAGGAAAAAACAGGCAATCCGCTTACGGGCACGAATACTACTGATTATCATATCTTCAGTCTTAAAAATCCTTGTTAGTAATTATTGCTGCTTAAATGGAAAGCTGATAATGTGACTGGTAAATAACCAATCCCTGAAAACGACACGTCTCAACGTATCAGCTATCTCTGGCCGGTCAAAGACCAGCATATATTGTATACCATCCAGGTTACCATTCGCCATACGCACAGCATCCAGCGCAGGCAGGGTATCCTTTCCATTTACCATATAAAAAAGAGAATCGACACCGTAGTTAAAACGACTATCCGTTCCGGATGGCAACTTTTGCCCATTGATGGCTTTTACGACAAACATGAAGTACATTGTAGAGGCATCCTCTTTCTTTTCTTTCATGCTATGCAGGTACATCCGGTAATCACTCATTTCCCTTTCTGCTATTACTGTTGATGGCTCACGCTTTTTGCATGCAGCCAATAGTAACAGCAATGCCAGTATAGTTACTCCAGCTCTCATTCCGCTTGTTTATAAATGAATCTTAATTGTTTACGTGTACCGTCCGGCAATTTCACATCCATGATGTAGTAATACCCATCTTTGAAACTGGTATTGTCTGTCAGGCCAATGGTCACCTCGTTGTATCCTTTGTCAAGTGATACAGTAGGGAGTTTCTTCACAGTCTGATCAGGCTTTGTCAAACAGCGGATGCTGTAAGTCAGGTCAGCTTTCGCATAGTTATTTTGCAAGGCAAATAATAACTGTCCTCTTGCGATATAGAAGTTACCTCTGGTCAGGTCATCAATATTTCTGAAAGCCTCTACTGGCAAGGTGGTCGTATCTTTTTCACAATCCACGGTGAAAGACCAGATCTCTGACTGAGCCAGTATCAGCTCGTTCTGATAAGCAGTTACCTGCCATGCATATTGTTTACCTTCTACCAGCTCATTGGCAATAGAAGGATATAACAACATGGGCATAGGGATATCACGTTGATTGATAATAGCGAGATTCATACGCAATGCTTCAACCGGCTGTTGTCTGTCCTTTACTTCTACCAGCAACAGGCGGTATTGGGCACCATTCACTGAAGGGATCAAAGGCTGCCAGTTGAACGAAGGGCGCTTATCACAGATCTTGTCTTCATCATATGGAGATATCAACTGCATATTGGTAAAGGGCTCCAGTTCATAATTGAAACATTGTTCGCCCAGCAATTCACTATTGTGGTTTCCCCCTTCATAGAGTTGAAAGCAGTATTCATAATCCCCTTCAGGGAAGTAACCACTCTGGCGGATGATTGTAGCGATCTTATTATTGCCAAAGCTTACAGCGGCATGATAAACGGCAGCTGGCGGTATAGTACCACTACCTGGCATGAGCTGAAACTGTGGTACATCAATGGTGACCACCGCACCAGCTTGTGCTTCTGTCACTACAATACGCAGGTTGGCAGTAGTCGTGCTACCCGTATTGCTGATACGTACTTTATAAATATTGTCGATTGATCGACCCTGTACCTCTGGAATAAATGTGAAAGTGTATTGGGATTTGCCCTGCAGGCATAACATACCAAACAGCGCAGTCATTAAAAGTCTAAGTCCATTCTTCATATTGCTGTTATTTTATCAGGTATTGCACTGCCATAGCAGTATTGAATTTTCCGTAGTAATAGTTGGCGGAGGAGTTGAACAGGTTTTTTCTTACATCGGCAGATAGACTTACATTCCAGCGCTTATACAATTGAGTCGCCGCCTGCTGACGAACACCAATCTGTTCAACCACATCAACACTGTTCATATAGATCAGCGAGCTGCTGCAAGTTGTTTTTTTACCAAGGGTATATTGATAACCACCTTCTGTATTCAGGATATTATTGTACACAGCTGCGTTATTGACATCACGGCTATAGCTTAAGTTGACGATCACCATACCAGGACCGGCTACGACTGTCTGGGCAGAACCTATGTTCAGGAACAATGTTTTCACAGGCAGGTAATTCAACTGCTGAATACCCAGCGTGGAACTATTGCTGAATACATGACCATCGATCTTGCCATTTACCTGGGAAGTGAAGGTGATCTTGCGGTTCATATAAGCAGTGGTCTTATCTTCACGAAGAGAACTTTGTAAGAGATTCATCCCAACAGTTACTTTCTTTGTAAAGCGGTAGCGGCCGTCCACCGCATAGGTCATACTGGTTCGTTTCGTACTGGTGGTAGCAGAAGTCGCAAGGTCACGAATGTCAGTACGTACACTTACGGTCGCTTTATTTTTCTTCCAGGCTCGTTTTACATAAAAGCCATATTGCATGGTACCTCTGCTGGCGAAAGGAGCGCCGGGATTTACATATCCCAGACCGGAGTAGTTAACATATACCTTATGGGTCATGCCCCATTCCTTCACACTACCATTCAAAGTAAGACCTACAGATGCAGTTGCCCATAGATCGTCCAGCAGGGCACCGGCAGCAGATTTGGAAACACCTGCAGCATCAGAGGAATTACCATAGGTACTGCTGGATTTAGAGAGCGTCACATCAAGCGTCCCCAAAGAACCCAGGCTTACTTTCTCCCCGACAGATCCCACAAATACATTCCTGCTGATGGCGGAAGTATTGAAACCACTATTCGTTTGAGCTTTTGAGTTAGCATTCAAGGCAGAGAAAGAAGTACCACCTTTACCAAGTGATACACCTTGCATACTGTAAGAAGTCTTACCAGTAGCAGATTGCATCCCAACATCCTGTATACCCAGTTCGCTGCTGTTACCTGCGAGGAGACTGATGGCTTTATTATCTTTGAGGAAAGACCCTGCCACACCAGACATAAACAAGCTATTTGAATCACCCACACTACCCGCTTTCAGGGATTGCATGTTCGCCATCATCTTTTGCAAAAAGCTCATCTGCAAAAGTTTTCCGCCCATTTTAGCCGTGTTCTCATCTTGCTGCATCCAGTTTTCGATGTTCCCTCTTACCTGCTTCTGGTTGCCCAGCAACTGGTTCATTTCTTTCACATCACCTATCTGGCTTTTCAATGCCAGCACTTTACGGTAATATTCAGACTGTTGATATCGTTTGTATAAAACCTGGTCATTACTATCTTTTGAAGCAGCTAATAGTTTCGCAGAATCGGCAGAAAAACTGATAGGCGAGGAGGAGCCCATAATAGACTGGCGTAGCTGTGCGGTATCATAATACATGAGCTGATCACCATTGATCTTATTTTTCACGCCTTCCTGTTCGAGCGCTTTTAGGGAGGAAGTTGCATAAGATTGCATGCTACTTTTGATATCCAGGTCTTCCAGGAAGTATTTCTTTAAATCATAGTTCTTCGTCAGCTGGCTGTTCACATCACTCAAATAAGCTTCCCTGTCAAAAGAGAACTGTACGAAATGAGCATCATTGAGTGAAGGGCCGGCATAATTATAACCGGATAAAGTGGAGTAATTAATTTGAATGGGGATACCACCTGGTTTTACAACATCCTGTACCACACCTTCATTCCACCAGCCGGACATCATAGCGGTAGTATCCATATAAGTAGTGGTCCAGGAGACACCTTTTAGTTGGTTCTGAGGTTTGCCTGGTAAGCTAAACTTACCACTGACAGGGTTGTTGTTCCTTAACGCATAAAAACCGCGCAACTTATTATCGATATAAGAAGCCGTTTTGGAGCTGTCCTTCATATCATTGAACATGGTTTTCATACGTGCCATACCGATTGTACTCTTACCAGATTCAAGGTATTGGGTAAAAGCTCCTTTGGCAGAAGAGTTCATGCCACTTAAGCCTAATTTGCTGAAAGGAATACTATCAGGAGTAGGTGCACTTGCATGTATACTATCTGGTCCTGCCCGCTGATTTACAGCCGTAATAACGGCCTGTTTCAAAGCTGGCTGACTTAACAACGCACGATCTCCCAGGTCGGAAGGAATGGTGTCAGGGCTAACGGGTAAAAGGGATAGGTACGGCTCACCGGCAAATGCACGGTGCCCAAGCATTACCAGTAATAGGCAACAGACTACCGGTAATGCCTTTTTCAGCATTTTACACATGATTTAAAGGTTCAAACAGTAATGGAAATCATTCACGTCCCCCAAGGCATTTGAATAATAATTAAATACTGCAGTTAAATAATGGTACAAACAAAATAGCATACGTCATTACAGAATATCAAAAGATCAGGGATATCGTACAGAATCTTTGATATTTTAATCGGGCTATCTTTTCGTAGGTATTACTCTTAATAATTAATGCAAATAAAAAACAAAAATCAATAGGATTATAATTTTATACTCAATTTTTATAATGACTAATATCACCTTTCATGGCCAATTTTGGCGGCTTATACTGCTAAAATGGTGAACACCATTAACTTTTATAGCCGAAACCCTTAAACACGCCTTTCACCGACCTGATTTTGTCTTTGATTTTTTATCAGAATTTTTAAATTTCCCGACTCTCATGTCTTTAATTGTTTACAAATATTTATGTAAGCATCACTATTAAGGATAAACATTAAGTAAAAGCTGAGAGTTTTTTTCATCGGTTAATGCACAATAATAGTTTTTGCGCGGTGAACCAGGATAGTTAGTAACGAACCTGGTTTTCCCTACAGGCATTCTGCGTAGCGGCATACCCATCCAATTTTATTTAAAAAAACGCCCGGAAAATCATTTTTCTTTACCGTTTATTGTCATATCATTGTCCCTATATTTTTAATTATCCCATACACATGAAATTTATTTATCTCTACTTGTTAACACTTTCGATCAGCATCCCCAGTTTAGCCCAGCAAAAATCTTCCGTAAATTGGGGGGAGGACATCAAACTTAAAAAAGGCTCAACAGACCTTAAAGTAGTTTGCACAGACAATACAGGCATCTACCTGGAAGAAGCCCACATAAAAATGAAATCTTATTTTGTGGTTGGCGCTACCTTCAGAGGATCGGGAACGCTTATAAAAATGAACGCCAACCTTTCAGAAATTTACCGTCGCAACTATAATAAAGATCTGCGTGGTAAAGAATTTGAACAATTTTTCCCCTTAGGCAATGACTTGTTCATTTTTGCATCCTCCTATAGCCGTGGAGACAGAATGCTTGAATTATTCGCAGCAAAAGTGAATAAAGCATCCGGCGATCTGACTGTAAGATGGCAACGGGTGGCATCCTTCCAGCAGGAGTCAAAGAAGGATAAGATTGAGTTCAAACTGACCTACAATGCTGACAGCTCAAAGATGGTGCTGGTGAGCAGTATACAGGGAAAAGAAATGAACGAGTACAAGGTGCAGGAGTTTGACAGTAAACTGAAGGGTGCTAAACCAGTGGTGATCTCAAATGAATTTGAAGCAAAAAAATACCAGCTGGAAGATGTGATATATACTATCAACCGAAAGATAATCCTGGTAGGTCGTACTTATGAATATGAAGAAGGTAAAAAGAAAAAGGAGAAGTTCCTCGACTTTAACCATTACAATATTCGCGTGTATAATGAAGCCGGCAAACAGGAATCAGAAATTAATACAACCGTTAATGGTAAATGGCTAAGCAGTACCAAATTGCTGCAGGAAAAGAACCAGGACCTGATACTGGCTGCATTCTATAGCAATGAAAAGAAAAGCCGGAGAGTAAATGGGCTGCTGGTGCAAAGGATCGATGTCAATACAGGGAAAGTGATTTCCACAATCGATAAAGCCATTAATGATGCAATGTTGTCTAATGGTGATAATGTAGAAGATGATGATAAGGAAGATGGTAAGGAAGCTAAAGACAATAAGAAAGACAAAGAACGCAAAGACGCCAAAGAAGATAAAGACGCTAAAAACAGTAAAGACAGTAAAACAGCTAAAGCAGGGAAAGAAAACACAAAAGATGGTAAGCAGGATACCAAGGAAGAAGGAGAAGGTTTCTCCCGGTACATGCAGTTCAGAAAGATCTTCTACTCCTCAGATGGTGGGTTGATGATACTGGCTGAATCTTTTGATACCTATACTTATACTACTTCAACTTACACACCAGGTACAAATGGTGCCCCCGGACACTGGTCATACACTACCTACAGGGTATATTCAAGCGGTGACTTGCTGATGTGTAAAGTGGCGCCCCAGGGTGAAATTGACTGGTTACAGGTATTACCTAAATCTCAGAGCGAAAGATATGCCGTTGGAACAACTTCAACCGGTGGTGGTGCAACAATTAGCGGTTTCAGTTTCTTTTCTTCTTTGAAAATGCCATTCTATTCAGGATTTGGTGTGGTCAGATCTGGTAATACCATTAACCTTGTGCTGAATGATAATCCTAAAAATGCCGGTGTAACTCAATCCGGACAGAAGGTAAAGTCTGTTACGCGGTTTGGTAAATCAGATTGTTTTATGATCTCCGTTGATGAGCTGACAGGTAAGATTAACCGTAAGATGATTTTCAATAACAAGGAAATACCTACTGCTATGCCAAGGAAAGGCGTCGTATTAGGAAATAACCTGTATCTGGTAGGACGTAATGATAGGATGTTTGGCAAAACGAAGATCGCTGTCGGGAAAATATCAGTGAAGTAAATTTAAAAGCCTGGCTTTCTCATTCAGAAAGCCAGGCTTTTTATCATAATCTGAAGGCCTTTAATGTTTTGACAGATCCGTCGGTTTATTTTGCGGGCTACCAGGGACAGCTTTCCAACATTTTTGACATGGAACTAATCCCCAATAATGATATTTTTAAATGTATATAAACCTCCAACAAGTAAATCACCTGGTATAATTAATACCAGCTTTCCAGACAGCCATCATAGAAAGAGAATCTGAAATATTTGTAGTCGGGTCGCCCTTTACTAATAACAGATCTGCCCTTTTCCCTATAGCAATGATTCCCCTGTCGTCCAGACTGAATCTTTTTGCAGGTACAGAAGTGGCAGCCCTTAGTGCCTGAATAGGCGATAAACCAGCTTCGACAAACAATTGCATTTCATGATGTACACTGACCCCATGAGCAAGGCCACCAAGTGTCGGTATAGGGAAAGAAACGTCTGTCCCGACCAAAAGATCTACACCCGCGTGATGAAGGTCGACAAGGTTTTTAAAGCTATTTTGAAGGTCGCCTTGTGGAAACGTATGAAAGCAGGAGCACATGGTATTTACCCAAACTTTATCTAGTTTGTGAATAACACGTTCATCATGTGCAATGTGGCAGGCATTTTTACCTATGATGGAAGCATTTAAAACCAGGCACGGGGTCACAAATACTCCCTTTTCTGCTATTATTTTAATTAAATCAGGGGTCCATTCCGGCCTGTCAATGAATAAGTGCGCCAGCCCATCGATGTCTATTTCAACTGCCAACTTTGCGGTTTCAGCCGTTAGCGTATGAGCAATAGCTATTTTGTTGAATCGATGAGCTTCGTCAACCGCAATTTTCATCACTTCTTTATTAAGCATCGGCAAACCAGGTGCATTCATCACTGTTCCCTCTTCGATCATAATTTTAAAATAATCGGCGCCATTATTAATTTGCCTATTAACAAACTGTATTGCGCCGGCGGCAGTGGTCATATCAATCTCAATCTTGTCGTCATCGCTATCTGTCAGAAAAGAGTTAAGGTATTCAACCTTATCTTCTTCAGACATATGTTCTAATTTTTCGAGGATAAAAGAAGGAATACCTTCTTCCTCCGGTATCAGTTCGTCAGGATGTCCTCCTGGTGCGGTAAGCCCGAGGCCGGCCGAACGTACGTCGGCAACATCGTAAATACCTTTTAATTGCAGTTGTCGACCTGATTGGGTAAAACCACCCGCCATTTCGAGTTCTGTTGTAATACCGAAACGTAGTGCTTCGCGTAATCCGTCAACTGATGTATGAACATGTGAATCGATCAAACCGGGTAATAATGTTGCCCCCTCGCCATCTATAACCACTACGTTATCGCCTTGAGGAATAGCTCCGCCAATTTCCACAATCACACCGTCCTCAAAAGTTATGGTTGGTTTGCCAATTACGTTCATCCCATCAAAGACTAACGCGTTGATGATAGCTGTTTGGTGTTTTTTTCCCCTTTGCATGATTATCTTATTTTGTCATGCAAAACTACCTCCTGGGTAAAACGGATAATTGTATAAATCGGTCGTTTTGATTTTTTGAAAGCTCTTTCGGTGACACGCCCGAAAATCTTTTTACTTCTCTGATAAAATGAGCTTGATCCGTAAAGTTTTGCTCCGGATAAAGACTGCCCTCTCTTATCTGCCTAAAAGAAGTTTTGAAACGTAGAATGTTACAGTAGGCTTTTAATGGGAGGCCAAAATGGTCATTGAAATATCGGTTGATCTGGCGGCTACTCCAATTTGCCTCTTTTGCCAGGCTTGCAACGGTCAACTCTCCATTTGAAGAGTAAATCATTTTGAAGAGGTTGATCTTCCTGGGATCAATTTTTGATTTCACAGACTGGATCAGGAAGGTTGAAACTTTGTTACGCCAGGAGTCGAAATCGATGAGATCGTCAGGACTAATTTTTAAAAAGTCAAGCGGAAGTTCCTGAGAACCATTAATTAAATTGGATACCTTAATATTTAGTAAATATTCTAGCGCCAATAATCTAAAGCTGATGGCGAAAGTAGTTGATTGGCGTGGTAAAACGGCCTTGACAGGGCCATTTTCTAATCCATTGAGCCTGACATGGTAAGGCTTATCTGCGGAATAGGAAAATGAAACGTCAATGCGCCCGTCAGGAATAACAATGACATCGATATCCTCGTCAGTTGAGTTGTTCAGCATCCAAAAACTTTCCACAAAATCCAGAAGCTGAATAGTAGGATGTACTTGTTGATATTGAACCGGTATCATTTTTCTATTTAGAAGACAAAGATAACGCAGGATGCTGTGATTGGACTGGAAAGTGGAACCTCGAACCAAATTATGCAGGATTAGATGGATTTAGGAGCTGAAGGAGTGTGGAAATAGACGATCCCGATTCCTGTAAGTTATTAGACCGCGTAAGTGGAAGTAAAAAAGATGCTTATGGCCTCCTTTTGTTTACTGGAGCATAATGGCTGCAAACTTACTTTAATGCTTAAGTAACAATGAAATATAACAAAAAATCGTGTGATCTATATGCCTTGAATCAACAGTATAAGGTTTTGTCCTGTTTTGGTGGAACATACGAGTATATAGGATGAAATAAAAATGTCTATTAGTAATAATATTGAATCCTAAACTTTCCTGGCTTTCGCTAATAGCCTGTATATATAAAAAGTCTCAACACTATAGCTAAGTAGTACCATGCAAAAAAAGAAAAATTCCTTTGTAAATAAACCTGGCGTCTGGGCTATTGCGCTGATCATACGGTCTCTTGCTTCATAGTCCAATGGCATAATGCCTGGCGGGGGAAGAGGGCCATGCGAAAATAATGGGGACAAATGAATGAGTGCTGTAGTAATAAACGTATATCCTAGTAATCCAGCAAATAATGTTATTAATATCCTTAGTCTATTTGCGTAGTGCTTTCTTTTGGGGTAAAGATGGCCCCATACAAACAACAATATAGGATAGACGGACAGTAATATCACGGACCCGAAAACAGCGAAATAAGGACCATCTGTAACGGCGACTTTACTCCATATGTATATAGGAAATACCCAACCAAGAAATGTAGGAAAATGTAATAAACCTATCAGTATAGTGAATAGTAGACCTAGAAAAATTACGATAGCTAACGCTTTTGTATGTATAGAGATCCGCATCATACCTGCAAGATAAAATAATATGGCATAATCGAAACCCGACTAAAAATTACAGTAAGGGCACCACCCACCACGATACCAGCTTAATATGACATGCCCGTTATTCAATAAGGCAGCTAACTTGACTGGTTTACCCAATGCATTGTTCAATTCAAAATGGGGTGCTTTATCGCCAACTTTTAATGCAGCGTGGTTAATCTGTTCTATCTCCGCAATCCCGTTCTCGAATTTTTGCTGTAAGCCTTCAGGCGCTTTTGAGTTCCATGATTTTTGAAATGCTGCCAATTCATTTTGTAATGATGCAGCATTAGTATGGTGATCATTCATCTCTTGATAGATTTAGCCATTATTTGTTTTTTGCTTTTTCTTCGGCCGCCACTTTTAGATCCGTTGCGGTAACGCCTTCAACTCCAAGACCGTAACCAACCTGCTCTAAGAGGTCTTTGCGAAGGTTGTCTGCAAACATAGTGCGCATATGCCTTCTGGTCAGTTCTGGTATTGCCAGCAGCTTTTTGGCCAGTTCATAAGCACGCTTGTTTAATGCCTCGTTATTGGGTAACACGTCAGCGACCACGCCCATGTTTTTAGCTTCCGCTGCACTGATCTTTTGTTGTGTATATAAGAAATAACGGCTCCTGTAATCTCCGATAGCCCTTTTCCAAACTGTTTGTACGCCATCACCCGGTACGATGCCAAACGTTAAGTGAGGATAGTCCTGGAAGTAGGCACCCTCGCTGGCAATGATGATATCCGCTGTCAGGGCATATTCAGAGTGGACGGTTGCCGCGCCATTTATTGCGGCTATTACCGGAACGCCGATGCTTGACAGGTTTTGGAGCGATTGCTGGCCTTCCCACCAGGTTTTGTCCCATTCCCGTGGATTAGTGATGTCCCCAAGGCTCGGGCCATCGATCTGTGCAAAGAATTCGTTGCCGGTACCTGTTAGAATAACGATTTTGTTATCCCTGTCCTGGGCAATTTGGGAAAATGCTTCAACAAAATCATGGTGATCTTTGCCGGTAAATACGATTGGACCGTTGTTGGTCGTGAACCGCACTTCAAGAATACCATCTGCGGTACGGGTCATTTTAAGGTGGTCAAAACGGGAGAAATACGCGGGATTATTATTTTGAGCTTTTAAGCTCATTGTACTCACAACTATTGCGATTGCTAAAGTGGCTTTTTTGAAAAACATGATTATGTTATTAGATATGAAAATTGTAATTGGCAAGATGGCGGCGGTTTAAACCGCCACCGGGATAGTAAGCTGATTGATTAATTTAAAGCAGGTGCTAACGGCCAGTCGACAGGGACATCTGTTAAGGCGTGCAGGTAGTTGGTGATGATCTTATCACCGATCACGATGGTTACATCAATCAGGCTTGCTTCAGTATAACCGGCAGCATAAAAGTTTTCTAAAATATCTGAGGTAACATGGCCGCGGTTTTCGGTGGTAGCTTTCACCAATTTAGCTAAAGCATCTAATTTAGGGTCGAAGCTGATATTGGCCCTGCGGATATCCAGGATCTGTTCGTCAGTGAAGCCATTCATTTTTGCGAATTGCGTATGGGCGCTCAGGCAATAGGAACAGTTGTTTACCTGGCTTACCACCAGATTGATGACCTCGCGTTCCCTGGCACGGATGGAAGTTTTGCCGTTTTGAAGGGCGAGGTAGTTACTCAGTGCATTTTCGGAATGAGCGAAAATAGCATACAGATTAGGTACGAAACCGACCATGCCATTCAGGTTTTCAAAAATAGCCTGGTTAGCAGGGGACACTTGTTGTTTACCTGGAATCGGGAAATTTTTCATTGCTGTATTTTTATTTGTATCGTTCATATTGAACAATGCAAAGGTGCGACAGCAGGTGCCCCTGATGAATAGACAGAATTCCCGATGGCATGTAACTATTGCCCGGGAAGTACAGATGGTTTAGAATTTCTGAAATCGGAGGGCGATAAGCCGCTTTGTTTTTTAAAGAAATTACTGAAATAAGCGGCATCATCATAGCCCAGGTCGTAAGCTATTTCCTTGGCAGACTTATCGGTATACATCAGCAGGCGTTTAGCCTCCAGAATAATACGCTCCTGGACGACAGCCAGTGGTGATTTATGGTTGTATAGCGCGAAGTAGTTAGCCAGTGTTTTTGGAGATCTGTTTAACTGGTCGGCATAAAATTGCACCGTATGTTCTTTACGATAATTATTTTCAACCATGAGGTTGAACTTCCGTAATACGTCCAGTTTATCATCTGTCAAGGCCTGATTAGTAAGATACTGTTTTTTTGCCAGGCGTGTAATGATGATGATTAACCGCTTTAAAATCATCTGAAGCATATCCCTTTGGATGGTATCCTTGTCCTCAAACTCGTCGATAAAGACCTGCAATAACAGGTTCAGTTTTCTTTGTTGCTGCTCATCTAAGTTAATGAACATGGTATCCGCCGATCCATAGAAAAGGAAACCTACGCAGCTCACTTCTTTGTCATGATCAACAATACAATAAAAATTGCGATTGTATTGCCAGGCAATGATCTGCTCAGTTTTTTCAAAGCTGAAGCTTTGATTGACCATCAACGGTAAAATTGATTGTGATGGAAAGGTGCTGGTTATGCCGTCAATCGTCACTTGTTGATCACCTCCGTTATTCCAGGCAATGGTTAAAAACTTGTCCTTACGGTCACGCTGGAAAAATAAACGGTCAAAATCAGGTTCATTAATTGTAAGGTGCAGCTCACCGACGGACACCGGATCGAGATAATGTAATTTCATGAATTCTGGAATAAAACAATTGTAAAGATACTACGAATTTCACCCTGCCAACCGTAGGCTGCCTGAAAAAAAACTGCATCCGCCTTCCGTATGGCTTGGCCTATGGAGGTGTAATAAAAACGAGCCTCCGGCTGGAACTATGGCGATACCCCCTTTCACCGTTAATACTGAACAATAAAGCCCAAGCTCTCACTGGTGCTACAGGAAAGGCTGTCATACGGTTTGTAACTTGTGATAATGCAAAGCCAGGATTACTTTCTGTGATCGCTACCACATCAAAAAAAGATAGTAGACGAACTCGCTGATGTTGTGGTCCTGATGGAGGAAGGCCAGTATATGGTGGTGCGAGATGCGGAAATTCAACTTGATCCCTTGATCGGATGCTGTTAAATTCATGAGCGATTACATATAAAAAAGCCTCCAAATCTTTCGACTTAGAGGCTTTAAAGCTTGCGGCCCCAGGTATCGTAACCTCGAACCAATTATACAGGATTAGTCCGATTTAGGGTGTGTCCAGGTCAAAAGACTGAATATAGTATGATAGAAGTTCGGTTACCATTTAAAAAGGGTGCCAGGTTTTCTATAGACAACCTGGTAATTCTATTGATTATCGTCTACAACTGCTCTCAACTTATCTGCCAAATTTTCTGGTTGCTCACGCATAGCGTAGTGGCCTCCCTCTAATGTATAAATTTTCCAATTTCTTTCTTTAGCACGGTCTGTTCCCATCTTGTCTATCATGCTACTGCTTACACCGTCTTTTGTCATCGCAATAAATACTGTTTTAATTTTCTTAACTAATGGATTGCTTATTTTTAGCGGTTCAGTGAAAGTTTTCAATGATTGGGGCACATCATATTGTGTTAAGTAAGCTGGTATCACAAAGTTGCCTTTTATGTTAGGTTTCATCATTATATCCCATAATCCTCCTACTGTAGCAATGGTCTGGGCACTTTCACCATCATTCGGAACCATTGCATCAAGATAAATAATTTCTCTGATGCGGTCTGGTAATTGCTCAGCAACACCAGCGATCACCATGCCGCCGTAACTATGACCCACTAAAATTATGTTCTGGAGATTTTCAAATTTAATAACGTTAACGATGTCGGCGATATAAGTACTAAGATTAATATTTTCGTTTGACAAGTGTGCACGTTCACCAAGTCCGGTTAGGGTTGGCCTATACACAATATCACCTTTTGCACTTAAAACCGAATCTACTTTAGCGTAGTCCCAGCCGCCATCGAAGGCACCGGGTACAAATAAGAAAATCCTGGGCTGATGCACCTGTCCAAAACAAATTGTGCTAAAAGTGATGGCGAAAACCATAAGTGTTATTCTCATGTTGCTTTGATATTTTAAGATGTAAACCTATCTACATTTACTTAAGAAAAGATAGTTGTTACCTTTGGGTAAGTAGTTACCTTTGGGTGAATAGGTTTACAATATGGAAGCAAAAGAAGTTGAATGTCAATTTGAAATGATAGCAGCGAAGGATGCGCTGGAATTAATACAAGGTAAATGGCGGATACCTATAGTCCTTTCAATCGTTTATGGTAATAAGAGATTTGGCGAAATACAAAGGGCTATTTCAAACATATCCCCGAAGATGTTGTCACAGGAATTAAAAGTACTGGAGCAAAATAGAATTATTATACGCAAGCTTTACGACACTATGCCCATCACAGTTGAATATACCCTGACTCCTCTTGGTATATCAATGCAACCACTTTTGTTAGAATTATTAAAGTGGGGGAAAAATTTCAGGAAAGAGATAGTAGGTAAATAATTGATAGATAATTTGTTCTTCACATGGATCATTCCAATATATAAAAAGAAGCAAGTGCCAGTTCTGAAATTGAGAATGTGATTACAACTCAGGATAAACTTTATCAGGCATTATCAACTGATGCATCGATGATTGATCCTGCAACGAAGGAGGTGCTTCGCTATCGGGAAGCAGTTTTATATGGATTCAATTTTTATCAGGCAAAAAGGCTATTTAAATACCAGATTAGCACCGAATTACAAAGAACTTCATTTATATTCAATACCATGAATAGCATCAATGAGATGTTTTAAAGTTGGTTGTAATATTTACAATTAACTTTCTAAAAAGTAATGATCACAGAATCTCTTCTCCTCTCCTGTGGTTGTAGCAATTGTTGCTTCAAATATGCTGATAATCTGATAAAACTGCTATCCTTACATGCTCCTGCAACAGCATGCTGCTGATAACTTAAAAAGTAACGTGCATCATCATTACAGCCATTATCCGGCTTTAAAGTCGTATCATTGACTACTACCGCTACCTGCTGCGTCAACTCTTTCCATATTGCACTATCAAGGGCAAAACTATAACCATTTAAGAACGTCAGTTCATCCTTTTCTCCATGATATCCCTCTAATCCACGTTGATATCTGGAAGGTAAGGAATACACCAATACATTAACTTTTTTTCCTGCTTTACGCAATTGTACTATCAATGAAGTATCAAATGGAGAGGAACATGCATAATAGACGGTGTTAGTGTCTGAAAGCAGCTGTTTATAGGAGATTCCATATTTCTCCATAGTATTTACCCATTCTGGCGCGATGTCCGAATTGGGTTTATTTTTTTTTGTTTCGACTGTATTGCAGGCTATGCAGAGTATTGTAAAAGCTACAATGAGTTTTTTCATTGGGAGAATATATGAATTAAAAATGAAATGGGGTATAGCCTGCAAGACCACCTGAGGGATAAGAAGTAAAATAACTTTCCTTTTCCCCATTGCTTACACCATTATTAAAATATTTTTCAACAACTCTGCTATATGTAACCGGGCTTCCATTAATACTTGCCAGTGACTGCGTGGAAGAGCTGGCCCTTACCAGATAGTTACTGATGCCATAACCATAATAATTAAATACTCAGTAGTATAGTTTTGGGTATACAACATTTGTGTGACAGATCAATTAGTTAACACTAAATTAAAAAGGGGCAGTGATACTTTACGCTAGAATTGTGTTTATAATTCTTACCACGCATCAGGTCTGCATGTCACATTAGAACTTGTTTACAGGAAAGTTCCTATTAGTAGAGATAGTGCTTATTATATTTCGATGGCAACAGATACGACTGGAAGTCGGGCGATCTGGGCGAGCTTTTTAGGTTCTGCAATGATTTTTAAGAATGATTCAGTGTGGTTGGCTTCGCTTACCGAAAATCAAAATCCAACTGAGTTGACTCGGAAATCGCCTAAAAAACAAAACCTGCATAAGGAGCGAGGTTTCATGATGACTTGCGAAGAAAGAGGGATTTGCCCCCGAACCTGTTACCCTCAAAATCATTCAGGCCATGACTGGCAAAATCCGATCTAAACGCAAAAAAGCCTCCAGATTTCCCATCTGAAGGCTTTCAATTTTTTGCTAAACTATACAGTTTTTTTAGCGGACTACAAGGGACAACTTTCGAACCTGCTTATAGAAGATTTATCTGAAATTCATGCATTTATCAGGAGAATTCAGTGATATAACTTCGATTGATAAAATATTATTTCGGAGTAGTTGTATTTTCTTTCAAATGATATGCAAGGTTGAAAGTTACTTCCGTTTATCTAATAAGTGCGAAAATCTGGCATTTGCGCCTTTGCTTTTTATGGGAATAATTTTGGTAAGCATAAATGGGGTTCCCTTATTATGCGGCGATTATTTAGATATTTCGCCGCAAGTATGCGGTAAATACTCTGTACATTCGCTGCAAAACCATAAATATTATTACGAATTTACCAATATTATACATATTCACCGCAATTATGCGGTGAATATGTATATACATGAATTGGACAGGTGGCCTTTCTTTACCTGGAATAAAGATAAGCTTGGCCCCCAATTAGGAGAAGTAAGATTTCGTCAGGGAAAAATCCTTGGCCAAATGAAAGCTCTTGGATTTAAGCTGCAAGAAGAAACAATGTTACAAACATTAACATTGGATGTAATAAAATCAAGCGAGATTGAAGGTAAGTTGTTAAATCCAGAGCAAGTGCGCTCATCCATAGCCAGAAGGTTGGGAATTGATATTGCAGGAGCAATATATAGTGAACGTGATGTAGAAGGTGTTGTAGAGATGATGTTGGATGCAACTCAGAATTATAAGTCTTCTTTAACTGAAGAAAGACTGTTTGATTGGCATGCCGCACTGTTGCCAACAGGAAGGAGTGGGATGTATAAAATAACGGTTGCTGGTTGGCGTAATAATACTATGCAAGTTACATCCGGTCCAATGGGTAGAGAAAAAGTACACTTTGAAGCTCCTGCTGCAAATAAAGTGTCAAGCGAAATGTCCACTTTTCTACAATGGTTAAACAATGAACAGCAGGTTGACCCTGTAATAAAAGCTGCTATTGCACATCTATGGTTTGTTACTATTCACCCTTTTGATGATGGTAATGGTCGTATTGCCAGAGCTATTACTGATATGCAGTTAGCTCGTGCGGACCAGAATAAGCAACGTTTTTATTCGATGTCTGCCCAAATCCAAAAAGAGCGTAACGAATATTACGATGTACTTGAAAAAATGCAAAGAGGTGATTTAGATATCACTTTATGGCTGGAATGGTTTTTAAATTGTCTATATAGATCAATGGATCATACCGACCAAACTATAGGTAAAATTTTAGAACGCAGTTATTTCTGGGAAACTCATAATGATATAACATTCAATGTTCGCCAACAAAAAATGTTGCAAGTGATCTTAGATGATTTCTTCGGAAAACTAAATGTTTCAAAGTGGGCAAAAATGACTAAAATATCCACTGATACAGCATTGAGAGATATTCAGGATCTTGTTAAAAAGAATATCCTGGAACAGGAAGGTAGTGGAAAGAATACAAGCTACAGGCTTAAGAATTTTAATAAACAATAGCCTCTTTTGTTATTATCAAACCGCAGGTGGTGATCTGAAGAATATATAAGATAAGGAATTTCTAAAAAGCGAATAAATAAGAAAAGTTATACTTGAATTATCAACTATTAGAAACCTATATGTGTAATAATGTATGATGAAAGTTCGGATAACCCAGATAGATTTTGCTAGGTTAACAATGGTTTATTTATAACCCGGAATGTTTGTATATACTAGTTTTAATATTTAGCCATCGCATTTATCATTAAACCAATAAATTTAATGGAGCAAATAATACTGGCAGCCTGGCAATCGGATTTTGTTAATCAATATTTATCTGACAGAAAATCAATATCCCTATTGGTTGCGCAACCAGGAGCTACAAAAACAATAACTGTGTTGTATACTGCGTCCCAAATGATCAATAAAGGTTATTCGGATTCTGTTTTGGTGATTTATTGCTATAGGTAATATAGAGTGATGGCGAAGATTAAAGCAAGATTCTAAGGAGATGTACGTATGGTGGTGGTGCTGTCAACATCTTTTAATTACATATAGACAGCTCGGTAGGGCGGCGGAAAATGGATATTTCGGCCATATATCCCGCACCTAATACAAGTGAGGCATGCAAGTGGCACAAAACATATCCTTACCTGCTTCGGAACCTGAAAATTGATCGGAATAATATGGTTTGGAGTATGGATATCAGTGCGCCACGAACGCACATTCATTTTATAGAATGATGTTTGCTAATTTCTGACCGACAGTTGCGATACTGTCCCATTGAACAGAGAAGTTTAATCGGAAGGGGGTTGTGAAGTCTCACTGTGTACTGACAGGAAGATGAAATAAGCAGAACAACCTTAACAGTACCAGCAGCAATCCATTTGATGCTGGCTGGGCTACCAAAGAATCTATGATGAGACAACAAAGTATGCGCCGGAAGCTTCTGTATTTACAGCACCTATCTCTAATAGGGAAATGGCCCTTGAGGTATGCGGTCTGTTCTTCCAGTCTTGATGTTGCTGGAAGAGGAATAAATTATTCGGTGATGGGATTTCTCCCTAGCCATCACCCCGAACCGCCAGGAGTAGAGCATGCCATCTAAGGATTCAAAGGTTGGAAATTGGAACATGGGAACCCGTTCTTCTTTGTCGGTTCAAAGAACCGGCTATCGGCAGCGACCCGGGAATAAAGAGAAAGGGGGCGGAGCCAGTGTAGTAGTCCGAGATCGGGAAGCCGGTTACATGGCGAAGACTGGCAGGGAATCGATCACTTTTCAAAGGCGGAGAAACAATCCATGGACTTGGATTTTCAGACAGACAATGACTGGGTTCTCAGCGTCCAGCGAAAATTGTATCAATGGAGTAAAGCAAATCCCAAAGAAGCTTATCGGGAATTATGGAATTGGATAATCGATCTCCGTAATCTGAGAGCAGCCTGGTATAGGGTGTCAAAGAACAAAGGCAAACGTACTCCAGGTATCGATGGGATTACCGTAAAAAGTATCGAAAGAGGCATCGGGATTAATACCTTTTTGGTAGATCTGCAAAAAGAATTAAAAGGCGGTACTTTTCGCCCAAATCCTTGCCGCAGGAAAATGATCCCAAAACCTGGCAAACCCGGAAAATTCCGGCCACTCGGTATTCCTACGGTTAAAGATCGCGTTGTCCAAAGTGCGATTAAACAAGTATTGGAGCCACTACTGGAAGCTCGCTTCGAACATGTATCTTATGGATTTAGGCCAGGAAGAGGATGTCATGGCGCACTGGAACACCTCCGCATGGCAATGCGACCTCGAAAGAAAAACAAGGTCACTGGAATGCGAGATCAAATGCCTTATCAATGGGCTATTGAAGGTGATATTCAGGGTTGTTTTGATAACATAGACCATCACTTGTTGATGGAAAGAGTTAGAATACATTCAGCAGACCAGAAGTTAAACCGACTACTTGTTCAATTTTTGAAAGCAGGAATTCTGTCAGAAGAAGGATTTCTTAGAACTGATTCCGGTGCACCTCAAGGTGGTATTTGTTCACCGTTACTTGCTAACATCGCTTTGGCAGTAATAGAGGAAAGATACGAGAGATGGGTGAATCACAAGACTCCAATACAGCAAAGGCGTAAATGTGATGGTATCGAAGCTGCCATGCGCTCACGAAGCGCAGATCGTCAGGCGGGACGGACGGTATTTTTTCCAATCCGTTACGCAGACGATTTTGTAACACTGGTGTCTGGAACTAAAGAAGAAGCTCTAGTTGAAAGAGAAGCATTGGGAATGTTCCTGAAACAAGAAATGCAACTAACGCTTTCTCCCGAAAAGACAAAAATCACTTCCTTGACAGAAGGATTTCATTTTCTCGGCCATCGTGTAAGAATGAGATGGGACAAACGATATGGATGGAGTCCAAGGGTCGAAATACCGAAAGAAAAAGTGAATGATCTACGGTATAAAATTAAACAGTTGACAAAACGATCAACGTTGACCTGGTCACTAGACAAACTGCTTCAGAAACTAAATCCAATTCTTCGAGGGTGGGCTAATTTCTATCACTATTGCACAGGATCAAAGAAAATCCTCTCCTCATTGGATTGGTATACCAGAGATCGTATATGGCGATGGCTAAGAAAGAAATACCCCAAAGCTTCTGTTCAAATGATTTTAAGCTTTAGAAAGCAGAGTAGGAAACGGCCCAATTGGAAAGTTTGGTCTACAGAGCATAGTGAGCAATATCAAATGGGATGGCTAAAGGTAATGCGCTATCGAAGAGAATGGATGAAAAAAGCTGACTTCACAATGATTCCTGGAGAGCCGGATGCATAACGAAAGGTGCATGTCCGGTTCGGAGAGAGGCCATGTAAAACCAACTATGGAAATATAGCATGGCGTATGTGGCCTACTCTACCCTATATTCCAATGCCGAAGGGTTTTATGTACCTGTGTGCAATTATAGACTGGAATAGCCGCTATCTGTTATCCTGGACACTCAGCAATACCATGACAGTGGAATTTTGTCTGGAAGCGCTTGAAAAAGGTATTTCTATTTATGGGGCACCAGAGGTCTTAAATACGGATCAGGGCAGCCAGTTTACAAGCGAAGGATTTACAACAACAGTATTAGGTGCTGAGATTCGCCTAAGCATGGATGGAATAGGACGAGCCACTGACAATATCGCAATCGAGAGATT
>Ga0316604_10000568_pt1 | contig 42561 bp, 37 predicted proteins | sample OWC_soil_day20_C_FD_207650 | JGI IMG/M metagenome (GOLD analysis project Ga0316604, IMG submission 207650) | Wetland soil microbial communities from Old Woman Creek delta, Ohio, United States - OWC_soil_day20_CT | ecosystem: Environmental > Terrestrial > Soil > Wetlands | place: USA: Ohio...
GCCGAACAGGCCGAGGCCGCCAACCAGATAGGCGCGGCGGGCACGGGCATGCAGCGGCAGCTTGATTCGCCAGACAGCGAGCAGCAAGGCGGCAACGATCACGCCGATCAGCATGCGGGCGAGCACCGCAAAGGCGAAGCCGGTACCTTGCGTGCTCCACTGGATGGCCAGCGGCGTCGTGGACCAGATGAGGACGATGGAGAGATAGGCGACAGGAATGGACACAGGGTTCTCCTACTGCAATGCGCTGACGGCGGATGAAACAAAAAGGCCGCGGGTTTGAGTCCGCGGCCTTTGCTGAAAATCGGTGGAAACGTTCGACTACCCCGCCCCAGGCCCCGGACAAACGACAGCGCGCCACGCGCGCAGGACGCGGTGGCACGGGAAAATCAGGGCGAACAGGGAGAGGACGTAAACCATCGGGCTATTTTGCCGGTGAATTGTGCAGTGCGTCAATGACGATTTTCCAGCATGCCATTGCTCTATACTTTGCTCAACGTCATACCATCCTCTTGGTCGAGCCAGCCGTGGCCAAGCGATTTCCTGAGAAGCCCTTTACTGCGGAAGACTCATGAACCTGATTCTCGACATAGCGCGTGGTATTGCCGCCCTCGGCGTCTTCCTGTTTCACATCAGCGACGGCCTGCAGGAATCGATGCCGGCCATCGCCAGCATTTTCCGCTTTGGCAGCCTGGGCGTGCCTCTGTTCTTCGTCATTTCCGGCTACGTCATTTCCGCCTCGGCCGATGCCATCATCCGCAAAAACGAATCGGCGAACGCCTTCCTGAAACGGCGCTTCCTGCGGATTTTTCCGCCGTTCTGGTTCTCGATCCTGGTCGTCCTGGCGCTGCCTTATCTGATCGCCGCCATCTCGATGTTGAAAAGCGGCGTCTATGAAGAACCCCTGCCGCAATTCCTGGCACTGACCGGCGGCGAATGGTTGCAATTGATCAGCCTGACCAAGGTTTTCCTGGCCGACAACGGCGACCTGCAAGGCCAGTTCAGCCAGGTCAATTCGGTGTATTGGACGCTGGCCATCGAGTTCCAGTTTTACCTGCTGGTCTACCTGGCGCTGGTCTTTCGCCGCCATTTCCTGCTGATCATCGCCACGGTGACCGCGGCCAGCCTGGTGTTGCTGGCCTACCCGCAAGCGCTGAACAGCGGCCTGTTCCTGTATTTCTGGCCGATGTTCGCGCTTGGCATCGCCCTTTTCCACGTCATCAAACACGACTGCAAAATCGACCGCCTGGCCGTTTCGGCGCCCGTCGTTGCACTGCTGCTCGGCACGCTGCTCGGCCTGGCCTATCGCGGCACCCTGACCGATGTGCTGGGCAAACTCTTTCCCTCGGCCAGCCTGGGCTTTGCCGCCGTCTGCGCCTTGATCCTGTGGTTCGGCCAACCGATCGGCCTGCGGCTGGAAGCAGCCAAACACGGCGGATATCGGCCGGTGCGCTGGCTGATCAAGGGCGCCGCCTTTCTCGGAGTCATTTCATATTCCGTCTACTTGCTGCACGGCAAGTTGTTCGAACTGCCGGCCATGGTCGTCCGCCAGCTGGTGCCCATGACCAACCCGCTCAACGCCCTCCTGACCGTACTCGGCACCCTCACCCTGTGCACGGTTTTTTACCTTTACTGCGAAAAGCCTTTCCTCAGCAAAAAGCTGCAAAAGCTCAACGAAAACACGTTGGGCAACTGATCGGCCACGGCCAAGCGGTCGCGCCGCAAGCTCAAACCCGCAGCGGCTCGACTTTTCGATAGGCCTGTACCAGGCGCGCCACCAGTTCGGGAATGCGCTGTTTCTCGGCCATGCCGTAGCCAAGAACCAGCCCGTTCTGTGCCGGCTCGGCGGCGCCCGCGGCGTAGTACTCGCTGAGGGCGCGGGCGGTGACGCCGAGCGCGGCGGCTTGCCGGACAATTGCCGTATCCGGCCGGCCGGCCGGCAAGCGCAGGGTCAGGTGCAGGCCGGCGTCGCCGCCGAGAATTTCGGCATCCTCGCCGAAACCGGCATGCAGCGCCTGGCGCAGCAACGCCTGGCGGGCCCGGTAGCGCGGCGCCATTGCCCGCAGGTGGCGGGTCAGCTGGCCACTTTCCAGCAGGCGGGCCAGCGCCCGCTGCTCGACAGCCTGGCCGGAACGGTAGAGGCTGCCGATCCGCTCGCCGAAATCGCCGGCCAGCCAGCCCGGCACCACCATGTAGGCGAGGCGCAGGCCGGGGTGCAGCAGCTTGCTGAAGGTGCCGACATAGACCACCGGCGCCTCCGGCCGCAGGCCCTGGATCGCCGGCAGCGGCGCCTGCCCGGGGCGGGCATGGTTGAATTCGCTATCGTAGTCGTCCTCGATGATCCAGCCATCGCCGATCCGGCGCAGGAATTCCAGCCGCCGTTCGAGGCTGAGCACCGAACCGAGCGGGTACTGGTGCGACGGGGTCAGGTAAAGCAGGCGCGGCGGCCGGCTTTGCCAGAGGCTGTCGGGCGGCGCCAGACCGGCGCGGTCGACCGGCACGAACTGCAGATTCAGGCCGGCCGCCTGCATGGCGGTGCGGGCCGCCGGATAACAGGGATTTTCCAGCCAGACAGTATCGCCGGCATCGGCCAGCAGGCGGGCACAGGCGTCGAGCGCCAGTTGCGCGCCGCCGACGATGAAAATCTGTTCCGGACGGCAGCGCACGCCGCGCCGGGCCCGCAGGAAATCGGCCAGGGCCTGGCGCAGTGCCGGCTCGCCGCCGGGCGGTGCATAGGCCAGTTGCCGGGCGCTAACCTCGCCCCAGGCCTTCTGCAATTGCCGCGCCCAACTTGCCCACGGAAAGGCGTTGAGATCGGCGACACCGGGCGCGAACGGCAGCACCGCATCGCCCTGGCGAACCTGCAGACTGGCTGCGCGGCGCGCCAGTTGTGGCTGGTTTTTAGCAACGCCGGCGGTCGACTCGGCGATTTGCGGCAAAACCGGCAGCGCCGCCACCCGCGTGCCGCGCCGGTCGGCCAGCAGGAAGCCTTCGGCGAGCAACTGCTGGTAAGCGTAAAGCACGGTATTGCGGGCCATGCCGTACTCGGCGGCGAGGCTGCGGCTGGCCGGCAAGGGATCGCCGGGGGCCAGGGTGCCGCCGAGAATCGCCTCCTTCAGCAACTGGTAAAGCTGCTGCTGGCGCGGCCGGGCAAGCTCGGCGGGTGATGCCCCGAGCGACTGAAGAAGGTGGGCAAGCTGCATCTGGCTCCATCAATATCGACGTTTATGGCTCCATGAATAGTGCCACAGGCCGACTATGCTGGCCCTACCCTTTAACGGAGCTCACCATGAACGCCTTGCCCCCCAGCCCACGCACCGAAATCCGCCGCAAGCCGCAACGCGGCCATTACGACCCGGCCAGCATCCACGCCATCATCGATGCCGCCTTCCTGTGCCATATCGCCTTCACCGACCAAGGCAGCACGCATTGCCTGCCGACCGCCTGCTGGCGCGATGGCGACTTTCTCTATATTCACGGCGCCAACAATTCGCGCCTGACCGCAGCCCTGCTCGCCGGCCAATGCGCCGTCTGCATCAGCCACCTCGACGGCCTGGTGCTGGCCCGCTCGGCCTTTCACCATTCGATGAATTACCGCTCGGTGGTGATCTATGGGCAGTTTGCTGCGGTCGACGATGAAAAAGACAAGAAAACGGCGATGGCCGCCTTTCTCGAACATGTCAGCCCCGGCCGCAACGCCTTGGTGCGGGCAAGCAGCCCGGCCGAACTGGCCGGCACCCGCGTCCTGCGTATTCCGCTGGCCGAAGCCGCCGCCAAGATCCGCAACTGGGGGGTTGAAGACAGCGCCGAGGACATGCCGATCCCGGTCTGGGCCGGTGTCGTTCCGCTGCATTGCCAACCCGGCACACCGCAAGCGGAGAGCGGCGCCGACATTTACCCCTTGCCGGCCCTGCCGGCCGCCCTTGGCCAGGAACAGGAATGAGGTAAACCAGCATCGGGATTTTTCTTTTCCCCGAGGGCGAAGTCCTCGATTTCGCCGGGCTGGACGAGGTGTTCACAAATGCCACCCGGGGATTGGTTCACCTGTTGGGGCGTATCAAGCTCGGCATCTCGCAACACTGTTTTGGAGGCAGGCATGGGTTGCTCAGTCTTGAGCGGCTGGTTTCGCTCAGTGCCTTTTGTGCGCTCCCGGCCACGCTTGAAGATAGCTTCAACGCAACCGGACTTGATTGTGAGTTTGCTCATTTCGAGGCCAGCTTAGGGCAGCTCGACGATACAGAAATAATCTGGCTCGCCGAACAACATGCTCACGAAAACTCGGCCAGGGTTGCACAGCAGGCATTGCCGGATGTCTTCAGCGCCGCTCGGCAATTCATCCACCCCAAGCTCAAAGACCTGATTGCCCTCGCTAACGAGGCCGCTTAACAGGTCTTCAGCGTTCAAGTAGCTCTCTGCCTCCGTGTGAACCGTGCCATAGGTGTAATGCTCAGGCTGGTCATGGCTAGGGACGAGCGCGGCGAGATAGAACATGATGCAGTCCTTGAATAGGGAGCGCCGACTATAAGCAAGTTCAAGGCGCCTTGGCAAATGAGACAATTCGCGCCAATGAATTGCCAATTGAACCGCCAGGGGAATGAATTTTGGACGCTGTAGCTGTAATCGACTTTGAAACGACTGGTTTGTCCCCGGCGCAGGGGGACCGGGCGACTGAAATAGCGGCCGTCATCCTCGAAAACGGCAAGGTCGTGGACCGTTACCAGAGCTTGATGAACGCCGGCGTGCGCATCCCTTCGTTCATCGAGGAACTCACTGGAATTTCAAACGCCATGATTCGCCAGGCGCCAACGGCAGCCGTCGTCATGCGCGAAGTGTCAGACTTCGTTGGCGATATCCCCCTCGTTGCCCACAATGCCTCGTTCGACTGCAAGTTCTGGGATGCTGAGGTGGCGCGCATCAACCTCACCCGGCGGCAGGAATTCGCATGCTCGTTGCTGCTGTCGAGGCGACTCCTGCCGCTGGCCCCGAGCCACAAACTCGGTGCCCTCGTTGAATATGCCAACCTCCCCATCGCAGGCCGGGCGCACCGGGCTTTAGCCGATGCCGAGATGGCGGCCAGCCTGTTGACGCACTTGGCCGATGAGTTGCGCAGCAGGTATGGGATTCGCCGAGTGACGCACGAATTGCTGCGCAAGATTCAAGGTGTTCCCAAGGCGAAGGTCGAACAGGTCCTGGCCAAACATCAACAGTCTCAGTAGCTGAGTATGCAAAAACCACTGCTCTACACCTACCGCCGATGCCCGTACGCAATGCGAGCAAGAATGGCGCTCTTGGTCGCCGGCATTGATTTCGATGCGCATGAGGTGTCGCTCCGCGACAAGCCTCCGGAGATGCTGGCACGCTCACCAAAAGGCTCGGTTCCTGTGATGCTTCTGCCGGATGGCAGCGTATTGGAGCAAAGCTGGGACATCATGCGCTGGGCTTTGAATCGGAACGCAAGCAAGCGCTGGTGGGAGCCCGCTCAATCGACTGAAAACCTCGATTGGCTGGCCAGGAACGACGGTGTGTTCAAACACCATCTCGACCGATACAAATACCCGGAGCGTTACAAGGAGACAGAGCGGGCTGGACATCGTGAAAACGCGCTCGCAACATTTCTCTGGCCGCTCAACAGTCGGCTGGAACAGAGCCGCTTCCTTGGCGGAAGCGAGCCCTGTGCCACCGACCTGGCGCTCTTCCCGTTCGTGCGGCAATTCGCGGCTGTAGAGCCAGAGTGGTTTGAACTGTTGCAAGTACCGGCACTACAGGCATGGCTGGCAAACTGGCTTTCAAGCCCCTTGTTTCTGCACTGCATGCACAAACTACCCGGCAAAACGACTGTGCCATTTCCATCGTTAGGGCACTGAGCGTCACAGATGGGCGTCAAGCAGACCGATTGCCGATTGAATTCATGGCCACTCGAATGACTGGAATGCTGCGGAGCAGATATTGCCGATCTCACCCATTCGGCCACAGCATGCCGCTCGAAGTGCTCATCCAATTTTAATAGTCAGGGCGTACTGCAAGCGTGGCGAATAGCCCTTGTTCGAAAACCAGATAAACGACTACTCTACTTTGACCCGGCCCCGGCCTCACTAGCATTCCTCAGCTATCGACTATCGTCACAGGGCACACTTTTCCGCCCCCTTCTTGGAGCTCGCATCTTTTTTCAAGGAAAGAATGACCGATGTGACGATGATCGCCGCGACCACGCCGAGCGAAACAGCTACCGGTATCTTGAAGAGATCGATAAGCAGCATCTTGGTGCCGATGAACATGAGCACGATGGCCAAACCATACTTGAGCAGCGAGAAGCGATCGGCCATATCGGCGAGCAGGAAGTACATAGCGCGCAGGCCGAGAATGGCGAAGATGTTCGAGGTCAGCACGATGAACGGGTCGGTGGTGATCGCGAAAATGGCCGGGATCGAGTCGACCGCAAAGATCAGGTCGGTGAGTTCGACGAGGACAAGGACGAGAAGCAGCGGCGTGGCATAGCGCACCAGTTTGCCTGACTCCTCCCTCGTTATGAAGAAGCGTTCGCCGTGCAATTCGCCGCTTACCTTCATGTGCCGGCGTATCCACTTGATCACGGGGTTGTTGGCAAGGTCGGGGGTGGCGTCGGCAAACCACCACATCTTGATGCCGGTGACGAGCAGGAAGGCACCGAAGACGTAGAGCAGCCAGTGGAACTGGGTGATGAGCCAGACACCGGCGAAGATCATCACCGTGCGCATGACGATGGCGCCGAGGACGCCCAGGACAAGTACACGTTTTTGCAGTTCGAGCGGCACGGCAAAGAAGCTGAAAAGGATGAGCCAGACGAAGACGTTGTCTATGGCCAGCGATTTTTCGATGAGGTAGCCGGTGATGTATTCCAGCGCTTTCTGGTTGGCCAGTTCCCGTCCGGCCGTGGCGTCGAGATGCCACCAGAGGGCGCCGGCGAAGAGGAGTGAGACGCCGACCCAGATGCCTGACCAGGTGGCCGCTTCCTTGAGGGTGACGCGGTGTTGCTTGCCGCCGCCGACAACGAAGAGGTCGATGGCCAGCATGATGAGGACGATGACAAAGAAACCCGACCACATCCACCAGGTGCCGATTGTTTCCATGAGTATTTTCTCCCTGTCGCTAAAACCTTCAGTCAGCGCTATGCAAGTACGTATTACAGAATGCGGCGCACTTGCGGTGCTGCAAAGGTCTTGCTCGCGGCCCTGTTGCCAGAACCACCCGTGACGCCGGGAACCAGAAAATCATTCCGTGCTGACGACGTCGCGGCGGAGAGCTACTCCCCCTTGTCTTTGCTGCAGACTACATATGTCTGGCGTTGTTCAAAAGTTAGGCGCGGAGATGTTCATTTCGCCCGTAACTCCGCATGCGTAGCGAAGGTATCGAGCAGTCAGAGACTTCGTACAGGTCGATTCCCCAGAATTTCATCGCCTCGGCGACCAGCACGGCCTCGCCACCGGAGAGCTTGCTGTCGGCATTGACGACGTCGAGCATCATGCGCAGCACCTGTTTTTGGAACAGTGGATGCTGCACTTCGGCGAGCAGAAGGTCGATGTTTTCAACATCCAGTTCCAGTTGCCCGGCCGGGGTGCGATGAGCGCTGGTCAGCATATCGTCGCAGAGCTCATGGATCACCCTGTCGAAACTCGCTTCGTTCAGGCCCAGGCGGCGAATGGTATCGGTGTGATCGAGTTGTTTCAGTTCGCTCGCATCGATGGCACCGTCAGCCATCAGGGTCAGGGCAACAAGTCGGCCCATGGCTTCAGGGCTGTCGGAAGGGTAGTGACGCATTTTGAATCTCCTTGAAAGGCAGCTTGGTGTTTCGGCTTGGCCCCATTGCTGCGGGGGCTGAGCCACTATGCGTGGATTTTGCCATTCAATCCAATTAAACAAATTGCCACAAAACATTTGCCGTAACTTATACGTAATTGGTGCAGGATTTTACAGGGAGGCGATCGCCAGATAGGTCTGCAACGGGTGCCTGGTCGCGCTCTGCTCGTCAGTCGGTCGGGCTTTTTGCAGTACGGTTCGCACATCTTCAGCGGACGCTGCCAGCGCAGCATCACTGAAACTGACGCGGAAGGACTCCTGAATCTCTGGCAGATCAACCCGTTGATCACGAGCCGGCCTTTCCTGGTGCGTTACGAACTCCCGGAGAATGCCGCTACGCAACACATTTGCCGTGGGATTGGTCGGCAGTTTATCCAGTGGCAGCATAGTGCTTTCCTCCGGAGATACTGACTGTCGAGCCATGCTCGATCGGCGTTTCGGATGGCAGGCAATGGCGCGGGACGGATAACTTGCTCATTCCGCATAAATCCATGCCCCAACATTCGAGAGCCAGCGCAATCAATGAGGCTTCGCCGGCAGTCAGGCGATGGTCGGCATGGATTATATCGAGCATGATGTGCAGGATTTTTTCCTGTAGTACCGGGTCACTGATCTCGTCCAACAGCGCTTTGATGCCGTGCTTGTCCAGTTCGAACTGCCCAGATGCTGAGCGTTGCGCACAACTCAGCATGTCCGTGCAGTATTTGTAATAGATCGAGTCGAACTGTTCATTGTCCAGGCCAAGCCGAGCGAGTACATTCTGCCGCTCAAGCAGCAGGACCTCGCTGCGATCAATGCCCCCGTCGCACATCAATGCCAGTGCCACAACGCGGGCGCCGGCTTCCGGACTGTTGTTGGTGTATTTGCGCACTTCAGTTCTCCTTGAAAAGATCGGGTCGATATTTACGGTGCTTGCAACTCCACTATCGGTGGCGAAATGTATAAAATCCAATTAAACAATTGCTGATTATTAATTTGCTCAGGCTTATACATGCCACGTCGCCGCATTACCTTTCGCCAGCTGGAAACCTTCGCTGCAGTCTCCCGGCTGAACAGTTTCACCAAGGCTGCGGATGCCCTACACCTGACGCAACCCGCTGTCTCAATACAGATAAAGCAAATTTCCGACACCATAGGCTTGCCCCTTTTCGAGCAGAGCGGGCGCGATATTGCGCTGTCGCCGGCAGGGGAGGAATTGTTGAAAACAGTGCGCGGCTTGGACGACATATGGAATCGCTTCGAGTCGGCGATCGATGAGCTGAAAGGCTTGAAACGCGGCAAATTGCGCGTCGCACTGGTCACCACCGCCAAGTATTTCCTGCCACGCATGCTGGGTGCCTTTTGCAAGCGCTATCCGGATATCGATATCGAACTGGAGATTGCCAACCGCGAAAAAATCGTCGAGCGGCTGCGCAACAATCAGGACGATATCTACGTGATGTCCTACCCACCGGAGAATCTGGATATTGTCAGGCGGCCCTTCCTTGACAACGAGTACGTCGTCATCGCGCCAAATGCGCATTGGGCCGTCGGCAAGCGGGTTTCCATTCAGGAACTGGCTAGCGAAGCTTTCCTTTTGCGCGAACTCGGTTCCGGCTCACGTCATATTATCGATCAGCACATGCAGACCACCGGCACGCAGCTTAATGTGCGCCTCTCACTGGCCAGCAATGAAGCCATTCGCGATCTGGTCGCTAGCGGCATGGGTTTATCCGTACTTTCGCGCCACGCTCTGGGCAAAGATTTTGAGCGTGATGGCCTGGCTGTGCTCGAGGTCAAAGGATTCCCACTGAAGCAAGCATGGAACGTAGTTCACCTGAGCAACAAGATTCTCTCGCTACCGGCTCAAGCTTTCCTTAATGAATTGCTGAATGAAGGACTTGGTAGAGTGTGAAAACTGACTACGAACGTGAGAAGCGGTAGACAACCTGCTCACTGCCGCCTGATGAGTTGAGGCCGCATCTCCTCGAATGCTTGGCCGAGCACGAACTAGCCGTTGCCACGGCATGCTAAATGGAGATTCGCGAGGATAAGCCCGGCGCCTGAATCAGGCTGGCCGCTGGCCGTTCTGGCGCAGCGCGGCGAGGAATTCGCTGAACGAGGTTTCGCGCACGGTCATGTCGGCCAGGGCATCGCGCAGGTCGAAATTCGACAGTTCGGCATCTCCGGCGCGGGACGTATCGCGGCCCGCCGGGATACCGGCATTGGGCGAAGCGCCTTGATTGCGATTAAGGGATGCCATCTCGGTCGTCCTGTCGAATTGAACGTGACTTCATGATGCCGCGACGCCCCTGAACTGTCTGTGAATCAATTCACGATGCGGCAATTTGAGCCAGCCCTGCCCCGAGAAAATCCATCAGTACGCGGACCCGGTGCGGCACGTGGCGGTTGCTCGGCAGCATGGCGTAGATGCCGAGTTCGGGAATGGGGAAGTCGGCAAGAATGACTTCGACGCGGCCGGCGGCGAGGAAAGTATCGAGGATGAAATCCGGCTGGCAGGTCAGCCCCAGGCCCTGGGCGGCGGCCTCGGTCAGCACCTCGCCGTTGTTGGCGTTGAGGCGGCTGTGGATCGGAAAGCTCTCCATCTGGCCATCGACCATGAACTGCCAGACCTGGCTGCTGCCGGCCGCCGTATAGCCGAGGCATTCGTGATGCGCCAGTTCGGACGGATGCTGCGGTCGACCATGGCGGGCGAGATAATCCGGCGCCGCGACGACCAGCATGTGGCCGGTGCCGATCTTGCGCGCCACGTCGCCCGGCTCCAGGCGCCGCGTGATGCGGATCGAGAGATCGATGCCCTCCTCGATCAGCTTCACTCGGCGGTCGGTGTAATCCATGTCGAGTCCGACTTCCGGGTAGCGCTGCGAGAAATCGAGCAGCAACGGGGCCAGCCGTTTCAGGCCGAAGCTGAGCGGCAGGCTGATGCGGATATTGCCGCGCGGCGTCAGGCGTTCCTCGGCGACATCGGTTTCGGCCGACTCGACCAGATTCAGGATGACCCGGCATTTTTCCAGGTAGGCGGTGCCGGCCGAGGTCAGCGCCAGGCGGCGCGTGCTGCGCACCATCAGCTTGACGCCGAGGTGGGCTTCGAGGGCGGCGACCTGCCGCGTCACCACCGAACGGGCGACGCCCATCTGCTGCGCCACGGCGGAAAAGCTGCCCAGTTCGGCCACCCGGACAAAAAGATGCATGGCGTCGAGTCGATCCATTGTTGCAAATCCAGCAATAAATATTTGCAGATTGTCGGCTATTTCGCTGCATAAAGGGGGACTAAAGTACGTCCATCGCTTCTGGAGTCATTCCGATGAACGCCTCACCCACCGCCCCCACCGCACTGTTCGTTCCCCACGGCGCGCCGACCTTTGCGCTGCGCCCGGGTGCGGCCGGCGCCGCGCTGAGCACGCTGGCCGGCACCTTGCCGACGCCGCGCGCCATCGTCATCGTCAGCGCCCACTGGGACACCGCCGTGCCGACTGTCGGCTTTGCCGGCCGGCCGGAGACGATCCACGACTTCTGGGGTTTCCCCGACGAACTGTACGCCATTCGCTACCCGGCCACCGGTTGCCGCGAGGCGGCCGACGAAGTGGTGGCGGCGATCGCTGCCGCCGGCCTGCCGGTCGCCAGGGATGCCGAACGCGGCCTCGACCACGGCGCCTGGGTGCCGCTGCGCCTGATGTTCCCGGAAGCCGAAGTGCCGGTCATCCCGCTCTCCATCCAGAGCCGGGCCGGCGCCGAGCAGGCCTACCGCCTCGGCCAGGCGCTCGCCCCGCTGGCCGGCCGCGGTTTCCTGGTCATCGCCTCGGGCAATGTCACGCACAACCTGCGCGATTACCAGCGGGCCTACCAGAGCGGCGGCCAGACCCCGGCCTATGTCCGCGAGTTTTCCGACTGGCTAGCCGGCCGCCTCGCTGCCCACGACATTCCTGCCCTGCTCGACTATCGCCTGCAGGGACCGGGCGCCGTCCAGGCCCACCCGAGCGACGAACATTTGCTGCCGCTTTACGTCGCCCTCGGCGCCGGTGGCGAGACGGCCCAAGCCAGACGTTTTCACGCCGGCATCGACGACTACGTCATTGCCATGGATGCCTATTCATTTTTGCCCCAATAAGGAGGTCGACCGTGGCAACCCACTACACCAAAACCGCCAAGAGCCTGCACTGGCTGATGGCCATCCTGCTTTTCGGCCTGCTCGCGCTCGGCTTCTACATGCATGACCTGCCGCTGTCGCCGGAAAAGCTCAAGCTCTACTCCTGGCACAAGTGGGCCGGCGTCACCGCCTTCCTGCTCGTGCTGGCCCGCCTCGGCTGGCGCGTCACGCACATTCCGCCCGCCTTGCCGGCGACCATGCCGAAGCTGGCGCAACTGGCCGCCCACGCCGGCCACCTGGCGCTGTACGGGCTGATGCTGGCCATTCCGCTGTCCGGCTGGCTGATGAGTTCGGCCAAGGGTTTCCAGACCGTCTGGTTCGGCCTGCTGCCGATCCCCGACCTGCTCGACAAGAACAAGGAAGTCGGCGACCTGCTGCAAACCGTGCACATGGGTCTCAACCTGCTCTTCGTCGTCACCCTCGCCGGCCACATCGGCGCCGCCCTCAAACATCACTTCATCGACAAGGACGACATCCTGACCCGGATGCTGCCCCAGCACGCCAAGGAGATCTGATATGAAACGTTTCACCCTCGCCACCGCTTTTTCTTTGCTCACCCTGGCCGCCGCCTCCGCCCAGGCCGTCGAATACAGCCAGGTCCAGGCCGACAAGAGCGCCATCAACTTCACCTACAAGCAGATGGGCGTCGCCGTTGATGGCAAGTTCAAGAAATTCGCCAGCCAACTCAGCTTCGACCCGGCCAAGCCGACCGCCGCCAAGGCCGCCTTCGATGTCGATCTCGGCAGCGTCGACACCGGTGCCCCGGAAGGCGACCAGGAAGTCGCCGGCAAGGCCTGGTTCAATACCAAGGCTTTCCCCAGTGCCCGTTTCGTCTCCGGCACGGTCAAGCCGCTCGGCGGCAACAAGTATGAAGTCGCCGGCCAGTTGAGCATCAAGGGCAAGACCCAGGATGTCGTCGTTCCCGCCACCTTCACGCCCAATGGCAACAGCGGCGTCTTCGACGGCAGCTTCACCATCCGCCGCGCCGACTTCTCGATTGGCGAAGGCAGCTGGGCCAAGTTCGACATCGTCGCCAACGACGTCCTGATCAAGTTCCGCATCACCGCTTCCAGCAAGTAAAACCCCACCCCCACCCCAGGAGAATCACCATGCAAAAACTGACCAAGCTCTCTGCCGCTCTCGTCCTCGCCGCCGCTGCCGCCGCCCCGGCCCTGGCCGCCCCCGAAACCTACGTCACCGACGGCACCCACACCTTCCCGCGCTTCTCGTACAGCCACTTCGGCTACTCGACCCAGCTCTCGCGCTTCGACAAGGCCAGCGGCAAGGTCGTCCTCGACAAGGCCGCCAAGACCGCTTCGGTGGACATCGTGATCGACACCACGTCGGTCAACACCGGCTACGCCACCTTCAACGAACACATCCAGGGTGAAGACTTCCTCGACACCGCCAAGTACCCGACTGCCACCTTCAAGTCCACCAAGGTCGTCTTCGAAGGCGACAAGCCGGTCAGCATCGAGGGCAACCTGACCCTGAAGGGCGTCACCAAGCCGGTCACGCTGACCGTCACCTCCTTCCAGGCCATGCCGCACCCGATGGTCAAGAAGGATGCGATCGGCGCCAATGCCTACACCGTCGTCAAGCGCTCCGAATTCAACGCCGGCAAGTACGCCCCCCACGTTGGCGACGACGTCCGCATCGACATCGCCATCGAAGCGATCAAGCAATAAGTTTTTCGGCTTGAAAAGAACGGGTCGGACGCCTGGCGGTGTCCGGCCCGTTTTTCGTGCACGTCGGCCAGCGGCTGAAGACGCCCGGTTTCGGATTAAACTCCGCCGCTCAGCGGCAGGCGCGGCGGTTTGCGCCATGCCTCCAGGGCTTCCTGTTCGAAAGCGCTCCATGCAAACAACCACGCTGCCCGGCGGTCGCCCCGCCATTTCCCGCAGTTTTGCCAGCCTCCTGCTCGGCGGCGCCCTGCTCTTCAGCCAACTGGCCGGCGCCGCCGAGGATGCGCTCGCCGAGTCGGCCAAGCCCTTTGCCAGCGTCTGGCGCATCCGCGGCGAAGTCAGCGCCCGCGATGCCCTCGGCAAACTGCGCGCCCTGGCCGAGGGCAGCCCGGTTTATGTCGGTGAGCGGGTGCGCGCCGCGCCGGCCGGCGAAGCCGTGCTCAAGGCGCGCGATGCCGGGCTGCTCGCCGTACGCCCCGGCGCCGAGTTTCTGGCCGAGCGCTTCGCCGCCAACGGCAAGGCCAGCGACCACCAGATCCTGCGCCTGCTCAGCGGTTCGCTGCGCATCATCACCGGCTGGATCGGCCACCTGAACCGGGTCGACCATCGCGTGCTGACGCCGTCGGCGACCATCGGCATCCGCGGCACCGACCACGAGCCCTACGTGCTGCCGGCCGAGCAGGCCAGTTCGGTGTACCGCCAGGGCACTTACGACAAGGTCAATCGCGGCGCCACGGCGCTCGAAGCGAACGGCCGCAGCCTGCTGATCGACCCCGGCCGCGTCGGCTTTGTCCGCGACCCGGCGGCGGTCGCCCCGGCCGACCGGGCGCTGCTCACCATCCTGCTGCCGGTGCTGCTGGCCCGCGTTCCGGAGTTCTACGTGCCGGGCAGTTTCGATGCCGAGCTGGACGCCTATTCGGCCAATGCCGAAGCGATCAGCCAGCAGGCGCTGGCCGAGCTGAGCCAGCCGCCGGCGCCGCCCCCGGCCCTCGATTGCCAGCCGGTCGCCGAAGCCTGGCTGGCCCGGTTCGACCACGCCATCGGCCGCCGCGACGCAGCGGCCATCGTCGCCCTCTTCGCCCCCGAACTGGTCGCCCGCGCCACCGTCCGCAATGCCGACGGCAGCACGACGACGGTCCGTTTCAACCGCTCCGAACTGGCCGACAGCACGCTCGCCGCGCTCGACGGGCTGAGCAATTACGTACAGCGGCGCATCTCGCTGGAAACGGCAGCCGGCCGCGATGACGCCACCTGCCAGCGGGTCGGCGTCACCTCGGTGGTCGTCGAACAGGGCAGCCAGGCCGGCCAGCCCTACCGCTTCGAAGCGGTCGAGGAATACCTGCTGGAATTGCGCGACGGCCACTGGCTGGCGACCCGGGCCGACACGACGCAACGCTGAGCCAGGCCGCCCCGGCCTAGCGTACAAAGGGCAAAACCGGCATTCGGTTTTTGCCCTTTTTGACCGGTCGACCGCAGCAATCAGAAGCGGAAGATCGTTTTCAGCAACACGCTGCGCCCAAGCTGCGGCATGCGCCAGCGGGTGATCGGGAGTTGATCGTCGACCGAAACCGGGTCTTGGTAACGCTGGTCGAACAGGTTGTAGATGCCGAAGGAAACTTCCCACGGCTGCGTCGCCGGGGCATAGCTGAAATTCAGATTGGCCAGGCCGTAGGCCGGTACTTTTTCGCTGCCGCCGGCCGCCCGCCGCTCGCCCACCCACTGCCCTTCGAAAGCGGCCATGATGCCGGCCAGGCCGGTCGGCACAGCGAGGTTCAGCTTGACCATGTGCTGCGGCGAATTGTCCATGCCGCCCTCGGCATTGGCGGCATATTGCGTCGTGTAGCCGGTGCGCAGCCGGGCGCGATTGGTCCACTGCTGCTCGTACTCCAGTTCCAGGCCGCTCGCCCGCACCGTGCTGCCATTGGTCGCCTGGCCCGTCGTATCGGTCGACACCAGGCGCTGCAGGTTGAAGGTGTAGAGCGCGGCAGTGAGACGCGAAGTCAGCCCCAAACGCTTTTCCCAGGCGAATTCGAGCGACTGCATTTTTTCGCTCTGGACGTCCGGGTTGCCGTAGGAATAGGTCGGCGCGACGTAGAAGCGCTCATAGACCGAGGGTGTCCGGAAGGCCGTGCCGTAGAGCAGCTTGAAAATGCCGTAGTCGGCGCCATCATGGACCAGGCCGAGACGCGGGCTCCAGAATGACTCCTGGCCGGAAATCTGGTCGTAGCGGACGCCCAGGGTCAGCAGGTTGGCACTGCCGAGCTGGATTTCGTCCTGCACATAGAGCGTGCCCTGCCGGCGCTGCCGGCTGTCGTTCAGGCAAGGTGCGCTGCCGACGCCATAGCAGCCGTAGCCCGGGTCGTCGTTCAACTGGTACTGGCGGGTATCGAAGCGGTATTCGAGACCGAGCGTCCATCGCTGATCGGACCAAGCGGTGGAAACCAGGCGATTCTCGAACCCCCACCAGTTGCCGCGCGCCCGGTCGCGGTTGATCAGCCGCGCGACATCGGGCGAATAGTCGTAGGGAAAATTCGCGTCGTAGCCGTATTCGCCGACGTAGAGGCGCTGGTAGAGCGCGGTGCGGGCATCGAGACGCCAGTCCTTGGCAAATTCGGCCAGCGAATAGCGGTCGCTTTCCCGGTGGCCGGAGTCATCAAAAATGGTGCCGTAACTGGCGGTCGGCACCGTCTTGTCGCGCTCGCTGTGGATCAGCGTCAAACGCCAGTCGCTGCCGCGGGCCCGGACGAAGAGCTGGCCGCCGTGCTCGGCACCGACCCCGTGCGCCCGCAGCGGTTCGCCGCTGGCGCTGACATCGTCGAAATTGAGGCTGCGCCCACCGGCATCGAAGCCGCTCACCGAGAGCAGCAGGTCGGTTTCCTTGGCCCGCCCACCCCAGCTCAGGCGGGCCCGGCCTTCCTGGCCGCTGCCCAGGGCGAGGCCGAGTTCGCCGCCCTTCAGGCTCTGACCGCTGCGGGTGATCACGTTGATCACGCCGAACATCGCATCGCCGCCGTAGACCGAGGCACTCGGCCCGCGCACGACTTCGATCCGCTCGACCAGGTCGAGATCGAGCGGAAAAGCGCTGTCGACCGGCGCGCCGGCATAAATGTTCTCGTTGATCGGCACCCCGTCGATCAGGATCTGCAGGCGCGGCCGATAGTCGCCCGGCGCCGAAATGCCGCGCACCCCAGCATAGCTGTAGGTGTGGTCATTGGTGACGTTGAAGCCCTGCAGCGTGCGCAAGGCGTCGCCGAGGCTGCGCCAGCCGTAGAGGCGGATGTCTTCGCGCTTGAGGATCGAGACAACCGAGGGAATCGCATCGGCATTCTCGGCAAATTTCGGCGTCGACATGATGCGCACATTGACCAGTTCTTCGAGCGGCATTTCGATGGCATCGAACTCGGCGCGCGCCAGACCGACCGCGCACAGGGCCAGCAGCAAGGCGCTGGCCCGGGGCAGCAGGCGACGAGAAAACAACATGCTCATTGCTCGACGGCCTCCGCGACAACGGGCAGTTGGCAGGCGATGAACTCGGTCGCCGGCATCGGCCGGGCGAACAGGAAGCCCTGGAAGATATCGCAGCCCATCCGGCGCAATAGCGCCGCCTGCTCTGCCGTTTCAACGCCTTCGGCCACCACCTTGAGGCCGAGGGCATGGCCGAGATCGATCACCGCCTGGACCAGCGCCCGTTCGGTGCGGTCGCTGGCGAGATCGGTGATGAACGAGCGGTCGATCTTGATTTCGTCGATGACAAAGCGGTTGAGGTAGCCGAGCGACGAAAAACCGGTCCCGAAATCGTCCAGCGCAATGCGGACGCCGAGCCCGCGCAAGGCGTCGATGACACGGCGCGCCGCTTCGGCATCGCGCATCAGCACGCTCTCGGTCAGTTCGACGATCAACAGGCCGGGCGGGATACCGTGGCGGGCCAGGACCTCGTCGATCAATTCGACCAGGCCGCGCTCGAAGAAGCTCTCCGCCGACAGGTTGATACTGACACTGGCCAGCGCATGGCCGTCAGCGAGCCAGTCGGACAACTGCCGGCAGACAGCGTCGAGCAGCCATTCGCTGATCGGATGAATGAGGCCGGTTTCCTCGGCCAGCGGGATGAAATTGACCGGCGAGATCATGCCCATCTCCGGATGCTGCCAGCGCAACAGGACTTCAGCCCCGACCAGCTCGCCGCTGGCGGCAGCGATCTTGGGCTGGAAATAGGGCTGCAACTGGCCGCCCTGCTCGACCGCCTGGCGCAGGCCGCGCTCGAGGATCATCCGCTGCGCCGCTTCGCGATCATGCTGCGGGTCGAAGAAACTGACCAGGGCGTGCTCCTCGGCATTGGCGGCATGGGTGGCGACCAGCATCGCCCGCCGCAGCAGTTCGAGCGTATCGGCCGCATCCTCGGGATAGAAGGCGATGCCGATCGAATTCCTGATCAGGAATTCCTCGCCGAGCAGCACCATCGGTTGGGCAATGCTGGCGACGATGGCATCGGCGAAACAGTGCAACTGCTCGCGCCCCTGGCTGCCCGGCAGGACGATGACAAAGGACTGCTCGTCGTAGCGCGCCAGCTTGGCGGACTGGGTGCAGCAACGCAGGCCACTGCAACAGCTGGGCGGCGTTTCGAGGATGCCCTTGAGGCGGCCGGCCAGCACCTTCATCGCGGCGTCCGCCACCTCCTGGCCGGAAATGCTGGAAATATCGCGCAGGCTGTCGATATGGATGAACAGGGCCGCCATGTATGGCGGTTCGCTAGCCCCCGCACTGCTTCCCTCAATATCGCGCTCGATCAACTCGACCAGGCGGCTACGGTTGTTGAGGCCGGTCACAGCGTCGTGCCAGGCCAGCTTGCGGATGCGCTCCTCCTGCGCGACGCGCAGCGTGATGTCCTGGGTAAAGCCGCTGCTGCCGCAGACCGCGCCTTGCTCGTCGAGCGTCGGGAAGGCCGTTTCATGGACATGAAAGCAGGCGTTGTCGTCAGTCAGGCTGCGCAAGCGGTAATCCAGACGGTAGGCGCGGCCGGCCTGCAGGCTGGCCCGGGCCTTGCGCAGCATGGCCTGATCCTCGTGGTGCACGCGGCTGAACAGGTGTGCCGCATCGACCGGCACGTCCGCCGCCCCGATGATGTCGAGATACTGGCGCGAGGCGGCAATCACCGTGCCCCGCCCATCCATCTCCCAATTGCCGAGCTGGGCGATGTGCTGCGTGTTGATCAGGATCTTCTGGCTATCGACCAGTTCCTTGTAAGTACGGGCCGAACGCAGCAGGTAACGGACGCGATGCGGCAGCAGCGCCATGTTGAGGGGCTTGGTGATGAAATCGGTGGCACCGCAGCGGTAGGCCTGGTCGATCGAGGCCTGGTCGTCGAGCGCCGTCAGCATGATGATCGGCAGGTGCTGGAAACGCTCCTGGTGCCGCAACAGGCGGCACATCTCGAAACCGTTCATGCCCGGCATCAGCACATCGAGCAGTACGAGATCGGGCCCTTCGCCAGCCTGCATCAAGGACAGCGCCTCTTCGGCCGATTCGGCGACATTGACTTCGAATTCGTGCTGAGCGAGCACCGTCTGGGTAATTGTGCGCATCACCGGCTCGTCATCGACGATCAGGATGCGAGGTCGCCTGTCCATTACGTTCACTGCGCACCTCCACGGGACAACTGGTTCAGCCATTCGCCCACCATTTTTTCGACAGCCGGAAATTCAGCCACCAGACGCCGGATCAACGGCCGCGCCGCGGCCCAGTCGCCGGCCCGGGCCAGCGTCTCGGTCTCCTTGCAGAGCGCCGAGAAAGCTGCCAGCCCGATGGCCGCGCTGGCGCTTTTCAGGTTGTGCACGATGCGAATGACGCGGTCGACCTCGAATTCCTGGTCAATATTGTTCAATACGGCAATCTGCTTGCTGCCCTCGCGCAAATAGGCGCTCAGGACGACGGGAATCACCATGTCGGCCTCCTTGCCGAGGTTGGCCCGCAGTTCGGGCAGGCTGGGGGGCGGTTGCGGCGCTGGCGCTGCGACCGGCAGGGCGGCAAGCGGCACGGCCTCGGCCGGCGCCACCTCGGCCGGTGCCGGACTGGCCGCTGGCGGCCGGCGCACGGCCGGCAACCAGCGCAGCAGCGCGCTGCGCACCCGGGCGATGGTCACCGGCTTGCTGACGTAATCGTCCATGCCGGCCTGCAGGCACATCTCGCGGTCGCCGGCCAGGGCATTGGCGGTCAGCGCGATGATCAGCTGGCGCGACAGGCCGCCTGCCGCCTCGCGCTCGCGAATCAGGCGGGTCGCCGTCAGGCCGTCCATCACCGGCATCTGGACATCCATCAGCACCAGGTCGAAGGCTTCGTGCTCCAGCACGGCCACCGCCTCGGCGCCATTGACCACGCCACGCACCGAGCAGCCGAGCGTGGCGAGGATCTGTTCGAGGATCAGGCAATTGGTTTCGTTGTCTTCGACCATCAGGACGCGCGCGTTGAACTCGACCTCACCCGTTTCCTCCGGCTGGCTCGGCTCGTCGGCCGTCAGTTCCCAGAGGATGGCCAGTTCACGCCACAGCATCAGGTCGCTGAACGGCTCGCGCAGCTCGCCCTTGGCCCAGGCCGGGCGGCTACCGTCGTTGGCAAAATCGCGAACAAACAGGATGGGCGGCTCGAAGTCACCCGAGGCATCGGTCAAGGCGGTCACGAAGGGATCGCCCTGGGCGACCAGCAAGGCATCCGGCATGCATTGGGCGATGGCCTGGATGACTTCGTCACGGCCCGACACCCGTTCGGCCTCCAGGCCGGCCCAGCGCAGCATGGCCAGCCAGCTGTCGCAGCGCGGCCCGGCCGGGGCGACGACCAGCACATAACAGTTGCGCAGCATCGGCAACCAGCTCGGCAGCTTGCGCGACGACAGGGCGATGTCGACCGGCAGATCGATGATGAAGGTGGAGCCTTCGCCGACCGTGCTCTGTGCGCTGACCCGACCGCCCATCAGGCCGACCAGGTCGCGGACGATGGCCAGGCCGAGGCCGGTGCCGCCGAAACGGCGGCTCATGCTGTTATCGGCCTGGCGGAAGGGCGAGAAAATGTCCTCGAGCGCTTTCGGCTGAATGCCGATGCCGCTGTCGCGGACGGCGAATTGCAGCGCCGGCAGCGACTTGTCGGCCAGGCGGCAGCTGATGGCGATGCTGCCGCTTTCGGTAAATTTGATGGCGTTGCTGACCAGATTGGACAGCACCTGACGCAGGCGGTGCACATCGCCGAAGATGTAGCCGGGCACGTCACCGCCGACCTCGAACCGCAGGCTCAGGCCTTTCTTGCGGGCGGCCTGGGCAAAGACGGCGACGACCTGTTCGACGACCTCGCGCACATTGAATGGCAGGCACTCCATTTGCAGGGCGCCGGCTTCGATCCGCGAGAAATCGAGAATGTCGTTGAGCAGGTGCAGCAAGGTGTCGGCCGAGGTGTTCAGGGTCGCCAACTGGCTGCGCTGCTGGGCGGTCAGCTGGCCGGCCGCCAGCAGGTCGGCGACGCCGATGATGCCGTTCATCGGGGTGCGGATTTCGTGGCTCATGTTGGCCAGGAACTGGCTCTTGGCGCGATTCGCGCCCTCCGCCGTTTCCTTGGCCAGGCGCAGCTCCTGGGTCCGCGCCTCGACCATTTCTTCGAGATGCAGGCGGTGCTTTTCCAGTTCGCGGTCGCGATCGGCCAGTTCGCCCAGCATCAGGTTGAAGGCATCGGCCAGCTCACCGATCTCGTCATCGGCCAAGCGCGTCGCACGCTGCGAAAAGTCCTTCGATTCGGCCACCTGGCGGGCGGTTGCGGTCAACCCCGCCAAAGCGGCCAAAATGCCCTGTTGCAATTTGCGGGCAATCAGCAAGGCGACGGCAAAGGCAATCAGGGCAGCGAACAGGAACAAGCCCGAATCCCAGAGCACCTCGCGCCAAACGCCGTCGAGACTGGCCGTCAAGGCCACCGAACCGATCACCGCGTCGTGCAACTGGATGGGAACGATGACCGTGACGTGGGCAAAATCGGCTACCCGCAGCAGGCGCCAATGCAAGCGCTCCCCCTCGCGGACCTGGAGCGGCAGCAGCGCGCCCGGCCGGTCGTAGCGGAAGCTGAAGCCGCTCTCGGTCCCGAGCAGGCGGGCGGCGACGACATCGGGGTGCCTGGCCAGGGTACTGAACAGCCGCTCGGCACCAGGCATGTCCTGGAATTCGACGACCGCCGAAGCGTTGAAGGCAATCACCTCGGCCATCGACTGCAATTCGGTCAGCTTGCCTTCGCGCCGGTGCTCGATCTGGCGCCAGGCAAACAGCACAAAGACCAGCAGCAGGCTGACGCCGACCGAAATGGCCAGGATCTGCGCCAGCTTGCGGCGTATCGGCTGGTTCTGTTTCATCTTGATCCTCCGCTCACCTGGCGGGCCAGCCGCAACATCGGCGAACCGGCCTTGAGCCCGGCGCGATTGACGGCATCGGTGTTGATATCGAATTGCAGGCGCCCATCGCCGCGGATCAGCGCGATCGCGCCGCCATCGTGAAGAAAGCGATCGCCATCGCTGACGGTCAGGATCGGCAGCTTGTCGGCCCAGCGCAACACGGCGGCGAAGCGCGCCTCCTCGCTTTCCGGCACGAACAGCTCCTGGCAGTCGGCCAGTTGCTCCGGGCCGCTCACCCGGCGCACGCGCAGTTCGCGACCGGCGACCTGCCGCCCTTCGTAAGCGGCCAGATGGTGACCGAGGCTGTCGCGGCCGAACAGACAGATGGTCAGCGTCGGATGACTGCCCGGCCACTCGACGTATTTCAGGAAATTGACCAGATAGGCCGCCTTCAACTGCGCCTCCGACGCCGCCTGGCCAAAGCCCGGCGTCCCGGCCAGGGCCAGCATGGCGAAGGCGAGCGGGAAACGCAGCAGGCGGAGCAGTGGCCGGAAAAGCATGAGCCCGGTCAGGATCTCCGAGGCACGATCAGGCTCGGGCCGCTCTTGTCCAGGCCAGTACCACTCGCCGGCATCATGATTATTCTTTTCATACCAGCCCCCGATCGACTCCATGCGGCCAGGCCGATGGCAAAGGGAAACCGGCCCAAGTAGATGTCAAAATTACCATAACTGATCGTTTTTACCACTTTAAGCATTACGACAAATGACAGGACCGCGCCACACGACGGTCATCGAGCCGGAACTGAAAAGCATTGTGACAGAGGCCTTTCATCGATCATAGCGAGGCCGACGAAATGACAATGTTAAATCGCCCGACGGTTTGCCGCCCGGCCCGGAAATTTCTTGATCTACCTCACCTGAAGCGCCATCGGCGCAACCTATAATCAGCCGCTTATGAACACCGCCGCCACGCTCGCCGACCACCTTCGCCATGCGGCCCGCCTGACGCCGGAAGCGACGGCGCTGATCGCTGGCGACCAGTATTGGTCTTTCGCCGAATGGCTGGCCAATTGCGCAGCGGTCGCCGGCGGCCAGGCACATACCGGCCAGCCGCTATGCACCACCGGCAGCAGCCTCGAACTGGCCGGCCTGGCCTGTGTCGCCAGCCTGCAAAATCGTCCTTTCTGGCCGGTCGACCGCAGGCCTCGCGACAATCCGTCGCCGACTGAGCTGCCCGCCGCCACCGCACTGGTCATCTCGACCAGCGGCAGCGAAGGCCGGCCGCGCGCCGTGCTGTTGAGCGCCGCCAATCTCGATGCCGCGGCGGCCGCCTCCAACCAGCGCCTGCCGCTCGGCGCCGGCGATCTGTGGCTGAACTGCCTGCCGCTCTACCATATCGGCGGCCAGTCCATCCTCTGGCGCTGCGCCCGGGCTGGCGCCGGCGTCCTGCTCCACGACGGCTTTGCCGCCGAACGGGTGGCCACCGACCTGGCGCGTTACCCGGTCAGCCATCTGTCGCTGGTCCCCTCCATGCTCGCCCTGTTGCTCGATGCCGGCGCCCGTCCGCCGGCCAGCTTGCGCCACGTGCTGATCGGCGGCGCCGCGCTGGCGCAGCCCCTGTACGCGCGGGCGACGGCCGCCGGCTGGCCGCTGACACCGAGTTACGGCATGAGCGAGACGGCGGCGCAGATCGCCAGCTGGCAAGCGTCCGATGGTCCGTGGCAGCAGGGGCTGGTCGGGCGGGCGTTGCCCGGCTGCGAAATCGGCATCACCAGCGATGGTCGCATCCGCCTGCGCGGGCCGCAGGTCATGCTCGGCTACCTCAACGGCGGCGGCCCCGATGCCGACGGCTGGCTGAGCACCGGCGATCTCGGCCACCTCGACGACGAAGGCCGGCTGACCGTCATCGGTCGCGCCGACGACATGCTGATCAGCGGCGGCCGCAATGTTCACCCGCTCGATGTCGAAGCCTGCCTGGCCGCCTTTCCCGGGGTCTGCGATGTCGCCGTCACCGGCCTGCCCGACCCGCTGTGGGGCGACCGGGTCGTCGCCCTGGTGGTCGGTGTGGTCTCGGCCGAGGCCTTGCTGGCGCATGCCCGCCTACACCTGCCGTCGGCCGCGCTGCCGCGAAAAATGGTCTTTCTCGACCGTCTACCGCGCAACCCGGCCGGCAAGCTGGAACGCAGCACGCTGCGCCGGATCGCCGCCGAGGCTGCGGCATGATCGAGCGCCTGCGCCAGCAACTCGATGCCGCCGACCTGCCCGACCGGCTCCGGCAACTGGCCGCCGGCGCTCCGGCCGCCGCCCCGCTCAGCCTGACGCTGGAGCTTGGCTCGCTGGATTGCGACTGGCTGCCCCTGCTGCCGGCCAAGGCCCCCTTCTGGTATCGCGCCCGGCCGCGGCGCGGCGAATTCCGGCTCGGCATCGGCCATGCCCTGCAGATCAGCAGCAGCGGCGGCAACCGGTTCGCCGCCCTCGACAATGCTTTCAGCGGCCTCTGTGGCGACTGGCGCCACGCCGCCGGTGAGCCGCTGCCGCTCGCTTTCGCCGGCTTCGCCTTCGATGCGGCGAGCCAGGGGCCGCTGCCCAATGCCCTGCTCGCCATTCCGGCCATCCTGCTCGAAAACCTGGCCGGCCGCTGCCGCGCCGTGCTCAGCGTGCCGGCCGGGCGCATCGCCCAGGCCGCCGATGACTGGCGGCAACTGCTCGCCCAGCCGGCCCGGCACACCAGCCCCCGGCTGCTGCCGGCCGGCCCCGATGCGCTGGCTCAACGGGCATGGACCGCCCGCGTCAACGCGGCACTGCGCGACATTGCCGGCGGCCGCATCGACAAGCTGGTGCTCAGCCGCAGCCGCCGCGTCGAAGCGGCCGCCCCCTTCTCGCCGGCGCTGATTCTCAGGCAGCTGGCCGAACAGCAGCCGGACAGCCTGCTCTACGCCCACGGCCAGGGCGAACTGTGTTTTCTCGGGGCGACGCCGGAGCGCCTGGTTCGGCTCGCCAACGGCCTGGCCGAAGCCGATGCCCTGGCCGGTACGGCCTGGGCCGGTTCGCTGTCGCTGGCCGAACAGAAAAACCAGCACGAACAGTCGCTGGTCGTGCAAGCGGTGGTCGATGCCCTCGCCCCGCTCTGCGCCACGCCGCCCCAGGCCAGTCCGGCCGCCGAACACCCGGCCGGCCACCTGACCCACCTGCGCAGCCGGATCAGCGGCCGGCTCGCCCCCGGCACCACGCTCTTCGATCTGGTCCGCGCCCTGCACCCGACACCGGCCGTCGGCGGCTACCCGAGCGCCCCCGCCCAGGATTGGCTGGCGGCCCATGGCGAACAGCGCAATGGCTGGTATAGCGGCGGTTTCGGCATGCTGACGGCCGCCGGCGACGGCGAATTTTCAGTGGCGCTGCGCTGCGCCCTGCTCCATGGCCGGCAGGCCGAACTGCAGGCCGGCGCCGGCATTGTCGCCGGCTCCGATGCGCAGCAGGAACTGGCCGAAACCGAAGCCAAACTCGGCACCCTGCTCGCCGCCCTCGCCCCGGCCAGTACACTCGACCGGAACGGGACCAGCGACTAATAACTCTTTGTCATTCCCACGCCGGCGGGAATGACAGCTACGTCAGCCCCCTCCATTCAGCGAAAGGGGCGTCGCCTTTCTAGCGATTGACGTCAGCGACGGTCAGGGCTTCGGCCAGGCCAAGCCTCGAAGCTGACGCAACGCCCTTTGTAACAATGCGATCATCATGCCGCAACGAGTCACCCCTACGCTTGATCCGATGCAATTCAGTGCAGCTGCTGAATTCATCAAATCGACGGCCTCGGCTCCGATGGCCGGACATTCAAGGGGAAGCCATGAACAAATTCGATGCACAGATGGAAATCATCATTGAGTCGATCGACTCAACGCTCAGGCTCTGCGGAGCAACGCTGGCCGGCTTGCTGATTGCTTCAGGATGTCTGATCTACATTCAGGCCGCCCAGACAATCATCTAAGCGTTCGCCATTGCCGCCTTCGACAGGGATGACAGCCGAGCGCTGGCTGCCCTCCCGTCAGCGGGAGGGCGCCGTATTCCTAGCGATTGACGTCGACAACAACGCGACCACGCACCTTGCCTTCGAGCAGCTCGGCGCCGACGGTCAGCGCCTCGGCCAGGCTGATTTCGCGGGTGATTGCATCGAGCTTGGCGATCTCCAGATCGCGACCGAGACGTTCCCAGGCTTCGAGACGCACGGCCAGCGGCGCCATCACGCTGTCGATGCCGTAGAGCGTCACGCCGCGCAGGATGAAGGGGGCGACGCTGGCCGGGAAATCCATGCCCTGAGCCAGGCCGCAGGCGGCAACGGCACCCCGGTATTTGGTGGTGGCGCAGGCATTGGCCAGCGTATGGCTGCCGACGGCATCGACGACGCCGGCCCAGCGTTCCTTGCCGATCGGCTTGCCGGGTGCGGAGAATTCGTTGCGGTCGATGATGGCGCTGGCACCAAGCGCCTTCAGATGCGCTTCTTCGGCGGCGCGGCCGGTCGAGGCGACGACCGTGTAGCCGAGCTTGGCGAGCAGTGCGATGGCGACGCTGCCGACGCCGCCGTTGGCGCCGGTGACCAGGATTTCACCGTCGGCCGGCTTGATGCCGTGCTTTTCCAGGGCCAGCACGCAGAGCATCGCGGTATAGCCGGCGGTGCCGATCGCCATCGCCTGCCGGGCGCTGAAGGCCTGCGGCTGCGGCACCAGCCAGTCACCCTTGACCCGCGCCACCTGGGCCAGGCCGCCCCAATGCGTTTCGCCGACACCCCAGCCATTGAGGATGACCTTGTCGCCGACCTGCCAGCCGGCATGGCTGCTCGCCGTCACGGTACCGGCGAAGTCGATGCCGGGCACCATCGGGAAGCGGCGGACGACGGGCGACTTGCCGGTGATGGCCAGGCCATCCTTGTAATTGAGCGTGGACCAGTCGACGCGAACGGTGACATCGCCTTCCGGCAATTGTGCTTCGTCGATCTGCTGCAGGCTGGCGCGGTAGCCGGCCTCGTCCTTGTTGATCAGGATTCCGTTGAACATGGCTTCTCCTTTGGCGAAATTGAACTACAGACTATAAGGCAGCGAGCCGGCCCTGCGGCAAGCTGCTTGAAAAATGGCCTTTTTCGACCGTCGACCGCAGGCCTTCGTTCAGCCTTCTCCCGGAATGCCTTGCTGTCATTTAACTGAAACATTTATGCAACAAAATGATGGGCTTGGGGAATATACTTGAGAGAACACATGGACTGCGCGCGATGAACCACATTTACCTGACCCCACGCTTCCCGACCGAAAACTACCTGAACCGCGAACTCGGCCTGCTCGCCTTCAACCGCCGCGTGCTGGCCCAGGCGCAGGACGAACGGGTACCGCTGCTGGAGCGCCTGCGCTTCCTGTGCATCGTGTCGAGCAACATGGACGAGTTTTTCGAGATCCGGATGGCCGGGCTGAAAGAACAGGTCAAGGCCAATACCCGGATCGTCACCACTGACGGCAAGACGGCCCAGGAGGCCTTCCGGCTGGTCTCGGCCGAAGCTCACGCCATCGTCACCGAGCAATACCTGCACTTGAACGACGTCATCCTGCCGGCGCTGTCCGAGCAGGGCATCCGCTTCCTGCGCCGCTCGACGTGGAACGAAGGGCAGCGCGAGTGGATCCGCAATTACTTCATCCGCGAAATGGTGCCGGTGCTGACGCCGATCGGGCTCGACCCGTCGCACCCTTTCCCGAAAGTGCTCAACAAGAGCCTGAATTTTGCCGTCGAACTGGAAGGCAAGGACGCCTTCGGACGCAGTTCCAACGCCGCCATCGTCCAGGCGCCGCGCGTCCTGCCGCGCGTCATCCAATTACCGGAAGAGCTGGCCGGCTGCGCCTACGGCTTCGTCTTCCTGTCGTCGATCCTGCATGAATTCGTCGGCGAACTGTTCACCGGCATGACGGTGCTCGGCTGCTACCAGTTCCGCGCGACGCGCAATTCCGACCTTTTCGTCGATGAAGAAGAAGTCACCAACCTGCGCACCAAGCTGCAGGGCGAACTGCCGCACCGCCATTTCGGCGACGCCGTGCGTCTCGAAGTGGCCGACAACTGCTCACCGGCGATGACCGAATTTCTGCTCGCCCAGTTCGGCCTCAAGGACGCCGATCTCTACCGCGTGCACGGCCCGGTCAACCTGGTTCGCCTGATGCAGGTGCCGGACTGGGTGGACCGCCCGGACATGAAGTTCTCCCCGTTCACGCCCGGCCTGCCCAAGGCGGTCGGCAAGGGTGCCACCATCTTCGAGAGCATCCGCCGCGCCGACATCCTGCTCCACCACCCCTACCAGTCCTTCGCGCCGGTCATCGAGTTGCTCAACCAGGCGGCCATCGACCCCCATGTCGTCGCCATCAAGATGACGGTCTATCGCACCGGGACCGACTCAGTGCTGATGCAGTCGCTGATCCGCGCCGCGCAGAACGGCAAGGAAGTCACCGTCGTCGTCGAACTGATGGCGCGTTTCGACGAGGAGGCCAACATCAGCTGGGCGACCAAGCTGGAAGAAGTCGGCGCCCATGTCGTCTATGGCGTCGTCGGCTACAAGACGCATGCGAAGGCGCTCTTGATCGTCCGCCGCGAGGAAGGCGGCCTCAAGCGCTACGCCCACCTCGGCACCGGCAACTACCACCCGCGCACCGCCCGCCTCTATTCCGACTTCGGCCTGATGACGGCCAACGAGGAAATCACCCACGACGTCAGCGAAGTCTTCAAGCAGCTGACCGGGCTGGGCAAGGCGCGGACGCTGAAGCACCTGTGGCAGGCCCCGTTCACGCTGCAGCCGAACGTCGTTGCCGGCATCCAGGCCGAGGCGGCCACCGCCCGCGCCGGCGGCAAGGGGCGCATCGTCGCCAAGATGAATTCGCTGGTCGAGCCGGAAGTCATCAACGCGCTGTACGAAGCCTCGCAGGCCGGCGTCGACATCGACCTCATCGTGCGCGGCGTCTGCATGCTGCGCCCGGGCGTCCCCGGGCTGTCCGAGAAGATCCGCGTCCGCTCGATTATCGGCCGCTTCCTCGAACACCACCGCATCTTCTACTTCTACGCCGGCGGCAAGGAAAACGTCTATCTGTCGAGCGCCGACTGGATGGAGCGCAATTTCTTCAAGCGCATCGAACTGGCTTTCCCGATCCTCGATCCGAAGCTGAAGAAGCGCGTCATCACCGAAGGCCTCAAGTTCTACCTGGCCGACAACCAGCAAGGCTGGGACATGAACAGCCAGGGCGTCTATCAGCGCCGGCGCTCGGCCCGCGCCAAACCGCACAATGCGCAGGGCGAACTGATGCTGACACTGGGTGGCGGCGGCTAAACCGGCAAGGCCTGCGGTCGACGGCTGAAGAAGGCAAAAATGCGGCGGCAACGCCGCATTTTCTTTTGGCTGATGCCCTGGCCGCTCAGCCGCCGCGGGCCAGCCACTTGAGCAGGGTGGCGAACAGGGTGGCCGGATCGACCGGCTTGCCGATGTGATCGTTCATGCCCGCCGCCAGGCAACGCTGGCGATCCTCGTCGAAGGCATTGGCGGTCAGCGCCAGGATCGGCGTTTGCCCCCGCCCGGGCAAGGCGCGAATCGCCCGCGTCGCATCGATGCCGTTCATTTTCGGCATCTGCATGTCCATCAGGATCAGGTCGTAATCGTGCTCGGCGACCAAGGCCAGCGCCTGCTCGCCATCCTCGGCCAGATCGACCTGCAGACCGACCGTCTGCAGCAACTCGCGCGACACCTCCTGATTAACCGGCTCATCCTCGACCAGCAGAATGCGCCGGCCGGCATAGGCGGCCTGCAACTGCGCCTCGGCCCCATGGCTCGACGCCTGCGCCGCCACCGCCGGCAGCGGCTGGCTGCGCGCCAGGCGGGCAGTGAACCAGAAACGGCTGCCGACCCTGGGCTGGCTGTCGACGCCGATATTGCCGCCCATCATCGCCGCCATTCGCTTGCTGATCGCCAGGCCAAGGCCGGTGCCGCCATAACGCCGGGTCAGCGAACCGTCGGCCTGTTCGAAGGCGGCAAACAGGCGCTGCTGATCGTCGCTGGCAATGCCGATGCCGGTATCCTGAACCTCGAAATGCACCAGCACGTCGTGCGCCGTTTGCTCGGCCAGCGTGATGCGGATCGTGATGCCGCCCTGCTCGGTAAACTTGAGCGCATTGCCGGTCAGGTTGAGCAGGATCTGGCCGATGCGCAGCGGGTCGCCCTGCAGTGCCAGGCCGGCCAGTTCCGGCGCCATCTCGGTGTGCAGTACCAGGCCTTTGTCGAGTGCTTTCTGGTTGATCATGCTGCCCAGATTTTCGAGCACGCTGCCCAGCTTGAAGGGAATGACTTCCAGCTGCAGCCGCCCGGCCTCGATCTTTGAAATGTCGAGAATATCGTTGATCACCGCCAGCAGATGTTGCGAGGCCAGCGCCACCTTGCTCAACTGGGCTTCCTGCCTGGGGTCCGTCGCCCGCCGCAGGGCAAGTTCGGTCATGCCCATGATGGCGTTCATCGGCGTCCGCAATTCATGGCTCATGTTGGCCAGGAAAGTGCTCTTCGCCCGGTTCGCCGCCTCGGCCGCTTCCTTGGCGACCAGCAGCGCCGCCGTGCGCTCCTCGACCATTTTTTCCAGATGGTGGCGATGCTGCTCCAGCTCCGCTTCGTTCTGCTTGCGCTCGCTGATATCGCGCGTGATGCCGAGGATCTGCCGTGGCTGGCCGGCGGCGTCGAGCAGGATGGTGGTCACCACCTCGGTCGAAATGATGTGCCCATCCTTGCACGGCTGATCGATTTCGGTCAGCGCGAAGCGGCTGCTCTGGTCGCCGCTGGCCAGACCGGCCAGGCTGGCCGCCAAGGCCTCCTCTACCCGGCGCGCCGATTCCGTGGTCATCGCCGCCGCCAGCGGCTGGGCCATGATTTCCTCGGCCGTCCAGCCGCGCAGACGATAGACGGACGGGCTGATATAGGTGAATTGCAGACTCGGCAAATCCATCAGCCAGATGACGTCGTTGCTGTTCTCGGTAATCAGCCGATAAAGCTCCTGACTCCGCTGCAGCGCCGCTTCCGTCCGGGCCCGTTCGACGGCGATGCGGGCCAGACTGGCATAGTCCTCGATCAGCGCAATCTCGGTCGCCGAGGGCTGGCTCGGCTGGCGGTGATAAATGGCAAAGGTGCCGAGTACCCGCCCGTCGCGATCCTTGAAGGGCTGCGACCAGCAGGCCTGGACGCCGGCCAGGCTGGCCAGCTCGCGATAATTCTGCCAATACGGGTGCGCCTGGATATTCTCGACGATGACCCGTTCGCCGAGATAGGCCGCCGTGCCGCAGGAACCGACGGCGTGCCCGATGGCGGCACCGTCGATCGCCCGGTTGAAGGCTTCCGGCAGGCTGGGCGCCGCGCCATGGCGCAGGTGCACGCCATCCTCGTCGAGCAGCAAAATGGAACACAGCATCTCCGGATGCAGTTCCTCGACATGCCGGGTCAGGAGCTCCAACACCTCGGCCAGTGGCAGGCCCTGGCTGATTTCCCGGAGAATCCGGTTGTGCAGCATGACCTCATGGCTGCGCCGGGCCAACTCACCTTCCGCCACCCGGCGAGCGGCGTCCCCATCGCTCAGCCGTTGCCGCGTTTCGGCCAGCCAGCCGATCACGCTGTCCTTGCGGCTCACCGGCAGGCTGGTATCGGAAAAGTTGCCCTGGCCGAGACGGACGATCTGCGCATGCACCTCGTCCACCGATCCCCCGAGTATCTGGCGCGACAGCGTGTAGGTGCGCCAAAGAAGGAAAAGAGCACTGCCGCCCAGCAGGATGAAGATGATCCGCAGCACCGTGGCGCGCGATTCCGCGGCGCGGACGGCGGCTTCGGTACGCCGGCTGACCAGTTGGTTGAACTCGTAGAGCGGCAGCATGATGCCGGCCTTGGCCTGATGGTAATGGGCATCGTGCATCATCCGGCGCGCCTGCTCGCGGCTGGACTCGGCGTCGGCCGCCGTCGACTCGGCGAGGGCCATGGCGGTGAATTCGGTACTGGTCAGGCGGTCGGAATTGCGCTTCGACTCGGCCAGCTTGAGAAACTCGGCCTCGGCAAAGCCGGCCTGGCGCATCAGGTCGAGCAGCGGCACATACTGCCCGCTGGCCGGACGCGGCGGCGCCTGGCCGGGGAAAACCAGATCCCAGTAGATGTCCTCGTATTGCTCCGGCCGCGCCTGCCGGCCGTCGCGAATATCGAGAATGTCCTGGTAGTACTTCTTGTAGGCCGGATCGCCGGTCAGCACGTAGGTCCGTGCCATCCGCGTCAGGTCGTCGGAGGACTGGCGCAGTTCATGCGCCAGGCGCAGCGAAAGGTGGCGCTGCTCGTTGGCGCGGTCGATGTCCTTTTCGGCCCGGATATACATGGCGAAGACGACCACCAGCAGCAGCAACAGGCCGGCGGTCAGCACCAGTCGTCTGGATGAGGATGGCAGCTTGCTGTCGAAGGTCACCATGGTTCTTTGGGCGTACGGCGCACCTGGCATTGGGAATGGAAGATTGACGAACGATCCGGCTCACGGCCGATTATCTGCCTGCTTTGCCTTCGCTTCCAGTCCGGCATAAAAATAGAAACCCGCCACCCGGCCACATTTCAGGGCAACGACACAGCCATGCGGTAAGATATTTCGCCTCGCCCATCACCGACAGCAGCACCTGAATGTTTCGACTGCAGTACACCCCGCTTCTTCTCAGCCTGAGCCTCGCGCTCGGCGCCTGCAGTTCGACGCCGGCCCCGGCCTACCGGGCCGAATCCTTCGAAGCGGAGACCCCTTTCCAGTTCCACAGCGAATTGCCGCCCCTGCTGCTCTGCGAGAACGGCAAGCGCGCCCTGCTCAGCCAGGGTTACGAAGTGGATGCCTCGTCGCCGCTGAACATTCGCGGCTCGAAATTCTTCCAGCCGCAAGCCGATCTTCAGGTCCAGTTGCGCATCACGCTGGTCTGCGTGCCGACCGGCAATGATTCGACGGTTTATGCCAATGCACTGCAAACGCGCTATGAACTGAAATCGAGTGGCAGCAGCACCGGCCTCAGCGTCACCGGCATCGGCTCGATTTCGGTGCCGTGGCCGACGGACAAGGGAACGCTGGTCAAGGTCGGTGAAGAAACGATCAGCGATGCCGGCTTCTACCACCGGCTGTTCGTGCTGATCGAAACGCTGCGGCACTAGGCCGAAGCGGAGGCTCAGTCGCCTTTCGGCGCGGCGCCGTCCGGCGTCAGGAAGAGCGCCAGGCCGAGCCCGATCAGGGCCAGCGGCCACCATTTGCGGAGCAGCGCGACAAGGTCGAATTCCAGCCAGTCGAGATTGACGGCGAGCGCCAGGGCGCCAATGACAACCAGGGCGACGGAGACAAAATTACCTTTCACGGTTTTTCCTCATTTTCGACAGTCGACCGCCGGACTCTCCCGGCCACAAAAAAATCAGGCGCGGCGGACGCCGACCACGCCTTCGACATCATGGATCAGGGTCATCGTCCGCGTCACTTGCTGCAGGTTGGTAATCTCGACCGTGAAGCTCATGTGCGCCTTGCCCTGCTTGGACTGCGTATTGACGCCGACGACGTTGAGCTTCTCGCGGGTGAAGATTTCCGAAATGTCGCGCAGCAGACCCTGACGGTCATGGGCATCGACGACGATGTCGGTCGCGAAGACGCCGGTCGTCTGCACGCCCCAGTCGGTTTCGATGACCCGCTCCGGGTGCAGCGCGGCGAGATTGGCGAAATTTGGGCAATCCATGCGGTGGATCGAGATGCCTTTGCCGCGCGTGATGAAGCCCTGAATCTCGTCGGGCGGTGCCGGTTTGCAGCAACGCGCCAGCTGGGTCAGCAACTTGTCGACGCCGACGATCAGGATGCCCTGGTTGCCTTCGACTGGCTTGCTCGGCTTGGTCTGCACGGCATCCGGCAACTGCGTCTCGGCCAGCGGGTCGCCGCCGCGCGCCACCGCCTGGAACTGGCGCTGGTTCATTTCGCCACGGGCGGCGGCGATATAGAGGTCGTCGGCGCGCGAGAAACCGAGCTTGTGGGCCAGTTCCTCGATATTGGCGCCGGTCTGCCCGGCCCGCTGCAACTCCTTGCCGACGATGCCACGCCCTTCGGACAGCGTTTCTTCCAGCGCCAGGTTGGAGAACCAGCCGCGCACCTTGACCCGGGCGCTCTTGGTATGGATGTAGCCGAGCGCCGGATTCAGCCAGTCGCGCGACGGGCCGCCCAGCTTGGCGGTGACGATCTCGACCTGCTGCCCGGTTTCGAGCGGCGTGTTGAGCGGCACCAGATGGCCATTAACCTTGGCGCCACGGCAGCGATGACCGAGATCGGTATGGACGCGATAGGCGAAATCGACCGGCGTCGAGCCCTGTGGCAGGTCAACCACCTTGCCCTGCGGCGTGATGACGTAGAGTGTCTCGTCGAGTGCCGCCTGCTTGTAATGGTTGATCCAGTCCGAACTGTCGGCGACTTCGTCCTTCCAGGTCAGCAGCTGGCGCAGCCAAGCGATCTTCTCGTCGTAATCGTCCTCGTGCGAGCGCTTGCTGCCTTCCTTGTAGCGCCAGTGGGCTGCGACGCCGAGTTCGGCATGGCGGTGCATCTCCCAGGTGCGGATCTGGATTTCCAGACTGCGCCCGTCCGGGCAGCGCACCGCGGTGTGCAGCGAACGGTAGTAGTTGCCCTTGGGATTCGAGATGTAGTCGTCGAATTCCTTCGAAATCGGCGACCACAGGTTGTGCACGATGCCGAGCGCGGTGTAGCAGTCCTTCAGGTCGTCGACGATGATGCGCAGGGCGCGGATGTCATAGACCTCGGAGAACTCGACGCCCTTCTTGCGCATCTTGTTCCAGATGCTGTAGATGTGCTTCGGCCGGCCGTAGATCTCGGCCTTTTTGACGCCCGCCGCTTCCAGTTCCTCGCGCACATTCCTGACCGCATCGGTGATGAACTGCTCGCGCTCGCTGCGCTTCTCGTCGAGCATCTTGGCGATTTTTTTATAGACGTCCGGGTGCAGGAAGCGGAAGGACAGATCCTCCAGTTCCCACTTCAGTTCCCAGACGCCGAGCCGGTTGGCCAGCGGCGAATAGAGTTCCAGCGTCTCGCGGGCGACCTGGACGCGCAGCTCGTCCGGCTGTGCCGCGTAGAAGCGCAGGGTCTGCGTCCGGCTGGCCAGGCGCAGCAGCACGACGCGGATGTCCTCGACCATGGCGAGCAGCATCTTGCGCAGCACTTCGATCTGCGCCTTCATTTCGGCCGGATTGGCCTCGCCGGCTTCGACATTGGCGGCCAGGAAACCCTTGGTGATCGGGCGCAGCTTGTTGAGGCGCGAAATGCCGTTGACCAGATGCGCCGCCGGCTTGCCGAAGCGTTCCTCGATGCGGGCGATGCCATGTTCGTCATGCGACGGAATGGCAAAGAGCATGGCGGCGACGCGCGATTCGGCATCGAGCTTGAGACCGGCGATGATCACCGCCATGCCCAGCGCGTGCGACCAGATGCGCTCGCCGCTGCCCAGGGTCTTGTCCCCGTAACATTCCCAGGCGTACTCGACGGCCCGCTTCAGGTTGTCCGCCTCGGCAGGCGTCAAGCCCTCGGCAAGGGTGGCGAGAAACTGATCGAAGTCGCTCTGGGCGGCGACGGAGTGGACGACGGATACCATGGGGGTAATTATAAGACGGTTCGCCGGGCTACGCTTTGCGGGTAAACCGCAACCAGCACCGCTCAGCGCTTCAGGCATAATCCGCCGACCATGCCGAAACTGTTCACCAATCCCTATCTGCTGCTGACCCTGACCGCCCTCTTCTGGTCGGGCAACATGGTCCTCGGCCGCGGCATCCGGGCCGACGTGCCGCCGCTGGCCCTGGCCTTCTGGCGCTGGGCCATCGCCTTGCTGCTGGTCCTGCCGCTCGCCCTGCCTCACCTGAAAAGCCAGTGGCCGCTACTGAAAAAAGGCTGGCGGCCGATCCTGATCCTCGGCCTGATCGGCGTCGGCGGTTACAACACTTTCGCCTATCTGGCGCTGCAGCACACCTCGGCGACCAATGCGGTGCTGCTCAATTCCTTCATCCCGGTGGTCACCATCGCCATCTCCTGGGCCTTTCTCGGCAAGCATCTGAGCCGCCCGCAGGCGATCGGCGTCGTCATTTCACTGCTCGGCGCACTAACCATCGTCGCCCGTGGCGACCTTGACGTGCTCGCCCACCTCAACCTCAACCGGGGCGACGCCTGGATGCTGCTCGCCGTGCTGGTCTGGGCCGTCTACACCGTCGGCCTCGCCTGGCGCCCGGCCGGCGTGCACCCGATGCTGATGCTGGCGGCGATGACCACGGTCGGCGTGCTGGCGCTGCTGCCGGCCTATCTCTGGGAAATGGCGCAGGGCCGGCAGATCAATGTGCATCTCGGGTCGCTCGCCTCGCTGGCCTATGTCGGTATCTTCCCCAGCTTCCTCGGCTATATCTTCTACAACCGTGGCGTTGCCGAAGTCGGCGCCAACAAGGCCAGCCTGTTCATCCACCTGATGCCGGTTTTCGGCACCCTGCTCTCGGCCATCTTCCTCGGTGAAATTCCGCTCTGGTACCACTACCTCGGCATCGGCCTGATCTTCTCCGGTATCTGGCTGACCATGAAGAAGTGATGGGTCTGTTCGACTGGTTCAAGGGCAAGCCGCCACCGGAAATCGACCCGGCGCTGTGGGCGAAAACGCTGGCTGGACTGCCTTTTCTGGCCAGTCTGGCGGTCGACGAGCAAAAAAGACTAAAAACGCTGGCCGAAGGCTTTCTCGCCGAAAAGGAATTCAGCGCCGCCGGCGGTCTGCCGCTGAGCGATGAGATCTGCGTCGCGATCGCCGCCCAGGCCTGCCTGCCCATCCTGAATCTCGGCCTCGCCGCCTACCGCGACTGGGTCGGCATCATCGTCTATCCCGACGAATTCGTCGTCGCCCGCCGCATCGAGGATGAAAACGGCGTCATTCACGAATTCGACGACGTGCTTTCCGGCGAAGCCTGGGAAGGCGGCCCGCTGATCGTTTCCTGGCGCGACGTGCAGCAGGCCGGCGACGGCTACAACGTGGTCATCCACGAGTTCGCCCACAAGCTGGACATGCTGAACGGCGAGGCGGACGGCATGCCGGCCCTGCATTCCGGCATCGACGAAGAGGAATGGCAGGACACCTTCCTCGCCGCCTACGACGACTTCTGCCGGCGCGTCGACGACGGCGAGGAAACCGTCATCGACCCTTATGGCAGCGACGATCCGGCCGAGTTTTTCGCCGTGCTCTCGGAGAGCTTTTTCGAGATCCCCGAGGTCGTGGCCGGCGACTATCCGGCCGTCTACGAATTGCTCAAACGCTATTACCGGCAGGACCCGCTGGCCCGTTCGACAAACGCTACCAGCGCCGCCAACACCGCCGCCTCCTGATCCTTGTGCGGCGAGTGGCCGCACTGCGCCAGCTTGAGCAATTCGGTCCCCGGCACCTGCTCGGCAATCGCCTCGATCTGGCGCATCGTCGCGTACTCGTCGTCCTCGCCCTGCAGCGCCAGTACCGGGCAACGGATCTTCGGCAGGTATTCCTCGATATTCCAGTCGCGGAAGGCCGGCGACAGCCAGGTATCGTTCCAGTCGCTGAACACCCGCTGGACATCGGCGTGATAGCGGCCGAGCTTGTGCGGCATGTCGGTCGTCGCCCAGACTTCGCGGGCAGCGCGAATGCCGGCCAGCGTTTCTTCTTCGACAAACTCGTGCGGCGCCAGCACCGCCACACCGCGCGGCACTTCGGGAAAGGCGCCGGCGAAGATCAGCGCGATGCTGCCGCCGTCGCTGTGACCGATCAGGATCGGCCGTTCGATGTGCAAGGCGTAGAGCAGCGCCGGCAGCGCTTCCTCCGCCTCACGGTGCATGTAGCGCGGCGTGCGCGCCTCCGGCCACGGTTGCGAGCCGCCGTAACCGGCCCGCGACCAGACGATCAGCCGGCAGCCGGTGGCGGCCGCCAGTTTTTCCGGAAAATGCCGCCACATGCTGACGCAGCCGAGGCCTTCATGGAGCAGCAACAGGCTCGGCCGCCCTTCGGCGGTCGCCGGGTAATCGCGGTACTCAAGCCGCAAACCATTAACGGTGATGTGTTTCATGCGCTCAACAGGAAATCGCGAGCAATCGAAATCTGCTCGTCAGTCATGAACATCGGCGCGTGGCCGACCCCTTGAATTTCGGCCAGTCTGGCCCGTGGACCGCGGGCCCCCATCGCCTCCCAGGTTGCCCGAGTCAGCAGATCGGACTCGGCACCGCGCAGGACCAGCGTTGGGCATTTGATCTGCTCGTAAAGCGGCCACAGATCGACATCCTGATCGGCGAAAGCCGCCCTGAACGGCGCCGCGATCAGCGGATCGTAGCGAAAGCCCCAACGCCCGTCGGCCCGCTGGGCGATGCTGTGCTCGGTCAGGTGGCGCCACTGCGTTTCATCGAGATTGCCGAACGGCGCGCTGATCAACTTGACGTAGGCCAGCGCCTCGTCAAAGCTGGACCAGGTCGGATCGGCGCCGACATAGGTGGCGATGCGCTGCAAGGCATCGACGGTAATCAGCGGTCCGACGTCGTTGAGCAGCAACTTCTGAATCGGCGTGCTCTCCAGGCTGGCCAGTGCCATGCCGATCAGGCCGCCCATCGAGGTGCCGACCCAATGCACGCTGTCGACGCCGAGGCGGGCGATCAGCGTCACCATGTCGCTGACGTATTGCGGAATGCCGTAGGCCGCCGGATCGCGCAACCGGCTGCTCTGGCCGCGGCCGACGACGTCCGGGCAGATCACCCGGTAATGGCTGGCCATCGCCCGGGCCAGCGCATCGAAGTCGCGGGCGTTGCGGGTCAGGCCATGCACGCAGACCAGGACGCGCGAATTGTCGCGGGCGCCCCACTCGGTATAGGCCATCCGGTGCAGGCCGGACGGGCTGGCGCATTGCACGGTATGTTGCGTAAATTCCATGTTCATCTCCTCCGCCGCCAATGTATCACCGGCCATGCCAGTAGCGGCGATGCACGTCGCGCCAGGCCGTCAGTTCGGCCCCGCCCGGCTTCAGCACGACCTGCACGGCGCCGTCGCGGTCGGTGCGCCAGACCGAACTGCCGGCCGCGGAATAATGGGCCAGCACCTCGGCTTTCGGATGCCCGAAGCGGCTGCGGTAGCCGACCGGAATCACCACATCGCGCGCGTCGACCGCAGCAATGAAGGCGGCGGTGGACGAGGTTTTCGAGCCATGATGCGGCACCAGCAGGACATCCGCCGCCAGTTTGTCCGGCTCGCGGGTAAGTAATGCGGCCTCGTCGGGGGCCTCGATATCGGAAGTGAATAACATTTTGCGACCGCCAGCCTCGACCCGCAGCACGCAGGAGACATGGTTGCTCTTGCCGTCGGCGGCGTAGTTTTCGGCGACCGGGTGCAGCACTTCGAAGGCGACACCGTCCCACACCCAGCGCTGGCCGGCCAGGCAGCGCACGCCGCCATTGTCCGGCAGCGACGAACGGACTTCATCGACGGCCAGCGCCGCCAGCACCGATGCCATGCCACCGGAGTGGTCGCTATCGCGATGCGTCACCATCAACATGTCGACCCGATTGATGCCCAGCGTGCGCAGATAAGGTACCACCACCCGCTGCCCGGCATCCGACTCGGCGCTGTACAGCGGCCCCGGGTCATAGATAAGCGTGTGCTCGCGGGTCCGCACCACGCTGGCCAGGCCCTGGCCGACATCGAGCACATCGATCCACACCTCGCCGGCCGGCGGCCTTGCCTGTGGCCAGAAGACGGCCGGCAGCAGCAAAACGAAACCGAGGGCACGCCCCGGCATGCCGCGCGGCAACAGGCAGATGGCGACCCCGCCGGCTGCCGCCAGCGCCGCCCACAAGGGCGGGGCCGGCGCCTGCCAGACCGGCCAGGTGGCACACCAAAAAAGGAAGGCCATCAGCCCGTCGAGCACCGTATGGGCCAGCCAGAGAATCGGCCACCAGGGAAGCAGCGCGGCGAGCAGAGCGAGCGGTGTCAGGATGAAGCTGATCACGGGAATCGCCAGCGCATTGGCCAGCGGCGAAACCAGGGACAGTTGCTGGAAAAGCAGGAGCAGGATCGGCAACGAAGCCAGCGTCGCCGCCCATTGCACGACACCCCAGGCCCGCAGCCGCTGGCGCCAGCCCCGGCCGGCCCCGACCTCGGCCGAGCCGACGTACAGCAAGGCACCGACGGCGCCGAAGGACAACCAGAAACCGGCCGCCAAAACCGCCCACGGATCGCAAAGGAGGACAACCAGCAAGGCCAGCGCCAGCGTCCGGCTGGGCGCCACGATGCGCCCGGAAAGCATGGCCAGCGCGGCAACCAGCAGCATGTACAGGGTGCGCTGGGCAGGTACCGCGAAGCCAGCCAGCGCGGCGTAAAAGAGCGCCGCCAGGCAGGCCGCCAGCACGCCGGCTTTTTGCGCCGGCAGGCGCAAGGCCAGCCCGGGCACCCGGCGCCAGCCGACATTGACCAGCCAGCCGAACAGCGCTGCGACCATCGTCACGTGCAGGCCGGAAATGCTTAGCGCATGGGTCACACCGGTCCGGTTGAAGGTCGTCCATAACTCCCCCTGGATCGCCTTCTGATCGCCAACGGCCAGCGCGACCAGGATGCCGGTCCACGGATAGCGCTCGGCCGGCAGCATCTCGCCGAAGGAGGCGCGCACCTCGTAACGCAGCCGTTCGATAACGTAGCCCGGCTGCCAGCTCATCGCACTCAGGCGTTCCGGCGGATTCGACCGGACATAGCCGGTCGCCCGGATATTCCGCTCGAGCAACCAGGCTTCGTAATCGAAAGCACCGGGATTGGCGTTGCCGTGCGGCCGCTTCAGGCGCACCGTGAACCGCCAGCGCTCGCCGGGGCGCACCGGTAGGCGCGCCGAGCCTTCGCGGTCGCGGCTGCCCTGGTAATAGGAGAGCATGATGCGCGGCGGCAGCTCGATGCCTGCGGTCAACGTCTTTTCCAGGGCAAATTCGAAACGCGTGCCGTGGCTGAAATCCTGCGGCAGGCCGGCGACGATGCCGACGATTTCGACATCCCGGCCCTCCCAGTCCGCCGCCAGCTGATCGGCCAGGCGGAGTTCGGCCCGCCAACTCGCCCAGGCCAGGCCGAGCGCGAAACAGGCAATGATCGCCAGCCCCCACGTCATTAGGTGCGGTCTGATCAGCCGCGGTAGCAGCAGCAAAGCGCCGGCCAGCGCCCAGGGCCACCAGACGGGCAAGCTCGCCTGCATCTGCAGGCAAAGCACACCGCTGGCAAAGGCGAGAATATTCAGGCGCATGCTGCAATAATAGAGGCGAGACCATGCGCAAGCACCTGAAAAAATTCCTGCCCGATCACGACAGCATCCGCCGCAACCGCTGGTTGCGGCCGTTTGCCTCGTCGCTGCTGCACCCGCGCCTGTGGCACCTGAACCGCCATTCGGCGGCCGGCGCGGTGGCGGCCGGGCTGGCCTGCGGGCTGATTCCCGGGCCCTTGCAGATGTTCGGCGCCGCCGCCTGCGCCCTGCTCTTTCGCGTCAATCTGCCGCTGGCGCTGCTGGTGACGCTGTACACCAACCCGTTCACCATCGTGCCGCTCTACCTGCTGGCCTATCAGCTGGGTCGGCTGGCGATTGGCGACGGCAACGGCTTCATCGCCCCGCCCGGCTTCAGCGCCACCCAGTTCGTGGCGTGGACCGAAGCCATGCAAAACTGGATGCTGCTGGTTGCCAAGCCGCTCGGCATCGGTCTGATCATCCTCGCCGCCAGCCTGGCGGTGGCCGGCTATTTCGCCGTCAAGGCGGCCTGGCGGATCTACCTGCTGGCCGCCTGGCGGCGGCGCAAACTCAGGTCCTGAAGCGGGCGACTTCGCTGCTCAGGGTTTCGGCCAACTGGCGCAGTTCGCCGGCCGTCGTCGCATTGCCGTAGGCCGCCGCGTTGTTCTCTTCGGCCATCTGGGCAATGCGCTCGACGTTCTGGGCAATTTCGGTGCTCGCCGTGGCCTGCTCGCGCAAGGCGACCGAGATTTCGGAAACGGCATTCAGCACGTTGCGCGACTGGCTCTGCACCTGGCCGATCGCCGTCCCGGCCAGCTGGGCCTGCTCGACGCCGTTGGCCACCCGTTCGACGCCGCGCTTCATGGTCGAGACAGCGGTGGCCGTGCCGGACTGGATGGAGGTGATCATGCCGGAAATTTCCTGCGTGGACTTGGCGGTGCGTTCGGCCAGCTTGCGCACCTCGTCGGCGACCACGGCGAAACCGCGCCCGGATTCGCCGGCCCGTGCCGCTTCGATGGCGGCGTTCAGGGCCAGCAGATTGGTCTGGTCGGCGATGTCCTTGATGGTGCCGACAATCGCCGAAATCTGGTCGGACTGCTGGCCAAGCGCCTCGACGGCGGCGGCCGATTCATTGACGGTATCGGCAATGCCGCGAATTTCGCTGACTACGCTTTGCACGATATTGCCGCCTTGTGCTGCGACCTCGTCCGACTCCCGCGAATAGTCCTGTG
>Ga0316604_10000569_pt1 | contig 42519 bp, 40 predicted proteins | sample OWC_soil_day20_C_FD_207650 | JGI IMG/M metagenome (GOLD analysis project Ga0316604, IMG submission 207650) | Wetland soil microbial communities from Old Woman Creek delta, Ohio, United States - OWC_soil_day20_CT | ecosystem: Environmental > Terrestrial > Soil > Wetlands | place: USA: Ohio...
AGACAATGGCTAACATGGCCAGAATAATAAAGTTACTCGATCCAAAGAGTAGCAAACATACTGACGAAGTGGCGACACCAATGATAGCCGGGCCATGATATTGTTGTGATTTCCATTGCTCGATGAAAATCACAACAAATAAAGCGGTCATAACAAAATCAATACCTTTAGCGTTAAAGTCCACCATTGCCCCTAAAACAGCCCCCAAAGCTGAACCGGCTATCCAATACCCATGATCCAGCAGGGTTATAAAAAACATGAACCAACTCCGATCTACCCCGTCAGGCGCCTCTGTCGAGCAGAGTATGGAGAAGGTTTCGTCTGTAAGCCCAAAAGCCACATAAGACTTTTTTCTGCCTATTCCACTGACTCGATTCAGCAAAGAGATGCCATAGAACAGATGCCGGGCATTGACCACCAGCGTTATTATAAAGGCATACAGCGGATTGAAAGCAGTTGTAAGCAGCCCAATGGCCACAAACTGTCCTGCACCCGCATAGATGATGGTACTCATTAAAATTGCCCATCCTAGAGAATATCCTTTACTGCCCAACAGTACGCCAAAAGCGGTACCCCAAAATAGGTAACCTGTCAAAACTGGCAGGGTGTGTGGAAAGGCCGCTTTTAGGGCTGTCATTTTTACTCCTGCTTCCATTGTCATACCCCCGCTTTATTGTTCAATTGGTAGTGATAAGGTTCTTTTTTCCGTACTCATTACAATACTAGTTTCTACCCGGTTAACTCCTGGTATGGCCATCAGCGAATCAATGACAAAATCCCGGTAAGCCTGCATATCTTTGGCAACAATTTTCAAAAGATAGTCATGATTGCCTGTAACGGTATAGCATTCCAGCACCTGGGGCAGTCGATTAATTTCTTCGACAAAAAAAGTAGCCGTTTCGCGATTAAGCGGTGATAAATTTACCAGAATAAACGCCAGAGTTTCCATTCCCAGCTTTTTTTCATCAATAACGGTTGTGAATTGTCTAATAACGCCTAATTCTTTCAGATTTTTTGTTCTTGCCAAACACGCTGAAGGCGATAACCCAATCAATTTGGATAAGTCTAAATTGGATATTGAGGAATCCTTTTGTAAAGCACTCAGAATGGCTTTATCATGGCTATCTACTGTCATCATAATATAATTCTCCATTTTTATAAAATAACCAAATATTTCACTAATATAGTTATATAATGCTATATTTTATATGGCATTGTCAAGTGAACTCATCAGCAAAGCCGAACATTGATCCTTCAGGAAGGACTCTTGTCTTGTATCCAAGATAAAATTAGCAAAAAGCCACAGGTTAATCACCTGTGGCTTTTTGCTAATTTTATTTTATCCAAGGACCAAGCCGCTCTTAGACAGTCGGATTAAAACCCACCCAAAGCTTAGGTGAACTTTATCCACATACTTGCCATTAGTAGTTATCCACAGACAAAAAGCTTATATTCATAGTCTTATAAACGTCAGCCAACTCTTTTTCCACAATATCTTCCCGAGTTATCCACATTTTAAGGCGTTTTGTTGATAACTCTGTTGATAACTTCGATGTTGTGGACAAATAAAGAAGCGTGACATTATGTCACGCTACTGGGCGGCTCCAATCTACATGCACGCCGGTTTTTTCCCACATCCGGGTAAGTGCTGTTTTCATATTATCCACACTCTCGGCCGGCCTGATAGTTACCTCTTTGAAATCAAGCAGTCCTTCACCAGGTACCCTGATACGATGTTCGGATGCCAGATACGATTCAATGATTTGGTGGGTGGCTGCATTATCAAAAACAACTTTAATTGTTTTGCTTGCTTGTTCATATTCCACATAACCGATCTCATCATTATGTTGAACTGCCACTTTAACGTTTTCCTGCAAGAATATCGCCCCTTTTCTAGAAACTATTTCAACTGCCGTCAATATTATACGACGATTCGTCTCCCCTACACAAGTTTTACTCAACCCGCCGGTAGAGAGGTGTAAAACGCTGTTCAATACTGATATCAAGTTCCTGCCCATTCATCTGGGCCTGAGCAAAGAATTCCATCTGACAGGTAATCGCTTTACCCCGTTTGTCAACCCGGCGATAGGTACCATCCTTTTTCATACTATACGCCTTTTGGTTATCACTCAGTGTCATATCTAGTATCCTCTTAATTCGCACGATATGGCGAGAATCCTCAATTGGGAAAAAGAGTTCAACACGTTCATTGAGGTTACGTGGCATCCAATCGGCACTTGATAAGAAAATCCGTTCGTCGCCGCCGTTGCCAAAATAGAAGATACGATGGTGCTCAAGGAACCGCCCGACAATGCTGCGTACAGAGATATTCTCGCTTACTTCTGGCACACCTGGCCTGAGCACGCAGATGCCGCGAACAATAAGATCAATTTTAACACCGTAGCAAGAAGCCTCATACAGTTTGAGCACAATATCTTTATCCACAAGTGAGTTCATCTTGGCAATAATTCGTCCATTTTTACCGGCCTTAACAAATGCAATCTCACGGTCGATGAGTTCTTTAATTTTTTCCCGAAGTCCGAGCGGTGCCACAACAATTTTATTCCATACCGGTGGATCTGAGTAGCCTGACAGCACATTAAAGAAGGCGGAAGCATCCGCACCAAACTGGTCGTTAGCCGTAAACAGACCCATATCTGTGTACATTTTGGCGGTAGTGTCATTATAGTTACCTGTACCCATATGAACATAGCGTTTAATGCCGTCTTGCTCCTGCCGTACCACTAATATCATTTTAGCATGGGTTTTTAGCCCAACCAAACCATAGATAACATGACAACCCGCTTCCTCCAGGCGTTTGGCCCATATAATATTGTTTTCCTCATCAAAACGGGCTTTTAATTCTACCAGCACTGTAACCTGCTTGCCATTTTCAGCGGCTTGTGCCAAGGCTCTTACAATCGGCGAGTTGCCACTGACCCGGTATAGTGTTTGCTTGATGGCCAGTACCTGGGGGTCATCCGCAGCCTGAAGCACAAAATCTGTCACTGTTTGAAAGGATTCATAGGGATGATGTAAGAGGATATCGCGCTCCCTAATCGCATCAAACAGATCAGTTACGCCGATAAGCTCCTGCGGCGTTTGGGGCGACACCGGCGTATGTTTTAGGTGCCCGAGGCCATGGAAATCACTGAACTTAAAAAAGCAGGTAGTATCCAGTGGTCCAGGTATTTCGTAGATATCCTGCTCGTCAATATTTAAGTTGCATACCAACAGCTCACGTAACGGTCTGTTACTGGTTTTCCCGATCTCCAGGCGCACGGCTTGACCATGTTTCCGTTGACGCAGCGACTTTTCAATCTCCGCCAAAAGGTCTTCGGCATCTTCTTCGTCAATGGAAAGGTCGGAATTTCTTGTTATGCGAAAGGGTACAACATCTTTTATCTTATAGCCGTGGAACATATGACCGCAATAGTGTTTGATAATATCTTCAAGAAAAACAAACTGCCGTTTAGCACCGTTGCCAGGTGCCTCTACAATCCGTGGCAATACTGCCGGAACCTGAATAACAGCAGCACAATCATCGCCCTTCTCCCGGCACAAAAGCACAGCAAGATTTAGACTGCGATTAGCCAAAAAAGGGAATGGATGCCCGGCATCCACTGCCATAGGGGTAATGACCGGAAAGATGGTATTTTTGAAAAAGTTTTCAAGCCACTCTTGCGTCCACTCATCCAGACTGGCAATATCACAAAAACAGATATCGACCTTTTCCAATTCAGCCTTGATAATTTTTAAATACCGATATTCCAATTTAACCAGTTCATGAGCATCCTCGGTAATGCAGACTAATTGCTGTCGCACTGACAAACCCGCCGCATCTACTTTATTAACCCCGCTTTCCAGTTGGTGTTTGAGGCCTGCTACCCGAATCATAAAAAACTCATCCAGATTAGAGCTAGTAATAGCAAGAAAGGTAAGACGTTCTAACAGTGGCTTATGTTTAACATCGGCTTCTCCCAATACACGCCGGTTGAACTTAAGCCAGCTCAATTCTCTGTTAAAGAAATAATCAACATTATCATGTATCTCACAGCTTGTGTCGTTTGCCATTGTTATCACCCCGCTCGTCTGATTAATATCGCCTTTATCCCAAAAACATCTTCAAAAAAGCCAGCCTTATCAGCAAAGTTCCACCCCTCTAAGGACATATCTTCCCTGCTGGTTACAGTAATAATTAACTCATCCCCGCGCAGGGCGACTTCTGCCTGACTAACTTTTTGGCGATGGCTGCGGTCAATCGCATCAGCCAACCGAATAATAGCTGAAAGCTTTGATACAGCAACCTTTTGATTGGGTGTCAAATCAGCAAAGTTGGCATCTGCGTCAGAGGGTACACCTTTGGAATGATAGTAAGCGATATTGGCTATTACCTGTCTTTCCGCTTTAGAAAAACCCAAAATGTCTGAAGATATGATTAATCGGTAAGAATAGAAATAATGCCGCCGTAAATTTACATGTTTGCCAATGTCATGAAGAATGGCAGCTACTTTCAATAATTGCCGATGGCGCTCACTCAAACCGTGAATCCGTGCCAATTTATCAAATAGCAGCATAGACCACGTTTCCACAGCAGCCGCATGAGTTGGGTCATAGTAGTATTTTTTACTTATCTCCCAACATAAACTTATGATCTGGCTCTCGATAAGCTTCTGATGTGCATGCGATGTTTTTTCGGAAATATGTTTAATGATAACACCGTCAGCAAACTGATCACTTAAGACAACAATTTCTTCAGGGCCTGTCAGCGATACTATCTTCTTATACAGCACGATGGTCGGCAATACGATCTCAGCCTTATTTTCTGTCAAACCATAGGTTGTTATTAGCTGCGGCAGGTTGAGCGAGCTTACTTGTTTATACAGGCTGTTAAACTCAGACAGGCTGACAAAGTTAATCCGCCCCGATTCTTTGCCCAGCATTTTTAGCAGCAGTTTAGTTTCCGGACCTGATAATACCAAACGCTTGACATTGTGCTGGCTCATTTCCGTTTCTACCGGTTCGATTGTACTGCCAATATATTCCGACAACGCTTGTTGAAAATGGGCAGAGTCACGTTGGTTTTTATCAAAGCTTTCTTTGACGCGGAGCGCTCCAATATGCATATTTTGCTGATATCTGAGATTGCCATCTTTGTATAGCGTAAACCCAAGACCACCTGAGGAAATATCGACAAACAGCATGCCATCCTGGGAATTGAGCAATCCACGATCATTTACGGTTTTAACCAATGACACATATTTGTAAAATATCTCCTGCGGCATATCAACAACCTCAACATTTAGACCAGTCTTTACCTTGATCTGATCAATAATATAAGGCTGATTTTGTGCTTCCCGAATAGCCGTAGTGGCCACAAGGCGGTAATCGCGCACCCCGTATTCGCCAAGCAAGCGGCGGTATCCTTTCAAGAGTTCACAAATCTCGCTTACAGCCCCAAAGCTAATCCGCCCGGTTTTAAATGTCTCTTCACCCAGCATTACCTGGCGATAACTCTGTTCTATAGTTTTGACGTCATCCAAGTTGGTATATTCGACTATCTGGATACCAATTTGTTCTGAGCCGACATGAATGGCGGCAAACCTGTCAGGTGCATGTCTGCCCATATAGAACCCCCTATCGTGTCATGATTATAGTATGATATTGTATCCATGGTTTCGACGACTAGAGCAAAAAATCCTGTGTTTCGCTATGACTTAATACTAAATTAACTGCAAATTAACACAATCTTAAATGAAAAATAGGTAGTTATGCTGTAATAAAGCAAAAAAAATCTCTTCATAATAAATATGAGCAGGATTTTGCAAAAAAAAACGAAAAACAGTAGTAATCTTTTATCCCAACAGAAAGTATAACTTTCTTAAAAAAGGATAAGGGCAACATCGACCTGCGCTTTCGCCAAAAAGGCTCAGCGCAAGCCGTGTTTTCTTTACATGAGGAGTAGTTAGGAGTTGAACATTTTGACCGAACGGGTAGCAATCATTGATTTAGGCTCGAATTCGGCCCGCCTGATTGTGATGACTATTTATCATAATGGCGCGTATAATCTAGTATATAACCAAAAAGAAACCGTCCGGTTAAGCGAAGGTATGGCTGAAACGGGAATACTCACCCGTGATGCTATGTGGCGCGCCGTTGGCACGCTAAAGGTCTTTGCTCATATGTGTGAACTGGTGAAGGTGGATAAGATCCTGGCAGTAGCCACTGCCGCTGTGCGCAATGCGAAAAATGGCGCAGAGTTTATTGATTTGGTACACCAACATACTGGTATTCCGCTTAAAGTAATTAGCGGTGAAAATGAGGCCCATTTTGGCTATACTGGTATTATCAATACAATTGATATTGAAGATGCGCTGCTTTTTGACTTGGGAGGCGGTAGTACTGAAATTACATTAGTTAAAAACCGCCAATCAGTTGAGATCTTTAGTATCCCATTTGGCGCTGTCAATCTTACGGAAAAATTTGCTTCGCAGGATAAAATAAATGATTCGCAATTAACCGCCATGCGGGAATATATTATTAATCATCTGGAAAAGATACCTTGGCTTAAGCGGTTAGGGCTACCCCTTGTAGGTGTAGGCGGCACTGCCCGTAATATTGCCAAGATGGATCAAAAGCACAAAAACTACCCCTTTCCCAAGGTGCACAATTACCGGTTTGGTCTGATGGCCTTCGAGGAGTTGTGGCGGGAATTGACTAAGACCAATTTGACCCAACGCCGCAAATACCCCGGTCTCAGCAGTGAACGCGCTGACATTATTATAGCTGGGACCACCATTGTTAAATCATTGGCAGATATATCACAGACCACCAACATAATCGTCAGCGGGTGTGGCGTCCGGGAAGGAATGTTCCTGGAGTACTATTTATCCAAACAACAGTCTTCAGCCATTATTCCTGATATTCTGCTACACTCAACTCGTAATATGCTGCTATTCTACAAGGGCAATGAACCCCATGCCGATCATGTCGCTAAGTTGGCGGATACTATGTTTGAAAAATGGCAGCCCATTTTACGCCTGACCGGTCGTGACCGGCATCTCCTTCGGGTAGCCGCCTTACTGCATGATATTGGCATTACCATCAACTACTACGATCATGCCCGTCATAGCGCCTATCTTGTTGAAAATGCCCGGCTATTCGGCCTGACTCACCGTGAACAAATGCTGATTGCTGTTGTGGCTGGCTGGCATAATGGACCAGCTGCTAAATACGTCCGCAACAAAATCTATAACGAATTTCTCGATCAACACAACTGGCAAACAGCCCGCAAGCTGGCGCTTTTACTGGCGTTGGCAGAAAGTCTGGAAACAACCCAGCTTGGCTTAGTACAAGATGTTGAACCATCCATCACTGGCAGTCAGGCTTTACTGAAGCTAATCACCAATGATCCTGTAAGTATCGAACGTCAGGCGGCATCCAATCACCGCAAATGGTTCAAGAAAGAGCTGGGATTTGAACTGATTATTGAGTAAGTACGTCAAAGGACAAAGGAGGACGCTATGGTTTCGTCTCTGACCGCTTCCACCTCAGGCCTTATCCTTTTAATCAGGTTTGTGCGGGAAGTATTTCCACTTGTAGACAGGGAGCTCGCTTGTTGGCGGGATTATGCAGCCACACATGGCATGCGCGAACTATCAGAGCAAGCACTTGCCAGTATCCACGCCAAAAAATTTCACTGCCAGGGCGGCAGCGTCTATAGCTTATATAAGGGCATTCCTACCAGTGATTTTGTCCGGCTGGTAGTCGCATTACAAACCATCAGCGATTACCTTGACAATCTCTGTGACCGGGCCGGCATTGCCGATGAAGCAGCCTTTCGCCAGCTGCATCTGGCCATGACTGACGCCCTTGATCCGGATCGGCCAATAAGCGATTATTATGCCGTTTATCCATATAAAGACGACGGCGGTTATTTACCGGCGCTTGTCACGACCTGCCGCCGGGAAATCGCTAAATTACCCTCTTACAGTCTTGTTAAACCAGAGGCACTGCGCCAGGCCGGATTATATAGCGAACTTCAAACCTATAAGCACCTTGACCCCCTGGTGCGAGAACAAAAAATGCTAACCTGGATTAATCCCCACCTGCCTCATTATCCGGGTATTACCGCCTGGGAATTTGCCGCTGCCACTGGTTCAACCTTAGGGTTGTTCATGTTATGCGCAGCCGCTCATAAACCTAACCTCACCGCAAGCGAGGCTGAGACAATTGGTCATGCCTATTTCCCCTGGATCAATGGTCTGCATATTTTGTTGGACTATTTTATTGATGAAGCCGAAGACCGTCAGGGCGGCGACCTAAACTTTGTCTCTTACTATGGGAGTAGTCAGGAAATCCTGTCACGACTGACTCTTTTTGTTCATCAAGCCCGCTCGCAAGCCAATTCGCTGCCAGAGACAGCTTTTGTCCGAACTGTGGTTGACGGTTTATTGGCTATGTACCTGTCTGATCCGAAAACTATGCCACCTGCAGAACGCACCATCCGCAACAGTCTGCTGCACTCAGCTGGTTGGTATCCCCGCCTTATGTATGGTCTCTGCCGCTTGCTGCGGAAAAGACATATGCTATAATAGTAGCACCAATTTAAAAGCGAGATTGCCACGCAAACACTCACACTGGCTGAAAAAAAGGTTAGGCCATGCGACGAGGTATGCCGTGGCTATCTCGTTTTAATATTTCTATAGCTCAGCCTGTCCGGCAGCCTTAATAATAGCTAAAGCCAGCTCACCAATAGTATAAAGATCTTCTTCCTTGATGAACTCATCAGTGGTATGCACTTTAGACATGCCTGTACCAAGTACGGCTGTCGGAATACCATAGCTGTTAAAGTAGTTAGCATCACTGCCGCCACCAGTAGCCTTAATGACTGGTTTGAGCCCAATACTTTCGACAGCCTGACAAGCCAGTCGTACAACAGGTGCTGTCTCTGGCAATATATAAGCGTCATATTCTTTAGTTACATTGACTTCCGCTTTGCCACCAGCAGCCTTGACGGTTTCTTTAAATACCTGGCACATATGTTCAGTCTGAGCGGCTAGTTTTTTCTCGTTACGACTACGAGCCTCGGCCAGTATTACCACTTTATCAGGCACGATGTTCGTGGCTGAGCCCCCTTGGATCGTGCCGATATTGGCCGTAGTTTCCGAATCAATACGACCATCATTAATTTGGGCTAAGGCTTTGCCTGCCAATATGATAGCATTTATGCCGTCTTCAGGTGCAACGCCAGCATGGGCTTTCTTTCCGTAAATGAAAATCTCCAGCTTATTCTGGCCAGGAGCCATGGTGACAATCTCTCCTGGTGAGCCCCCGGCATCCAGCGCATAGCCAAAATCGGCTCGGAGTAGTGCCGGGTCAACACTTTTGGAACCCTTGAGACCGCCTTCTTCGGCTACCGTGAAAATGATCTGGATATTGCCATGAGGTATATTCTGTTCTCTAATCACGCGAAGAGCTTCCAGGATAGCCACTACCCCAGATTTGTCATCCGAACCAAGGATAGTATCACCTGCTGAAGTAATAATGCCATTTTTTAAGACAGGTTGAATATTGCCGCAAGGTTCTACGCAGTCTAAATGAGCGGTAAAAAGCAGGCTAGGCGCCCCAGCCCCAGCTACTGTACCTGTAAGAAAGGCCAGCACATTGCCGCAATTGCCACCAATTTTGCTGCCGGAATTGTCTTCCGTCACCTCCATATGTAAGTCAGCCAGCTTTTTCTTAATGACATCAGCCACTTGGCGCTCTGCGCGAGTAGAACATGGAATCCGTACCAGTTCATAAAATTCATCAAGTATCCGTTTCCGGTTAATCATTTACATCCCTCCTGCATATTTAGTGCTGCACCCAGTTATATTAAAGTTATGTCTCACACTAGCATTTGTAGAAAGGGTGCTCCTCATGTCAAAAACAATTGCGTTAGCCCATTATAATCACAAACTGGCTAACGAACTTTCGGCCCAAGGCTTCCGGGTAGTAGATAGCTCACACCTTGGCTATCCTGGTCAAGCAGCTGACGCTTATTTATATACCAGCTACCATCCTGATACAGATACCTGGGCCGGGCCTCAGCCTGAGTATGCAGACATTACTATAGGTAATTACCATTATGCTGTAGCTGACCACCCGTCCACTATGCTGCTCAATATTACCGGTCTAACCACTGACCAGATTGCCGATAAACTTCGTCATCGTTTGGCTGGTTGTTCCCGACTGTAATCTATATGCAACGTGTTAAAAATTCTTGCTACTTTCGTTGCCGCGCTATCATGGAGCGCCCGCGGGTAACAGCGGCTTCACCAAAGAGCTCTTTTACTTTGTCAATAGCTTGAGCAACAGCAGCAGCCTTTTCATCGCCCTGGTCAAAAAGGGACATCTGTACCCCTGCAGCCACTAAGCCGCTTACTGTAACTCCCAATAACCTTACCCCCTCATTTAATGCAACCTTGCTTACTATCTCTTCAGCAACATGGTAGAGGGTCTCGTCAAGGCTGGCGGCTACTGCCAATGTCCGACTGCGAGTAATCGTACGAAACGAAGCAAACCGAATCTTGATTGTTATCGTTCGTCCGCTTAACTTTTGCCGTCTGAGCCGCCAGCCAACCTTTTCCACCTGGGACCATAACTCGGTCTTGAGATCCTCCAAGGACGTAAGGTCTTTGGTAAAAGTAACCTCTTTACCAATTGACTTGGGTTGCCACTCAGAATCTACTAGGCGGCTATCCTGACCATTTGCCAACTGATGCAAAGTATGTCCAAGTTGTCCACAGTGTTTAGCAAGCAACTCCGGCTCAGCCTGTGCCACTTGCCCGATGGTCTTGAGCCCTAACTTAATCAGTATCTGTGCTGTTGTCTTACCTACTCCCCATAACCGGTTAACAGGCATATCGGCTAATATAGTAGTAATCTCTTCCGGATGAATAACCATTAGACCATCCGGTTTATTCATATCTGAGGCCAGTTTGGCTAAAAACTTATTCGGAGCCACTCCGGCGGAGGCGGTAAGATCAAGCTCAGCTTTAATCCGCGCCTTAATTTTGACAGCAATATCAACCGGGCTGGCAAATAAGCCTTCCATGCCGGTGACATCAAGAAAAGCTTCGTCAAGGGACAATGGCTCCACCTGGGGCGAGAAGTCGGCAAATATATGTAAAATTTCTTGCGAAACCCTGCTATATTTCTCATGGTCTGATGGCAAAAAGATGCCTTGGGGACAGCGCCGTCTAGCCTCAAGGGACGACATAGCTGAATGAACTCCGAATTTACGGGCTTCATACGAGGCAGTGGCTACAACGCCTCGCGGCCCCGTGCCTCCGATTATCACCGGACAGCCCCGCAGTTCAGGATTGTCCCGTTGCTCAACTGCTGCAAAAAAAGCATCCATATCTACATGAATAATCCAGCGCTGCATAAGCTCACCTCATATCTGTTTTCGGAACATACGTTCTTATTAATTGTACAACAAACTACTGGGTTAATCAACACAGCTATTGATTCATATGTTTAATTAAGCAAAAAAGAAGTCCGTGGCGGCTGAGCACCGTCAGGACTTCTTTTTTACTTACCAAAATATCGCACAGTACTATCAAGGATGTCGGCAACCATGTCTACACCAGCCCATTGATTGACATTGACCAATTCTACATCAAAAGTTATGTTGTCCAGCTTAATAAACGGCACCAAGGCATGGTTTGTTTGCAGAAATGTCGGAGCAGAAAAGGTATGCACTATAGTTTGCTGACCACTGGCTTTCTGCTGTTTACCATACTGCGCAAAAATTCCCTGCACGGTATCCAGGCAATTTCCCGCTTCATCATAGATGAAACTATATTTAGGCTCCACACTCACCTGTACTGGCTCATCACCCAGACCGGCCTGCTCTTTGGCTTGTTTAACCCAGGATTTATCAACAATAACTTGAACATTGCTAAAAACTGGCTCCCATATTTCATCGGCAATCGGTTGAGTGAGCTCATACAACAGAATACCCGCACTAGCTGCCATATCCTTAATATCCTTCTGGTACACCGGCTGGGTTACGATGACCCCCATAACCTGTCCTGGTATATCCCGGAGCATTCGCAAAAAAACAAACAGTTCTGCCAAGCTTGCCTGTTCTTTGGCCTGAATAACAGCCTTATAGGTAATATCCCCATAAGTAAATTCCCAGTACACATCAGCTTCATGTGTTGATGTCTTGCCTTCAATTACAGCATTGTATTGAGCCTTACAGGTTTTAACAGTATCTACGCTAGCAATAGCTTCGTACATCTCACGAACGGCTTGCTGATATACATTTAGGCTTGTCAAAATAACACCACCATACATATTAATTCATCTATCTAACTTACCATCGTTGTTTAGCTTATCATTCTAAACTTGGCCGGTATACATCTCGCCGCAGCGTAGCACTGCGATTAAAGCCACCAGGCTCAGCCCGCCCGGCTTCACGGGAAAACTGCTCAGTTTTCGCGCTAAGGTTATCCAGATAATGCAGCAGCTCGGCCTCCAACAACATTGGTTCCACCGGACTGCCCCACTCGGCCTGACCATGATGAGAAAGAATACAGTGCTTGAGCATTAACCCAAGTTCCGGCGCCAAGCCCACTTCCTGGCAGGCGTGGTCCAGCATCTCCATACCAAGTGAAATATGCCGCAACAACTTTCCCTCTCTGGTAAAGCCTATGCCCATACCAAACACATCCACCTCAATCTCTCGCACCTTGCCAATATCATGAACCAAGGCAGCCGCCAAAAGAATATCCCTGTTTATCTTGTCATTGCGGTTACAGTGATCCAACGCCGCTGCAGCCACCTCAAGAGTATGCGCCAGCAAACCGCCAATATACGCATGATGGTTCTTGACAGCGCCTGGATGTCGCTTAAACTTTTCGGCAAACGGCTTGTCGGTATCAAAGATAGCGACTAACAAGCCCCGCAAACCTTCCTGCTTGATACTAGTGATAATAGCCGTTAACTCACTAACCATATCATCAATCTTCCTGGGAGCCATCATGCCCAAACTTTGCAATGATTGATCGATTTCCACTGGCGATGGTAAATACCCACCAACAATGGTCAACTGCGGACTGTCTTTAAAATAATCTAACATCGCTTCCAACCGCAGTATTCCATTTTGCTGAAACAGTATCGCGCTATCACCAGATATATCCCAATACTTAGCAGGTACCTCAAAACTGTGGTCACTAATGAGGCAATCCCCGTAAGACTTACCATTTCTGGCTGTTTTAACCTCAAACCGCGAAATCCGGTAGATACCCACTACCTTAAATCCTTTTGGGTTCTTAACCAATTCACCAAGTGTCATCCTGTTCCCCTCCACCAATATGCTTCCTCTCCTTATGATAATCTCATAGGAAATTCTCCTGGGTACAGGCAAAATCCTTTATTTCAAAGAAAACACAGCTTATGCGAGCCTTTGGCGACCATTGTTGCCCTTGTCTCGCCAAAATATTGCACACCTTTCAGGCTCACCCGCAATATATTGTAACAAGAGTTTAAAGGAGGTTTTCATATTGGCTTCTTATGACAAAATGGTAAAGTACCTGGTAGAAAAGCTTCAGCTTGCCCTAGCACCACTTGAGCAAATTGCCAGAAACCAAAGCATCCTGGTAGCACAGAACAAACAGATGATTGATTTGTTAGCACAACTTAACGGCAGCCGGGAAACACTCACCGAACCAGAACAATCAACAGATAAAGAAAACCAGGAAACTACCACTCATCCGGCTGGTGATGACGCTCCAGAGCAAACTCAATATTAGACTGAGTTTGGACGATCCACGCGGACTCTTCCTGCTGGCGAAACATTGCCACCATTTCACATCTATTAACTATATCAAAATTTCTTTCTCTTTATGCTAGCCAACTTGACAGCAACACCAAATTATGAGAAATTTTAATAAAACACTAAGGAGTATCCCATGAAAACAAACGCAACCTTGGAAGAAACGTGCTCTAGCTGCAAAGGATCAGGCAAAATTGGAACTCAGCCTTGTCAAACTTGCCAGGGAACAGGAACAGTTCTTAATGAAGAAGGAAAAGAAATTCTCAATTTCTTGCGAGACAGTATTCACTCCTCCGAGCATTAAAACCAATTGACTATCACTGCCTTAGTCGTTCAATCCAGGGAAAGGTTAACCTTTCCATCTGGACAGAAAAACAGCCGTCCTACCCGGAGCGGCTGTTTTTCTGTATTAATTCCTAAAGAAAACATTACTTACTCTACTTAAAAATTGCTGAGATCGAACTACAAAACGTGTAAATAGTTAACAAGGCTGTAAAAATCACAATAGGATTATGGCGAAATCGAAGCAAACTAGCCCTCACCTCACTCTTTACTAAGCTAGTTTATACTATTCCCAACTTACCCTTTTGTTAAACCAATTGTTTGGCACTATCCGTCATCCGTCACTTGCCGAACTACGTTTTGCCACTTAATCCAAAAGCATTCATTTTCTCATGCTATTTTATCTGAGGACCAAAAGACCGACTACCCTTCAGATGAAATTACAACCTCAGTTGAAGCAAAATTCCACTTTATACAAGACACAAGCTGTCTCGCCTTGTGAAAATCGACAATTAGGCGATCCAATTCCCTACTAAGAGAAATGACATCCGGATCTTGCATATCATATTTCTTCGCTACCACTAGGGCACTCAGCTGGACACGCATATCTTCGATCTTTAGTGCTTGCCGCATGCGTAACTCCCCCCTTTTGTCATTCGAGTATCTTACCTAACTTTATTTTATATGCAAAAATCGCGCCAAAACATCCGTGTTCCCTATATAATTTTAAAATAGTTTTCCGGCGACCCTGTAAGGCATACTGGTCTTTCGTAAATTAAAGCAGACCTGGTGGTAATAGCGACAGATTTTTCCTTAACTCAGGCTATAAACTCACAAATTTCATACAAAAATTGCATAGTATCGCAGTTTTTGCATGAAATTTATAGTACTCACCTATGAAGTAAGACTATCCGATAACCGGCTCCTCATAATACATGCCTGTTTCGCCTTTTCAAAATCGACAATAAGACGATTCATTTCATCACTTAGCAAGATGAGATCAGCATCTTGCATATTAAAGCCCTTCGCCAGCACTAGTTCGCCCAGTCGATTCCGAGTATCTTCTATTTTTAATTCCTGCTCCCGTAACTTTTCCATTCATGCCATCCTCACTTTCGCTTTTCGAGTACATATCTTGCCAACTACTAATGCAAAAAGCGCGCCAAAATTGGCACGCTTACTTATTACTATTCAAATAATATTATTACGACAGGCAAAACACAGTATCTTCGCCAAATTCACAGACCATATACTCAGCAGTAGTGCCAACGGTTCCGCTACACAAAAGTTTACAAAGCTACTATTTTTACCAAAAGTTGCAGTAAAATGAAGTTTTTGTATGAAGTTTATTTCACTAGATCCTACTAATTTCTTGCTTGATCCGCTTTTTTTCTAGTCGATAAAACAAAGCCCGCAAGGAAATCCCCAGATATTTAGCTGCGGCTGCATGATTACCTTCACAGGCAGCTATGATCTCGTCAACAATATCATCACAGAAGCTTTTTAATGAATAACCGCCAGACGGAAAGGGTAACACTAGTTGTTGCTTGGCCGCATCAGAACCCATTACTTGGCTGAATGCCTCGCTGCGGCTTTCCTCCCCCAGTAAATGTGTAAGATGGTTCACTTGCAGCTCTTCCGCATCATAAGCAAAGGCAACATATTCGATAACATTTTTTAGTTCTCTTATATTTCCCGGCCAAGGGTATGCGTTCAGTAGTCTTGCCGCCGCAGGAGCTATATGGTGAAACCGTTTCTTTTTTTGCCGTGCAGCATCAAGCAGGAACGCGTTCGTCAGCGGCACAATTTCGTCTTTTCGCTCTCGCAGCGGTGGTACTTTGACATATCCAACCTTCAGACGATAATAAAGATCCTGGCGGAAAGCACCATTCTTAACTTGTTCCTCAAGTAAACTATTAGTAGCACAAATAATCCTGATATCAATTTTAATCTTCTTCAGCCCGCCAACCCGGTAAAACTCTTTTTCCTGAAGTACCCGCAGCAATTTTGCCTGCAAATTAAGCGGTATTTCACCGATTTCATCAAGGAATAGTGTCCCGTTTTGCGCCATATCGAATTTGCCTTTTGCCCCTTGGACCGCACTGCCGGTGAAAGCGCCAGCCTCATAACCAAACATTTCACTTTCAAACAGGGAAGGCGTCAAAGCGCTACAATTAATAGCAACAAACGGTCTGTTTGTTAATTCATCTATTTTCACACCATAGTGGATGGCTTTGGCTATGACTTCTTTGCCAACACCAGTTTCCCCTTGAATAAGCACAGGGATTGACCTATCAGTATGAAACTGCTGCGCCTGCTCCAGCAATTTGCGAGTGCTTTCCCCAAAAACCCCCACTTGACCGATGATTGACTCTGCCAAAACCTTCTTAACGGTAGAGAGTTCGCGCCTGGTTGCCTCAGTTGCCGCACAGACTTCATCCTGGAATCGATCAGTTAGTTTTTTATTTTCCCGCAACAAGGCCTGATGCTCCGCAACCCGGTCAATTGTTAGTGCCAGCTCCTGCGCATCAACCGGCTTTTGCAGATAATCATAAACCCCTGCACGTAAAGCGGCTACAGCAGATTTTATATCCGCATATCCTGTAAAAAGAACAATATCGGTCCGCCAACTGTCTGGCAGTTGTTTGATAGCCTGCGCCAATTCAATGCCAGACATGCCCGGCATATTGATATCAGAAAGCACCATCGGATAGTCTGCATCAACAAGCTTAGCAAGTGCCGCAGCCGCATTAGAACACTCCGTAACCTCGCAGTCGCTATTCTGTAAAAGACGTTTCACCACTACTCTGCTGACCTGGTCATCATCCACCAGCAGTACCCGCATTTCTTGCGCCTCCTTGGCTTACATATAGTATCTAATAAGCGAGACCTACTTGTAACTGTCTATTAATTTCGGTTGCTTAATCGACTAATAAGTATTAAACGTGCCATAATAATACATATTCTCTATGACTTTCCAAATTCCCTTTTATGTGTCTCTTGTCACCAAGTCTGTATCTACGCCAAGATCCGCCATCTTGCATAGAACCGTATATCACAAACGGATAATTGTATATTCCAAGAGTGCAAGATTTGACTGAATAGATTATTTATGGTATAATAAATTATATTTATTAACATCTACTGACGATTAGTGACAATATTATATTGTTTATTAACGCCACAGAATATTGGATTCTGAGCGTGACATATCACGCTCGCCTGTACATCCCGAATACCCAAACATAGGGTTTTTTTTTATGAAAAAAACAGTTTTTAGTAAAACTAGACAAGGAGAAAATATGAGACTATATCATTTTACTACAGCAAATAATCTGGAACAGATATTGGAAAACGGCTGTATTAACCAGTCAGATGAAGGCGTCGTATGGTTAACTAAGAACAAAGAACTTGAAGCGCAGGAATGGGCTGGCGGAATTAATCCTACGATCAGAATAAGTGTTTCACTTCTCAATATATCGTATTTTGGCCGAAATGCACCACCGCAAAAAATCGTACAAGGCGCGGTGGATTGGTATACAACAGCACAGGCCATACCCCGAAAACTATGGGTTGATGTTGAATCACTCAAGAACGGTCATTGGTGTATTTATAAGGGATTAAGCTATAAAAACAGAAAAAAATAAAGACAAGGAAGGCTCCCGGAAAATTGGGAGCCTTCCTTGTCTTTATTACTAGGCTTATAATTTCATAGTGACACCAGCCATAAAGTTGATTCCATCACCAGGGTAATCATATTTTTCCCAATATTTAGTGTCAAAGAGATTATATATATGGAGATAATAATCCAAATTTTTACTTTCATGGTATTTTAAATCAAGATCCACAGTGTGATAGCTTTCAAGTTTTGGATAGGTTGTGCTGCTAGTTAAAGAATTTCCGATAACTTGTCCCAGAACAGTCCCCTCGAATTTGTCCACTGCATAAGTAAAACCGTAGTTAAACGTGTACTCTGGCAAATTGGTTGATCTTGTTTTTACTCCATTTTTATCGGTATCTTTGGAATCCAAATATGTATAGTTGACAAATCCTTTCAGACGCTTTGTAAAGTTCCGATTATATTGCAATTCTACACCTTTTATCTCAGTTTCTAAAATATTATAGTACGTCATATATAATGGACTGGACTTATCAGTATTCCTGTCGATACGATCATCTATATTATTTTGAAAGGCCGCAATATCCAGCGACGACCTTTCATCAAAATCGTGTTTCCAGCCTATTTCGTAGTTAGTTGCCTTTTCAGGACCAGGAAGCGACACTCCGGCGTTTATATTGGAAGCAGCCTGTTTAGCCGTAACAAACATGTGCGACTTACCGGCGGAAAAACGCAATGTATTTTGCGCATTTAGCTTGCGGGTAATATTAAAAACCGGATCAGTAGAATCTACTGTGCTGTTGCTGGTGGGGCCATTCTTGTAATATGACTGTTTTGCCTGGTCATGACGGACGCCCATTGTAAGGTTTGTTTTATTATCAAGCATCCAATTATCCTGAAAATAGTAACCAGTGCGCTTATCTGTGCCACCCTCATCAAGGTTAGAGTCGTTCTCGTCATCAGTCCAGTCAATTTTGTTGTATTTTGTACCAAAGGTGATAGTATTATTCACGGAGGTCTGTAGATCGCCAGTAAATTCTATCCCATCTCCTTTCGAATACCAGCCACTGCGATACCAAAGCGGATTGGAATAAGTATTCTTATTTAGAGAAGCATTATTTGCATTATATACCCACAGATTGTCATTGTCTGTTAGGTGGTATACTTTCACATTATATTTAAACGTATTACTAGCTCTTTGATCAAACTGCACGCCAAGGTTAGTCTGTTTAAAATCGGTATGTTTCCAGTCCTTGGTGCTTCTCGTTCCATTTATCGCCGTATCTCCTGACCAGTTAGTATTATAGGTAGTTTCTTCACCAGTTATTTGATCAATGCCATTTGGGCTTTGGCGGTCAGTATTCATGTAGTAGCCGCTTACAGTCAGATCCGATTTTTCGTTAAGCTTCCATTTGATTTTACCGTTGAAATAATCTGTGTCAAATGCAGAATTGTTTAAGTAACCGTCACTTTGTTTTCTGCCGGCAGTAATGTAGTAGCTGGTATTATTGTTACTGCCAGTATATGTGAGGGAGTTATCTAAACTGTGATTCGAGCCTGCCGATAGGTTAAGACTGGTCTGATCGGGGCCTTTTCCACTTTTTGTAGTAATTAAAATAATGCCGCCCTTATAATCTGTCCCGTATTGTACAGGACCAGGCCCTTTGATGATCTCAATCTTCTCAATGTTATCAGCAGGTATGGTTTCCAAATTGGATGACGCGTTGGAAGCAAGGCCAGACATAGGAAACACCGGCATGCCATCAATATAAATTTTAGTCTGGTCGGAAGCCGCACCACGGATGCGTACCTGACGACTGCCTTTGCCGGCATAAGAAGTATACAAGCCGGGGACCATCTTAATTGCTTCAGCCAGATTGGTTGCACCCATCTCTTTAATTTTTTCGGCCGTAATAACTTCTGTCGTCACTAAATAGTCTGACAATGCTGTCGAATGGACTTGCACTTCATCAAGAGTAGCCTCCTTGGCATCTTCTGCCAGAGCAAGATTGAATGGACTTAAGACACAAACCAAAACTGCCGATGGAATGACCATTTTTTTAAAACTCTTTCGCATACGATAAATCCCTCTCTCCTTAATAATTTAGCGCGGTTGGTTTTATATTATCGGGTTACACCCGTAATTTCCGCTTATTGCTATCCTCTCACGCTAGCAACGGCACGCAAACCTTCATCAGCTTCGACACCCCGTCGTCAATTTCGACGATCTTGACCTTGGTTGTATAAAGATCACTTAGAATACTGTCAGTAACAACCTCTTCCGGAGTGCCCATGGCAGTTATTTTGCCATTTTTCATAATCAATACTTTGTTGCACAACAAAAAAGCATGATTGGGAAAATGGGATGTCATAATAATCGAATAACCCTGTTTTGCCAGTTTATCGATAACCCGCAGTATCCGGACCTGGTTCCCGTAATCAAGGCTGGATGTCGGCTCGTCCATAATTAATAGCCCCGCACGCTGCGTCAATGCGCGGGCAATGAGTGTCAGTTGCCGCTCACCACCACTGATACGACTAAATAAACAATCTGCCAAATGGGCTATACCCAGTTCAACGAGCGCCGCTTCCGCCATGGCATAATCTTCATCAGTGGGAACAGCAGTAAAGCCCACATGCGGTGTACGTCCCATAACAACAATATCCAGCACCCGGTGCGGAAATACTGTTGTTGCCGCCTGCGGTACATACGCCAGGTCGCTAGCCAGCTCTCTCGCTGGTATAGAACCGATCTTCCGCCCCCTAATCTTTATACTTCCTGTCCGCACCGCGGCAATCCCCAGCAAACACCGCAGCAGTGTGGTTTTGCCAGCGCCGTTCGGCCCTAGGAGACAAACGACATCTCCCTTAGTGACGGAAAAAGAAAGATCAGTAAGCAAATCGCCAGCCGAGGGGTAACCAAAACTGATATTCTCTACCGCAAGCAAGTTTATCCCTCCTCATCTACATAGTGAACGACTACAATGTACGTCAGGTCAGCTACTCTTTACATTGTCAGCTTAAAGGCAACAGGTACTTTTACCCAGACTGTTACCGGCCGGCCATCCCGGTAAGCAGGATTAAACCGCCACTGGTATACAACCGCCTCTGCCGCCTGGTCCAACTCATTATATCCGGAACTTTTGGCTACACTGGCGTCCGCTACTCTTCCCGAAGCCTCTACCAAAACTCTGACGACCACTCTTCCCTGCCATCTATTGTGTCTGGCCTCAGACGGGTATTCCGGTAAAGTCGAATATACCACATAGGGCTGGCTGTCAACCTCCTGCTCCTCTGTACTCGGCGGCGCAGCTGCAGGCCCACCACTGCCTGACCCGCCGGTTCCCGCCTCTGCGTTTCCCGTCACGCCTGTTCCTGTCATTGCACCAGAACCGCCGCTTGTTGCTGCAACTGTCTCCGTCCCGCCTCCAGTCAAATCTGTAACTGCAGGGGGGGCAGTATTCCTAGCCTCACTTGCAGCAAAAACCGGATTTGCCACAGGTGCACTGGCCGGGCCTGCTACATTGTTAATTACGCTATTGCTTTGATGATTGACCGCTACTGGCGCTGCCGGGGCTTGGACTTGGGGCTGAACTAGTTCTTTAGCAACTGGTGCCGCTGCCAACTCGACTTCCATATATTCTATTTGGGGTTCCAAAGCTATTTCCCCCAATATCGCCTGACCCGCTACTGCTAGACCTGCGATATGAAAGATAACAGCAAAAACAAAGGCTGCCCACCATACGTTCGCCCGCATATTCACTATTTTCCTTTCTCTTCGATAGCTATCGCCAGCTTAGATATCCCGGCTTTATGCATCTCATCCATAACCTCCACCACCCGCCCGTGGCTGGTTTCCTTATCGGCCTGAATGGATACCGTCGTTTTCCCCATACTATTTACCGCTGCTGCCAATTGCTCTTTAGCTACCGGCTGACCATTCACAGCAATTCGTCCATCCTTAGCAATTAACACCACAATCTGTTTTTCTGCCTGTTTTTCCGCAGACGCCTGGGGTAAATTTACAGCAAAGCCGGGATAAACGGTAACAAAAGCCGTTGTCATCATGAAAAAAATGACTAGCAGCATCATTACGTCAACCATCGGCGTCATATCAACATGCACCCCAATTTGTTGCCGCCGCGTTCTACTGGCCACTGTTATTTCCCCCTTTAATCAGCAATGACGAAAATTCTTTCGCTCTGGTCTCTAGCATACACAGCCGCCGCGCCGACCAGTTACGGTAATGATTATGACAGATAATGCAAAATATCGTAACAAACAAACCAGCAGCTGTATTATACAGAGCTTCCGCAATGCCCTCAGCCAATAGCTGAGGATTACCTGCCCCGCTCATTGCCGCAACATGAAAGGTTTTAATCATCCCCAGCACTGTGCCTAATAAGCCAAGCAGGGGGGCGATAGTAGCAATTGTTGCCAATATATATAAATATTTCTCTAACCGTAAACTCTCTTTATCCAACACCACTTCGGCTACAGCACTCATTTCATCGCTTGCTTTCGTGCAGACTTGCTGCATGGCAGCCCACAATCTTGCCAGCGGCCCGTCGTCATTACCAAAAGGCCGGGTATTGCCAGCGGCAACAGCTTGGCTTAACCCCGGTATATACTTACTGTCCTCCCGTTCTACCAAGCGGTAAAACCACCAACGCTGAATCGCAACTGTCATCGCCAGCAGCGAGCAAGCAATAATGACACAAAACACGACCCCGCCCTTCGTCACAACATCATACATACTGACCATCTCCTTAAGCACTTACTGTAATAATTATTCCTGTATAAATAATTCCTGTTCAGATAACTGACTTGCTGTATTTATATCAACATTCGGCCGCACCGTTAGTGTGAGAATCTGGCCATTTTTCCGCCATTGCACCCTTTTTTGCAATGGCTTATTATTCTGGTAGAAAAACCTGGCTGGGTTAGCCAATCGTGCCCGGGTCAAACCCTGGAGAACATCAGCCAGACATGCGTCTCCTTCTACCCTCAATTGGAGATCCGGCGACTGAATTTGCCCAAAATGAGACTCAACCATCAGAGCCATTTTTACTGCCAGCTCCAAGCCCAGACAATGTTCGCCATGATGCGCTAACGCCTGCTTATAAAAGAGTGCCTTACGTGTTTGATATTCACGGGGCGGCAAATAAGGAGTTGTAGGGGAAAAAACAATATCTGCGTCAAAATATGGTTTTATATCCAGGATTAACGTACCGTCCACCGCATCAAAATCATGCACAAATAGCCGATCTGCCTCGACCTTTTCCAGTTTGACCAAGGTCAAGGCTATCGGATTAGGACGTGCCGCACTCCGTAGTCCAAACACACCATGTTCCGGTAAGTTCGGATTCACTTTCGACGGTACAACCCGCAGCACCGATCTGTCAGCCTGTCCAAACCAACTTAAAACCCACAGATGACTATGATCGCCAATGCGATACAACGCTGGCTGATACTCTGGCTTAATATGAATAATTGCGGCTACTCCACCAAGCGGTACAGCTAGGGTGCTTTGCCAGGGGCTTTCAACATAGCCTATCGGCCGGATCGTACTGCCATCAGTTATTGTTAGCTCAGTCACAACTACACGCTCCTTCTTTTGTGACAAGTAATGATCTCCATTATTGGGAAACAGCAGTTACTCCCAGCCCTTTTTGGCTTTGGCCAATAGGAATACAAAAAAGGGTGCACCAATTAAAGATGTAAGAATACCCACCTGGATTTCCAGCGAAGCTATGCTGCGGCTTAAATTATCCATTATCAACATATATGTACCTCCGATGAGCAATGACGCCGGCAGCACTGTTGCAAAATTTGCCCCAAACAGCATCCTGGCCGCATGGGGAACTAGTAAACCCACCCATTGGATAATGCCGCCGATACTGGTGGCAGCAGCAGCCAGCAAGGTAGCGCAGACCAATACTATTAAGCGGGTACGCCGGACATTAATACCTAGCGTATGTGCTTCTTCTTCGCCAATACTCAGTACATTAATCTGCCAACGCACGAAATATAGTACTATCATCGGAACAAGTATGGGAATAAGCGACCATAATACATCTTGCTCCTTGACCTTCGATAGCCCGCCCATCAGCCAAAAGCTGATTTCCGGCAAGGTATTCATCGGATCAGCGAGATATTTTAGAACTGAAACAAGCGCCTGAAAAAAGGCCGAGACTGCAATCCCTGCAAGCACTAACGAAATCATTGATTTATTGCCTAAATGCGAGCTAACGGCAATCGCAATGAAAACAGCCACCAGGCCAAAAAGAAAAGCCGATGCCTCCACCCATATCCACGATAAGTGAAGAATCATACCCAACACTGCGCCAAAAGCGGCCCCCCAGGAAGCACCTAAGAGAGACGGCGATACCAGCGGATTACGAAACAAATTCTGATAAGCTGCCCCGGAAACCGCCAGTGCCCCGCCGACCAGCAAGGCAGCAGCAATCCGCGGTAAGCGAATTTCCAGTACAACCGTTTCCATGGTGTCAGTCCAAACCTGCGGCAACGCCAGCACCTTGGACCAGAGAATAGCCAACACCATATCGGGCGCAACCGGGTAACGCCCGATTAGAAAGGAACCGAAAAAGGCGATTACAAGTACTACCAGCATTACTGATACCTTCAACATCCCGGCGCGCGACTGCCGCGTCCGAGTGCCTCCGTCTCTGCCTGTCACCCGGTCTGTCGGCATATCTTCCTGGTGGGTTGTTAGTAGGCCATTTGCCATATTCATCGCCTCCTTATACTGCTGCTTTCGATTACCGTGTTACAGTTACTGCACAGGCAACACATGCAATCTTACCCTCACGTAACCTTGTCCATGGTTCCATCACTTGTTCACCACAATACTCACAGCACGGCGAATTATAGATCATTTCCTTTGACGGCAAAACAACAGTAACCGATTCCACCTTCAGCAGCGCCTCATCTGGAGCTGTCATAATCTCCCGTATTCGCGCTTCGCGGTCACTTTTATAGCGGCGATACTCGTCATCTGACACCTTGCCGCTCATTATCCTTTTCGTCAATTCATTACTTTCTGCTGAATACTTGTAAGGCAGCTGAATCACCCGCACAGCCTTGCCGCTATTCCGGCACCCCACAGTAAAGGCCTGTTTACCAGTAGAATTTATGTATAATTTACCTTTACCAATAGTACAACCAAGTACAATCTGAAAGGGGTCAATTGTACAGCGATCACTTTCCGCGATTGTCACCAAATCCCCCTCTTCCGGGTCATGATACCCCAGTGCCGCCAGTGCCGCCTTGGCCAGACGGTAGCCAGTGGCCAGACCCGGACATACATGTCCATGAAACTCCACTACTTTTTTCCAATCTGCCGAACCTTCAAAATCCATTTCCTTCATCCTCCCACATTCATTTCATTTGATTGACCAAGCTGCTCTAAAGACTCTCTCTTCTATATAAGGATCACTTTATCGATGAATTACACCCAGGCAGCCCTGATTAGCCAAATTCCTGGCAAAACATTCAATTGCAATATCTGTACCTGTTACTGTATGCATAAACATGCTCCGGTTGCCTACAGCAATACTCTTGCCGTCAAACCGTTCCCCCACCGTACCAGGAGGAAGCGAGGTCAAATACCCCGAAAAAGGATATTCCTTGTTTTCACCATCTTCCTGATATGATCTATAGCCAGGCGGATAAGCAAAAACCTGATGTTTACCTGTGCTTATTGTCAAATACTGGGCTTCACCGTTTTCATAAGCAAACCAGCCTTTGCCGTTAGCGCATGAAGTATATGGTAGACGGAAATCCCTGATTCCCACACCTTCGACTAAAATGAGCGCCACTTTTTTCTCGCGCAAAATAGCGTCAATACCACCACTAATATCAGTGATAGAGTTTACCTCTCCCAGTACCGCTGATACCGGAATAGAATAATTACAGGCTGGTATCATTACTGGCCGCCTTAATAATGTAGACCTGAAGCAATACCCCTCTTTGGCTACTGCCAGATATTCCGGCAACCGCTCAGCAGCCACCGGTTCACCGCTGAATAAAGACGTAAATTCTTCTTTACTGACCAGCCTTTCAATCCCGTTAAGCTGCCGCAAATAGCGTCTATCGGCTGGAGTGATACCATAAAGACCGGCATACCGAGTCAGCCAGTGGCTCGTAATAGCCAAGCCATCCAACCTGCTCAAATCAATATATTCCTTTACGGGAATCATGTCACCCGTTCCCACAACCACCGGAAAAAATCCCGATTCTTCTCTAAAGCGTTCCACTTCTTCAAAGACGGCGTCAATGAGCTGCTGGCGCTTAGCCTCCCCTGGATGTTCAAATCGAAATGAATAATACTGCTGTGCATAGATTAAAAAAACAAAGTTCGGGTCATACCTGTCAACTAAATCCAACGCTGTATCTGTCACCCATTGATTACCCTTGTCATCAATATCACCGGGAAACGGATGTTCTCCCAGCACAGCTTTTACCATCTGGACTTTCAGAGAATTGTCCTGCCGTTTGTGACCTGTCTTGAGATCAAATGTATTTTGCCATTTTCTGGCATCAATAATTGCTAAGCTCATAGCTGACCCCCTTGCCCATTCCACTTAATGTGATCACCATACAGCTTAATCCTATGACCACATTCAGGGCACGCCTTATCCCTGCAGTTATAGCGATCCAGCTTATCCCCGCCGCACCCCAGACTAAACCGTTCTATCACCGCACTGCCACACTGAGGACAAAGTGTATTGACCCAGTCAGAACCGACAAAATTATGAAAATAAACGTAAGACAATAATTGGCGGCTTTTTTCTAATGCTACATTTATCGCCTCAATATTGGGATACTCGGCTTCCTTCATTTTATATTCCGGCAACAGCCGAAAAACATGCCACGGAATTTCCTTGTCAACATCGGCCAGGAAAGCTGCAATTTGATCCAGTTCACTATCATTAACTGACTCGATTACCGGAGTTGTAACCTCAACATGGGTCAGCGAGGCCAGTCTTTTAATATTCCGCAATATTGGCTTAGCATCTGGAATCCCTACATACTCACGGCAAAAATCTGCCGCCAGCCCTTTTAAGCTTATATTAACAAACGAAAACACCGAAGCCAGAAGTTCTGTCGCCTCCTCGGTAGTATAAGCATTGGTAAGACAACCCATCGGTATTCCCGCCAGGCGCGCCTCCTTAGAAACCTCTAGCAGTGAAGGCAGCGAAACGGCCGGTTCATTAACATTAAAGACGATATTATGACACCCGCGTTTAATTGCCATTTGGACAAGTTCCGCTGGCGTAAACGTATACATTGTATCCTGAAGTGTAGCCGGCTCTTCTTTGGCAACAAAAGCATTAACGCAATACCGGCATGCCATATTGCACCCGGTTGTACCGATGGTCATACTTCTACTGCCTGGATAAGCATGATAAAACGGCACCGATTCAACCCGCGAAATGACATACGTGCACCACTTATGCGGAAAGCGCTCTGTTATCGTCCCGCCTTCTTCCTGATACATGCGACACACGCCATAGCTATCACCACCCAGCTCACAACGCCATTCACAATAATTACACTTCATGCTATCCCTTCCTTCTTCATGCTCCCCTGAGATAATTTATTGCCTTGGCGTTCCGGTTACCAGCTTATCTAACTCCTGTTCAGAAAGCTGGTAATGATAAAATAGCGCATAAAATCGCTTAACCTCAGAACGAAGATCAAAAGGATATACATCAGGATACAGCAAATTTGCCACCCATCTGATGCCAATAAGGCGGTTTACCCCCGGCGGGCGGTCAAACCAGTTAAAGGGCCCGGTAGGAATTTCATATACTCTTCTGTTGCCAACTGCCTGGATGTTTTGCCAGCCCCTGTCTTCCATGATCGCTGGAAAGCTGCTGCTTTCACCGTCGCGAAAGTAACCTACCAATATAACTTCCGGATTCCAGACCAGCACTTGTTCCAGCGATACCGGACTACGGCCAATACTGCTGCCGCCTGGCAAATCAGGGTCAGCGACATTTTGACCTCCAACAAATTGAACAATCTCGGTATGCCACGATCCATTCGGCTCAGTTTCCAAACCGCCGCGGCCTTCCGCATAATAAACTGTGACTGGTTTACGCTTAGCCAAAAGCGCTTTTTTTTCGGCTACCATTCCAATCGTCTCCCGGCAATACGCCGCAAGCTCAGTCACCTGTTCCTCACGACCGAGCACTTTGCCGGCTGTCAAATAGGTTTGTTCCATTTTGGTCATTTCTTTATCCAGCAGAACTACTGGTATTTTTGTCATTTTCTCCAATTCGTCCGCGTAATCCTTATTTGCCGGTGTGATATCATTTACCATCAAGATGATATCCGGATTCAACTTCATAATTTCCTCAACATTGCCGGTAGAGCCGCGGTTAATCCAACCAAGAACCGGCAAGTCACGATAGGCCGGCAGAATATAGTCCGCCTGATCCGCACCCATATAATAGCTCCATCCTGGCAGAAACTCAGGATCAATGGTATACAGCAGTATCGATTCCAAAGGCGACACCGGATATACCTTCCGGATTATCTGCGGTAATACAACCTTACGTCCAGCCATGTCGGTAATAACCCTACCGTTATTTGCCTTGACCGCCGTATCAGAACCTAAATTATTTTGCTTCCCGCACCCTGTTAAAGCAACAAGAATAATGACGACAATCGCTATCCACGACAAGCATAGCTTTTTCATATTTCCCTCCAATAAGAAAAGACTAGTATTGTGGCCGGTGTCCGTTGGTCTGCTTATCATTTCTTATTCAACAGTCCCACCTAATGCACGGATACGTTTTATAGCTGTATCTCGATGATGCGTATCTTCTAGCGGCACATTTTCCAACATGCTGCGATATGTTGCAATTGCTTCTTTATATAAATGTTGTTTTTCATATGCTGTACCTTTGTTTAAATACCCCGCAGGATACTTAGGATTAATCTCAATGGCTTTATTACAGTCAATAAGGGCTAAATCATATCTACCAATTTTGTTATACATAAATCCCCGATGGTCATAAGCCATTTCATAGGTAGGATCATTGATCATTGATAGTCGATAATTTTCAATCGCCTTGTCATCCTCGCCGCTTTTCTCATAGAGATACCCTTGATCCAAATAAGTGGCTGCGATTACTCGATTATAATCTTTGAGAGCTAAGTTATATTGCTTTTGCGCAAAATATGCCTTACCGCGTTTATAATAAGCCACTGTATCATAAGGATTATCAGCAATAATTGTATTACTGTCGGCAATTATTTGGTTATTATCAACCGCGGATGGTTTTTCAGCTGCAAAACCTACAGTACTTGGTATCCCAAGACAATACAGTAATAAAGCGAAAGCAATAATAAATCCCTGTTTTTTCACACCAAACGCCTCCCAAACAATATCAAGTAAAAACCTATCCAATTAAAATTCAGTTCCACAGAAGCCGTATATGAATACCGTGCTCCTAATGTTGAATATTATGGACATTCAGGCAAGTTTTCCCCTTATTGACCATAATACTATAAAAACTATTATAAATCAACGCACTTGAAATTTATTTTGTATTTTGTTTGTTTTTGTTTGTTTTTGTCTATTTAGTTATCAATCGCATGGTATTACTTCCAGAGGTCATAGTCTTATCACCAAAATGAATAACCCGCAAGAGCCTTTTACTCCTACGGGTTATTCCCTGCACCTTTTCTGGTTATACGCCAATATTTTTTCTTATTTTTATCTCTTATGCTATTTTTTTATTAATATCCCAATAAATATTACTTATCATATGTTAAAATAGTAATATTATTAATTAGGATGGTGTTGCAGTTGGAAAAAATTATACAGAAACTTAAAGAAAAAGGCTGTAAAATTACCCCCCAGCGTAGAGCTGTAATACAATCCTTGCTCAATTTTAGTAAATTTCCTACTGCCCTGGAGGTTTTTAACGATATTAAAGCAACAAATCCTGACGTGGGTTTGGATACTATTTATAGAAATCTCAATCTGCTTGTAGAAATTGGCATCGTAAACTCAATTAACCTGCCAGGTAAAGACGTGAAAGTATTCGAGTTGTCCATTGATGGGCACCACCATCACCTGGTTTGTCTTAGTTGTGGGCAAACCAATTGTTTAGATTATTGTCCAATTGATGAACAACGTCTGCAAACGGCCGCCGGCTCAGAATTTCAGATCACCGGGCATTCGCTGGAAATCTACGGCTACTGCCACAAGTGTAAATCTGCCCCCAAGTAAAACTGCTTCTGTTGCTAGGTAACACAAGGTTAGTAGGTGCTTAGCTTCCAGCAATAATATAGGAACAGAAAAATATACTTGACTAGGGAAAAAATGGTATATATACTGTAGATAGGAATATTCCTATTTGACACCATTCCTATTTGAACAATAATTACACTTGGAGGTATTGTAATGTTTTCAAAATTTGTTAAGTTATTAGTAATAGCGGTCATCAGTGCCGCTATGTTGGCTGGTTGTGGACAAAATAAGGTATCTAATACGCAAAGCTCCACCAATACGGGACAAAAAGACAATTTTACAATAGTAACATCCTTTTATCCCATGTATATTTCGACTATTAATGTTACCAAAGGCATTTCCGGTGTTGAGGTAATTAATATGACAAAACCGCAGACTGGCTGTCTGCATGACTACCAACTAACTCCGGAAGATTTAAAAACGCTTGAAAAAGCAAATGCTTTTGTCATTAACGGAGCAGGCATGGAAGCTTTCTTGGATAAGACAATAAAGCAGCAACCGCAACTAAAAATAATTGATGCCAGCAAGAACCTTGAACTACTAAAAGATGAAACCGGGGAAGAAAATCCTCATGTCTGGGTTAGTGTTTCTAATGCCATTCTTCAGGTCCAAAACATCGCTGAACAACTGGCGGCGGTAGATACGCAACATGCAGCACAATATAAAAACAATGCGGCTGAATACGTGAAAAAATTGGAAGCCTTGCGGGATACCATGCATAAATCATTGGATGGTGCCAAAAGTAAGGATATCATTACCTTCCATGAAGCTTTTCCCTATTTTGCCAAGGAGTTTAAGTTAAACATTGTTTCAGTTATTGAAAGAGAGCCTGGCTCAGAGCCATCCCCGACGGAACTAGAAGCTACTATCAATACAATAAAAGAATCTCATATTAAAGCATTATTTGCTGAGCCGCAGTATTCATCAAAAGCTGCTCAAACAATTGCTCAGGAAACAGGCGCAAAAGTTTATACCCTTGATCCGGTGGTAACGGGTGAAGCCAAGCCTGATGCCTATGATGCTTATATCCGGGTAATGGAACATAATTTAAAAATATTACAAGAGGCATTGCAATGATAGAAAATAATTGGCATCCCTGTTCTCACAGCGAAAATGACTGTAGTCGGTTATGCTGCACCAAAATCGAAAATTTCAACGTTACTTTTGGCAATACACAGATATTTCACGACGTAAATCTCCATATTCACTGTGGGGAACTTACGGCACTGATTGGGCCTAACGGGGCCGGTAAGAGTACCCTTTTGAAAGCAATTCTTGGTGAAGTGAAGCATACCGGAGTACTTAAATATTTTGATGCAAAGGGTGTCCATAGCGGACACCCTTTGATTGGGTATGTTCCACAATACCTAAATTTTGATCTCAGTACGCCGACAAGTGTGCTCGACTTGTTTACAGCTTATCTAACCAACATTCCCTGTTGGTTAACTAGTTCCAAACGTATCCGGGACCGAGTCAGTCAAATTCTTGTGAAAGTAAAAGCGGAACATCTCATTGATAGAAGGCTTGGCGCATTGTCCGGCGGCGAACTACAAAGAATACTGTTAGCACTCTCGCTTGAACCCATACCAGACTTATTGCTGCTGGATGAACCGGTCTCCGGTATTGACCAAAACGGATTAGAATTGTTTTATGATATTGTTTCAGATCTTAGAGCTAACCATGATCTGTCAATTATCTTAATATCTCATGACCTTAACTTGGTTGCAAAACATGCAGATAGAGTCGTTCTCTTAAATGGGACTGTGATCTGTAATGGTACCCCGGAGGAAGTTTTTAATGATGCTCGAACCCGAAATGTATTTGGCATGCTAGTGCAGCATAATGCGCAGGCGAAAGTCCAGCCTGACAAGGAGGGCTCTTCATGTTAGATTTGTGGTATGAGTTGACAACTATCCTTCTTCCTTTTCAATGGCTTGACCATAATTTTATGAAAAATGCACTGCTGGCAGTACTGCTGGTTACTCCGCTGTTCGGCTTGTTGGGCACCATGGTAGTTAGCAACCGGATGGTATTTTTCTCTGATTCACTTGGCCATGGAGCATTTACCGGCATCGCAATCGGGGTGCTAATTGGCGGCATTAAGCCCCTTACAGCCCTTGTCCTATTTTCTTTATTTTTTTCCATTGTTATTACTGTTATTAAGAATAAAAGCAGCGTTTCCACAGATACCATTATCGGAGTATTTTCATCGACAGCAATCGCATTAGGTTTGATGATTATGTCTCATGGCGGCAGTTTTGCTAAATTTTCATCCTACCTGATTGGCGACTTATTAAGTATAACGCCAGTTGAAATTGGTATGCTTTTTGGTGTGTTTATTGGCATCGTGTTGTTGTGGCTTGTCATTTTTAATAAAATACTTGTCATTAGCATAAATCCATCGTTAGCGGCAAGTCGGGGTATTAATACATTACTTATCGAGATATTGTTTTCCTCAGCACTGGCTATCGTTGTAGCAATTAGCATCCAATGGGTAGGGCTTTTGATTATCAATTCTATGTTAGTTCTACCGGCAGCCGCTGCACGAAATGTAACAAGCAATGTAAGACAATATCATCTTGTTTCCGTTTTGTTCGCAATTTTCGCGGGCGTGGCAGGATTAATACTTTCGTACTACTGGAATACGGCAACAGGAGCAACAATCATCCTTGTCGCTGCGATGCTGTTTTTTACTACATTTCTACTCCGAAATCGTTTTATAGAATAGCGCAACCACTGCCAAAATTAAAGTGGGGCTGTGGAAAACTTAGAGATAAGTTCCACAGCCCCACTTTCGATATAATAAATAGTACGACTTTCGTTATATCTCTTATCTTATTTTGAAACGACGTCTAATATAAAGCTTTAAATATGTCACAAATTTCATTTCTGCTAAGTGGAACATAGTTGTTTACTAAGAGTCTTTGTTGACCCTCTATTACGGCATCTGTAAAAATTTCAACTTCCGCTTCTTTCATTCCATACTCTTTAAGAGGTTTTCTAGCTAGTAAATTGTCAAGAACCTTTGAAAGCTCATCATAAATAATAGAAGTATCTGAAATTTTTAATATTCCAGCTAATATGCTATTAAGTTCTTTTATTTTTCCATTAGGATTCTTTTGGTTGTAGGTCTTAAATACTTCAATAAAAAATTGATAGTTCGCTTCTCCATGAGGAACGTGGTAGTTTCCACCTAGCGGATAGGATAATGCATGTACCGCTCCCACACCTGTATTTCCAAAAGCTATTCCCGCAAAGTTGCTGCCAACTAGAAAATCTTCTATTATTTCTAATCGATACTCAGATCCTTTATCTAGTATATCCATATATCCCCTAAGTATTAATTCCATAGCTTTTACACTAAACAATTCTGTAGAACTATTAGATCTAGGAGAAACATATGATTCGACTGCATGAATTAGAGCATCGATTGAACTTGTTACGAAAAACTTATAGGGCAGTTCTTTTACTAATTCTGGTATTAATACTGCATAATCAGGATATAATTCGTCTACTCCAAGGCCCATTTTTGTATGTTTTGATTTTATCTCAGCTATTGATATATTGGTAACTTCACTACCTGTACCACAAGTAGTTGGAACTATTATAAGTTCTCTTCCTTTTATTAAAGGAATTTTCTTTTCAAATAACGCTAGCGCATTTGTAGCATCTTTTATAACTAAAAGCTTTGCTATATCTATCACTGAACCACCACCTATAGCAATGATTCGCCGATAGTCTCTGCCGCCCATGCCTCTGATAATGGCATCAATCATTTCATCTGAGGGTTCACCCTTCCCATACTTTTCCCGGAACATGAAGTCAGCGTTAAGATTTAATCCTTTCATATATGAGTTATATAAAAATTCGTTCGTTAATACGAAATCTCCATCTGCAATAGTAAAAAATTCAACAAAATCTTGAAAATGGTTAAACTTATGAATTTGGGGTTTCACTTGCAGTAATTTCATATTTCCTCCATTTATGATGTTATTTCTATTCTTAAAATCATTATAAACTCTTTTTAACAACTGAGTAAATACTCTTCAACCACCTCAGAGAAATAGACGACACTGACGATATCGTTTGGTGATATGGATTTACCATAAAGGTTTTCAAAAAAGGTAATCAGTCCCGCTACTGAATCTATTGTAGGATTCTGATGAACTAAGTCTTCTGCCGTCAATTGGGAGAATTTCTTTATATATACCTTATCAATCATTGCTTGATACATTTTTCTCTTTGGGCTTAACCTTTCCCCAAAAGTAATCCACACTATGGAATTTTCCACATATACATTCCTTAAATCTCCTAATCTAACAGTACAATTCTTCATCCGATTCTGTAGTAATTTTTCATGATATGACGATTGGAAATTTAATGCAAACATAATTTTCCTCCTAAATTTGTTACTTATGAGCATTATCAACTTACCATTCTGTCCGGATACTCAAATTCGCTTTCTGTTGGGCTTCACCAATTCTAAATAACTTATAGAGCAGATAAAGTCCGCCATACCAGACAGGGGCAACATAAAGGCCAACCAAATTATCATGGTCATACCCCATACCCAAAGTTACAGCAAGCATAAATGCTCCTACTATATAATTGGCATATGGATAAAAAGGCATGGGATATTTTAGCTTGGCAACTTGCTCAATGCTCAGGCTTTTCCGCCATTTGAACTGAATATACATAATTAATGACCACGTCCACATGCAGCCTGTTGTTGTAATTGCCGACATGTAGTAAAATACGCTGTCAGGAGCAATATAGTTGAAATAAACACCGACTAGGCATACAGCACCGGAAAACAAGACACCATTGGCAGGAACTTGATTGCCGGAAAGTTCACCTAAGAACTTAGGTGCTTCGTTCCTCAGAGCCAGACCATATAGCATCCGTCCACAAACATACATACAGCTATTTAGGCAAGAAGCTGCCGAAGATAAAATTACACAGTTTATAATCGAAGCAGCATAAGGAATCCCTGCTTTTTCAAAGATCATTACAAATGGGCTGACCCCTTTGGGCAAAGTCTCATAGGGAAAAATAGACAATATCGCTACCATGGAACCAACATAGAACACAAGTACCCGCCAAAATACTTTATCAATCGCCGATTTCAGTGAACGTTCAGGATCGGCGGCCTCACCTGCGGTAATCCCGATCAGTTCAACCCCGGAATAAGCAAATACCACCATAACCAAAGCCATGGAAACACCAGTCCAACCAAACGGCATAAACCCACCATGTATCCATAAGTTTGAGAAACCAATGGCAACACCGTCATTACCAAACCCAAAGAGAATCATGGCAAAGCCAACAATCAGCATGGCGATAATAGTTATAACCTTGATTAAAGCAAACCAAAATTCAAATTCACCATAATATTTTACAGCAACTAAATTTATCATAATGATGAAAGCAAGGCAAATCAATGCCGGAATCCATTGCTGTATATCTGGTGACCAATATCTCATGTATAGACCCACCGCAGAAATTTCGGCCATGCCCAGAACAACCCATTGGTACCAATACGTCCACCCAGTAAAAAAAGATATTAGCGGTCCACAAAAAACTCGTGCATAACCCGCAAATGAGGACGCAACCGGATGTTCTACGGCAACTTCACCAAGGGCACGCAGCACGAAATACATGATAACACCACCAATAGCATAGGCAAGCGTGAGAGCCGGACCTGCCAGCTTACTTGCCTGCGCAGAACCCATAAACAAGGCAACACCAATAACACCACCGATAGCAATAAGTTGGATATGCCTATCCTTGAGATCTTTTTTTAGATTTTCTTTTTCTAAATGTAACGATTTCTCTTTCATATACATGTTCCTCCCTCTTTTTTATAGTTATACAAAAAGACGCACATCAACAACGTTACCCGTTGTCGACAAGCGTCTTTGCTTACAACTTTTTACTTATACTATTCTATACTTCTGCAGTAACCCGCAGGATACTTTGTTCTAAAACGGTAAGCCCACGATCCAGTTGTTCGTCAGTAATTACCAGCGGAATCAGTAAGCGAATTACATTACTGAAAACACCGGCACTGATTACTATCACGCCTTGCTCCAGGCAGTATTTCACCACTTTACCAGTAAGTTCTTTCGCCGGTTCTTTGGTTTGCCGGTCTTTGACTAGTTCAATACCAATCATCGCGCCGACGCCTCTCACGTCACCAATAATCCTGCATTTTTCCTTCAGGGCTTCCAGTCTCACCATGGTCTTACGACCAATTTCTTCAGCCCGGCTACAAAGATTGTTTTCTTCAATAAACTTTATCGTCTCTAAACCAGCCACACAAGCTAACGGATTGCCACCATAAGTTCCGCCAATATTGCCAGCATCAGGCGCATCCATATATTCGGCCTTGCCTGTAACAGCACTTAGTGGCACGCCAGCAGCAATCGATTTTGCCGAGGTCATTAAGTCAGGCTCCACACCCCAGTTTTCAATGGCAAACATTTTTCCTGTACGGGCAAAACCACTTTGCACCTCATCAACAATGAATAATATCCCCTTACTTTCACAAATCGCTTTGAGACCTGGTAAAAATTCTGGTGGCGGTACGAGGAAACCACCCTCTCCCTGCACCGGTTCAATAATCATCGCGGCAATGTGCTCAGCATCAATTTCCGCTGTAAAAAACCGTTCAAAATTTTCCAGACAATGCATGCCGCAACCTGGATAGGTGGAGCGATAATGGCAACGATAGCAGTATGCGGAAGGAACCTTATAAACATCTGGAGCAAAAGGCCCAAAACCATATTTGTAAGGCTTAACTTTACTGGTAAGACTCATGGTCATAAAAGTACGACCATGAAAGGCACATTCAAAGGAAATGATCCCTGTTCGTTTGGTAGCATGCCTGGCAATTTTTACTGCATTTTCGACGGCTTCCGCACCACTGTTAGCAAACATGGTCTTTTTAGGCACTGAACCTGGCATCAATGAATTCATCTTTTCTGCCAACTCCACATAGGGTTCATACATGCCAATAGCGAAAAAAGAATGAAGTAATTTATCTGCCTGTTTTTGTATGGCTTTAACCACTGGCTCTGGACAATGTCCAACATTTAAAACTCCAACACCTGCATAAAAATCCAGGAACTCCCTACCCTCTACATCGGTAATCACGGCTCCACTAGCCTTTTCCACAAAAACTCCTGTGGAATTGGCTATACCCCTGGCAACTGCATTGTTTTTTCTTATTATAAGTTTTTCGGTCTTGCTTCCCATATTACTCATCGTAAAACCCCTCCCTTGTATGACAGTAATGTTCAAATAATAAAAACGCCGACTATATCCCTGAGGATATAAATTCAGCGCCATTGCTAAACCAGTATTCATATGCTGTTCATGCCTCAATATTATCAGATAACACCTCAGCGCGCTATGTGAATACCTCACAAAATATTCTATAACTTTATGTGAGGTATTCACTTTTACGCTCGCAAGCCATTTGCCTAATTATCCATATTTTCACTTTAAAAACAGTATAAAAATTACTTTTATCCACGGAAAATACCCGCCTCCTGGAAATTAAAAGCGAAACTCCCACTTTAGAAGTGAGAGTCTAGGAATAGGTAAATGTATTTGCTCTAGTTAGCCAAAATAGCAACTGAATAACCTTCAAAAATCAATCAATATTCACGGGGCTTGTGACTTCAAGATGGGTTAGCAAAAACCTAACTGATCAGTTGTTTCCCGACAATAAGTCCTAGCTGCAGCGTCAGGCGATCATATGGATCATTTAAACTTCTCCCAGTTATTTCTTCAATCTTTTTTAAACGATTATCAAGGGTATTACGATGCACAAACAGACGCTTAGCCGTTTTGGCCGCATTACAATTTTCCTCAAAATATACGCATAAGGTTGCTACCATATCCATGTGATATTTATAATCATATTCATTAAGCGACTCAATTACTTCCTGATAATACATTGTCAGCTTATCAGGCTCAATCTCAAATAATAACTTATATATCCCCATCTGTTCATAGGCATAAATAGGTCTGGAAGCTGTCTTTAACTCCGAAAAACGCAGCACCTTTGTGGCCTGAAGATAACTTTGTCTAGCAGCCTGCAAACTTTCAAATCTGCCGCCTAAACCGACGGCAACTACCAAGCCCGGCAATTTAGCAGCAAATTCATCCAAAATTTTGGTCAAAATAGTAATATTTCGACGTGTACTCACATTCTCATAAGGCATAAGTAAAACTATATCATCCCCCCACAACATTGTCATAGATTCCCTGTCCTGGATGTTCAAAATAGTGCGGACGATTTGTTCAAAACGTACTTTAAAGGCAATCAAGGCTTTTTCATCTTTTGCCTGTGAAAATTCACTTAAACGCGTAGGACTTATGATGGCTACCTGATGAGGTCTGGTTAGATCATACCCGTAATAAGCTGCTCGCTGATTTAATGCTTCAGGATCTGCCAAGGGACAAAATAAAAGTTGTTCCAAAAAATCCTTTATCGAGTCTTCCTCTTTTTGCTTCATGACAATATGACTGCATATTTCCCTAGTTACCTCAATAAGTTTTACCTCCCATGGCAACTCAAAAATGGGAAAGCCTGCTTGATCTGCCAAACTAATAACCTCACCGGGAACTTCTTTAATATAGGGACCAATGTTAACAATAAGCCCCGCCAATTTCTTTTTTATTATTCCTTGGACAACATCTGTCAGCTTATGAACATCACCATTCAAACCAATGCCAGTGATAATCAGAAGTTCGCTACCCTGTACCCAGGGAATAACGTCAGGCAAATCAATAAAATGCACCCAACGCACCAATCGATCCAAACCAGACTTTCCAGCCACAGTATTAAGTCTTGTCAACGAGGGTAAATTGATTATTTCCCGACAACTAATCATAATTGGCATCCTCCTCTCAGGTTGAGCCATGCTCTATTCTAGAGCATCTAGTGTCTAAAAAATCCGGGGCCTACAAACGTTACCACGTTCATAAGCCCCATTGCTTAACTATTAAATAGTATAGTAAATAGACAGGGGCTTATAAACGAAATACGTCTATAAGCCCCATTGCTTAAATTTTTTAATAATTTACATTGATTTGAGTATATCATACTTAAAAAGACAACGCAAATATAAGCAAAAAAAACGAGACTATCATAGAAGTCTCGCCAATGCGTGCAAGGACAAACGAAGGTGGGTACGTTGTCTTGGCCTTCTTCCATCAGAAGAACGGCATTACGCCATATATATATATGTAAGCTTTAATAGCTGAATTTGACCTTCCAAGATCTAAACTCGATTTTACTGACATCATGAAGCTCGAAATTCCAGTTTCGAACTCCCTGGGTATTTATCATTAAATCCAAATTAGTAAATGACTGAGAAATAGTCTTTGGACCATTATCGGTAGTAAAAGTAATCTCGACGTTGGCCTTAGGTAACCAGGAGATAAATGTTCCCGTATTATAAAAATTACCTTCCACCATCAAAGTGTTATTTTCAGTGAAATATACTTTAGAAGGTGAAAATTCCAGATCTGAAGAAGCCGCTGCCGAGGCCACCCCTATGACTAGAATACTTGCAATACATAGCATTATAAAAAGACATTTCTTTTTCATAGCAAACCTCCTGCATTCATTATTGTTTTACAATTTATATTAATCTGTAAAACAATCATAGCTAATATGATTTACTTTGTCAAGTAATCTCCTTTTAATATTAATTAATATGTTAAAAAATCTATATTTAGCACTCTCTTTACACTGCCCAATATCCGCTGTAAAATATCAATAATGGGAGGCGCAAGAATGTCAAAACAGTCCGAGATATCAGACGAAAAAATTACGGTTGGTGCCAGAGTCAGTGCTGAAGCTGTTGGCGTCCTAAAGCAGTACGAAATTCCAATATCAGATGTTATAGAAGCGGGTATTCTCTATTTTTTATGTCTGAATGATGCTGATAAAGTTGCATGGTACCTAAAAAACAGTTCAGATGTTATTGTTAGAAGTGACTATAAAATTCCGCATGCTCCTTGGCCGGAATGTATTAAAGAAATATTAAATGTAAGTAAAACCGGCGATGTAAAGACTGAGGTCAAAAATTTCAGAGCAGCAGCTAAATGGATGCCTGATAAAGGTGAAGCTAGGCTTAGCCAACTAAAATTGAGAAATCTAACCATAGCCGAAATTATAAAAAAAGCAGATGTACTTACGCTTGGGGGACGCGTACAAGAAACAATTCCATACTATGATTATGCGATTATGCTTTCGACAAAACTAGGCAGTCCCCAAATTACCGGCGAAGTTTACCTCAAGCTTGGTGATGCAAGTCGCGATATGGGGAATTTTTCGCTAGCCTTAAGCGCTTATGCCTTTGCGGAACAAAACTTTGAAAAAGAAGCAACTCCACAGAATCTAGCAGACTTATCCTATTCCAGAGGCGTTTGTTTTCAACTCTGGGGTAAACATAATGAATCCTATACCTACTTAAAAAAGGCGCGCGAGTTATACGAAAGTATCGGAGATTCGGACAACTTGTTTAAAACACATTCGCGCCTGTCGATCAGTCTTGATTCGCTCGAAACAAAAGACGCGGTTGAAGCCTGTAATGAGGTACTTGCCTTCTTTACGCAACTACGATCACAGTTTATCGCTAAAATAGATAGCTCTGCTAACAGTTAATTGTAAGCAATAAACTTTCCCTATTATAAGTTAAAGTATTCAGCACTCATTGATACCGCCAGAATTAAAAGTAGTGGCATGAAGATGTCAAACATAGAGAGACTCATCTGCGTCAAACAGATGAGTCTCTCTATGTTTTTGAAAGGGAATAAGAACTATACATCTTATTTTTCATCTTTTACGTTTTTTCCTAAAGCATCCTTAACTTGCAGCAATACTTCCTGCCAATCGCCAATCCGCCTCTGGCGAAAAAGGCACGCAGTCCCATACCATGGGCTGTCCTCGCGCTCCAATTGCCATCGCCAGTCAGGAGCGAACGGCAGAAGTATCCACGTTTTCTTTCCCATGGCCCCCGCCAGATGAGCCACCGCGGAATCGACTGTTATTACTAAATCAAGGTTCTGTACTACCCCTGCTGTTTCGTAAAAGTCAGTGAGCTGTTGAGAAAACTCTATTACTTTATAGTCAGTCTTAAGTAAATCTTTTGCCCGATCTCCGACCTGCAAACTTACCCAGCTTACCTGATCTGTAACAAACAGTTCGCTGAACAACTCAAACGGGATGGAACGATTATGATCATTGTGATGCTTGGGATTTCCGGCCCAAACAATACCAACTCTATAAAGCTGGCCTCCGTCCGCCTGATTCAGAACGCTACGCCACTTTTTCACGACTTTTGGACTTGCTCCTAGATATGGAATTTTCTTTGGAATTGTCTCTTCAGAAGTCTGAAAGGCAAATGGCAAACTATGTAGAGAACAAGCAAAATCATAGTGTTCTGTTGTCAAGTTAGCACCAGAATAAATTTTGCAAAAATGTAGCGAGTCGGTCAGTAACCTTTTCAAAGGCTCTTGCACCCTGACAACGGTTTCGGCAGCCAACGCTGCAACTTGTTGAACGTATCTGGCAAATTGAATTGTATCCCCAAGACCTTGTTCATTAAACAACAGTATTTTACGTCCTGTTAAATTCTCTCCCTGCCAGTAGCAACTGTCCGGCTCTGAATATTTGTAAAGCTTACGCCGCAAATCATATTTTTCCCAACCTTTAGTATACTGTCCTCGGAGGAGATATAAAATACCAAGGCCAAACTGGCAGTCCTCAACCTGTTCAGGAGTACTAACTTCAATGGCACGAAGGTAAGCCGCCTCCGCTTCATCCACACGATGCATCATCTTCAACACCCTGCCAAGTTTGCGATGGGCATTAGCGTAATCAGGTTTAAGCTTAATAGCTTGGCGAAGACACTTCTCCGCTTCTTCCAACCGGTTAGTAATAATTAATACTACGGCAAAACTATTGTAAGACAACAGGTAGTCCGGCTTCAGCTCAATAGCTTGTCGAAAATACTTGACTGCTCCCTCCAAATCGTTTATCTTCTTTAATACCCGCCCCAAGTTATAATGAGCTTCCGCATAATCGGGTTTTAGTTCAATCGCCTGGTAAAAACAAGTCTGTGCTTCCTCTTGGCGATTCAGATCATATAAAGCTACACCCAGATTATTAAATATGTAGGGATTATCATTGTCTAATTCAGCCGCACGCCGAAAAGAATTTGCTGCCTTGTTTGTCAATTTTCGTCTGGTCTGTACAACCCCTAAATTGTTGTACGCTTCCGAGTAATCAGGACTTAATTTAATAGCCCGGCAAAGACAAGCCTGCGCCTTGTCAAGATAATTCATATCACATAAAATAAGAGCTAAACTATTATAGGCCTCTGGAAAATCCGGTTTAAGCTCAATTGCCTGTAATAGACAAGCCTCTGCACCTTTTAAGCGATTGCATTTTTTCAACACTAAACCTAGGCTCAAATA
>Ga0316604_10000570_pt1 | contig 42480 bp, 35 predicted proteins | sample OWC_soil_day20_C_FD_207650 | JGI IMG/M metagenome (GOLD analysis project Ga0316604, IMG submission 207650) | Wetland soil microbial communities from Old Woman Creek delta, Ohio, United States - OWC_soil_day20_CT | ecosystem: Environmental > Terrestrial > Soil > Wetlands | place: USA: Ohio...
CTTCAATCCCTTCGAGGCGCACCTCGAGGCCGAGCTGGGGCTCTGAAAGAAAAAAGAGTCAACACAGAGGGCACAGAGGAAAAAAGAGAGGGCACAGAGAAAAGCGAAATGATGAGGACAGGACGGAGCTACCAAACAGGGGCGGTGGGGCCAAGGCGGGTGATACGCCTTAGAAGACAAACGCATAAATTCCACCACCAAGACTCCAAGGGCACCAAGTTTCACCAAGAAAAGCCTGATGCGTCGACCAGGACACTTGGGCCTGATTCCGGGAGGGGCAGGCGGCGGAGGCACGCAGGCGTGCCATGGCCACCTGTCCCTCCCGGAACGCGTGCGGCTTTGCCGCGCGCCCCCCGCGTCGCGGGGCGGCCAGAGTGTCCAGCCAGTGGCACGCGGCTGTGGGAGTTCGCTTTCACATTGACCCGGGGCGCAGACATTGATCGCCAGTAAACCCTTGGTGTCTTGGTGGTGGAAGTCGTTTTGCACTTTAGTTTATTGATTGCGAATCAGCATGAACCGCTTCGGCCTGACCTTTCCTGCTTTTCCTCTGTGCCCTCCTCTTGTGCTTTTCTCTGTGCCCTCTGTGTTGACTCAGTTAAATCATTCTCAGGAGCGACAACCATGATCATTCGTCCCTATGGCGACACCCTGGATGACGGGGCTGTGCAATTTTCTTTCACCCTTCCCGTGCCTGAGGGCCCCCGGGGGCGCGAGGCGGCGCGGCTCTTCGTTGAGAAGCTGGGCTTCCGGCACGTGGACGTGGTCCACTCCAGTGCCCTCGCCAACGGCTTTTCCATGTACGTGGCCTACGGCAAGACCGAGCTGGGCATCGACTACGACACCATCCAGATCGAGGATGCCGTGGGGGAGAAGGTCTACACCATGGCCGAGGCCTGCGAGGTCATCCAGACGAGGATCGGTCGGAAACTCGTGGTGGTGGGGGCCTGCACGGGCTTTGACGCCCATACGGTGGGCATCGACGCCATCATGAACATGAAGGGCTACAACCACCACTACGGCCTGGAGCGCTATGGCCAGATCGAGGCCCACAACCTGGGGGCCCAGGTGCCCAACGAGAAGCTGATCGACTATGCCGTGAAGGTCAACGCCGACGCCATTCTCGTGAGCCAGATCGTGACCCAGAAGGATGTCCACCTCCAGAACCTGACGGAATTCATCGAACTGCTTCAGGCCCGGGGCCTCCGGGAGCGCTTCATTCTCATCGCCGGCGGGACCCGAATCGGCAACAAGCTGGCGGTGGAGCTGGGCTTTGACGGGGGCTTCGGCAAGGGCAGCTACGCGGACCACGTGGCCACCTTCATCATCGACCGGATGCTGGAAAAGCGGGGCTGAAGGCGCCGGAGGGCCTGGCCCAGGAGGCGCCGTGGTCCGTGCGATATAATGGAAATCCACTAATTTTATTATTTTTATAATTTCAGAGGACTTAGCTCTTGGAGAGAATTCGCTCCTGAAATGAAAAAAAACTTGACCGTCAATTTGTAGAAGCATAGTTTTTTATCATTCCAGTTGAACCCAGGGGAGGGATTCATGTTGCGTGCTAAAGGACTATCTGTGATCAGCCGTTTGACCTTGGCGCTGGTCGTGGCGCCGGTGGCCCTCGTGGCCCAGAGCACCACAACCGCCGCCCTCATGGGTGTCGTGAAGGACCCCTCTGGCAAGCCCCTGGCGGCGGCCACGGTGCGGGTGACTTCCCCGGCCCTCATGGGTGAGCGGGTCGCAAAAACCGCTGAAAATGGCAGTTACCGCTTTCCGCTTCTGCCCCCCGGGCCATACCGCATTACGGTGGAGGCCGCGGGGCTCAACACCCTGGTGGGGAAGGAAGTCCTGGAACTGGGCAAGACCTCCACCGTCAACTGGAAGTTCCAGGCTGCGGCGAGCACCACCGTCGAAGTGGTGGCCACAGCCGCGGCGGCGGAGACGGCCAGCACCTCCTTCAACCAGAACTACAGTCCCGAAAAGCTTGCGACGCTTCCTGCTGAACGGAGCCTGACCGCGATCATGGACATGACTCCGGGCGTGAATGGTGGCCATGCTTGGGGCGGGGCAGCGGGCGAGAATGCCTACATGATGGACGGCATGAACGTGGGGGACCCCGCGGGCGGCACCCAGTGGATCTTCCCCAACATGGATTGGTTCTCTGAGGTCCAGGTGGGCGGCATGGGAGCCGGAGCTGAATTCGGCGGCTTCACCGGCGGGTACATCAACGGCCTGGTCAAGCGGGGCGGCAACACCATCGAGGGGAGTCTCAACGCCTACTACGGCAGTTCCAAGTGGGAGGCCAAGCCCTCCTGGGCGTCCTCTGGTGATCTTGCTCCGACCAAGGACTGGGATGTCGCCCTCAATGTGGGTGGGCCGATCCTCAAGGACAAGATCTGGTATTTCGCCTCCTTCGAGCGAGTCGAGGACCAGTCCACTCCGATCAATGCGGTCTCCTCTATCGGCACCAGCCAGGTCAAGGGCTTGGCCAAGTTCACCTGGCAGGTCAACGATGCCACGACCCTGGAACTGATGGGTGAGTACGATTACCTCAAGCGGGAAAATCGCGGTCTCGACTACTCCACCCTTCCCATCGCCACCCTCAAGGAGATTGCACCCAACCGCTCCTTCAATGCCACCTGGACCCAGGTCCTCGGTCCGGACAAAGTCCTTACAGTCAAGACCTTCGGCTACGGTGGGCGTTATGACCTGAATACCTACAACGGACAAGCCATGCCCCTGGATACCGGAGACGTATACAACGGCTTCGAGTATTACAATAATGCCCAGACCGAGCAGAAGAACTACCGCGACCGCACCAACCTCTCAGCCACCTTCGACTGGTTCCTTCCGAGCCTGATCGTGCCTTCGGATAGCCACTCCATCAAGATTGGCGTTGAGGGTGAGACCGCGACGAACGAAGAACTCCAACGCTATCCCGGGGGGGCTAACCTCAACGCCTACGTGGATGAGGGCCAAGTCTATTCTGACTTCATCATCACCGGCGGCGGCTGGGCAGGGAAGCAGCGCACCCGACGCTTTGCCTCCTTTATTTCCGATGAGTGGAAGATTAATGACCGTGTCACGATCCGCCCAGGCCTGAGGTTCGAGCAGTTTAAGGCACGGTTCTACGGTGAAGACTCCTATCGCTGGAACAAGAGCACCTTCGCCCCCCGTTTTGGCTTGAAGGTCGCGTTGACCCAGGACCAGCAGACCATTCTGAACGCCCACCTTGGGCGCTACTATGCCGGCTACTCGACATACTTCATCGACCGTTCGGTTCGCTGGGCGATTCCCGTCAAGAACTACTACACCTGGGCCACGGATTCCGATGGGGTCGGAACGGTCCTGAATCCGAACGATCCGAGCACCTGGCCTGCGGTGGACCTCTCTTCGGCCAACCTCTACAAGACGGTGGACAACTACTCGCCCGTCGATTCAAACGCCAAACAGCCGCATACGGATGAAGTGACGCTGTCCGTGACTCGTAAGTTCATGAGCATCTGGTCGGCATCCACCTCCTGGGTCTACCGGGACTTCAAGGATGCCCTGGTGCGCCACGACAAGGCCCTGGACGGGGTCGATCTTTCCGGCCTTCTTGAGACCTTTGTGAACCCGGAGACGGGCAAGGCCGCTTACGACTTCGATACCACTTCATACTCAGACCACCAGTACACCGTGGGCAACGACAAGCGGGCCAAGCGGCGCTATTGGGCGATCACCGCTTCTGCCGAGCGCGAACTGAAGGACCACTGGAGCCTCATGGTCAGCTACACCCGGGCCAAGCTCTACGGCAATGTTCAGAAGTCCGACGGCTACGTCGATGTCTTCGCCAATCCCAACAACACCATCAACTCCTACGGTCTCCTGCCGGGATACAACGACAACGAGATCAAGGCTCGCGCGACCTACGAGTTTCCCTGGGCTATGCGGGTCTCCGTTAACTACACTTACCTGAGCGGCGAGCACTGGACCCCCACTTGGCGGACCTACGCCATGCCCGCCGAACGCTACTACGTCAATGCCGAGCCGCTGGGTTCGAGGTCTTACCCGGGACGGAGCCTGGTCGACATCCGGGTCAGCCAGATGGTCGACCTCTCCAAAGGCGTCAAGATGGAAGGCTTTGTCGATCTGTTCAATGCCCTCAACCAGGGCAATGTCACCTCCTGGAACACCCGGGTGAACTCGGCATGGGACGGCGAGTCGGTCTATTCCGATTACCAGGCCCCCACCGATGGAGATCGCGGCCGCCATGCCCGCCTGGGCCTTCGGGTGACCTTCTAGGAACATGATGAAAAGACTGCTTTCCCTTCTCTTTTCGGCCGCGCTGTTCGCTGCCTCGCCTTCCCCCAAGGGCACCCTGGTGATCGTGGGGGGGGGCGGGATGCCGGACGCTATCTTCCAGGCCTTCGTCCAGGGGGCCGGGGGGAAGGGTGCTCGGATCGGCGTGATCCCCACGGCTTCCGGGTCGCCGGAGGAAGTCCTGGCGGAGTGGGAAGAGGACCTTGCCAAGGTCGGCCTCACCCTGGTGCCCCTCCGGGTCAAGACCCGGGGGGATGCCGCCGCCCCTGCTGTGCTGGAGGCCGCCGGGACCTGCTCGGGATTCTGGTTCTCCGGTGGAGACCAGAACCTCACCGCCGACGCGGTCCTGGGCACCCCTTTGCACCGTCTTGTGCGGGAACGCTATGAGGCGGGGGCGGTGGTGGGTGGCACCAGTGCTGGGGCCGCCATCATGTCCCGGATCATGCTCAATGGCGAGGATCGGAACGGCAAGGAGGCCCTGACCGAGATCGGCGCCGGGGCCTACCGGACCCGGGAGGGCCTGGGCTTCCTGCCGGACTTCTGCATCGTGGACCAGCACTTCCTGCGGCGGAATCGCGAGAACCGTCTCTTCAGCCTGCTCATGGACCACCCGCAGCACCTGGGGCTGGGCATCGATGAGGCCACGGCCCTGGTGGTCAAGGGCGGTGAAGCCCGGGTCCTGGGGGATCACGCGGTCATGGTCTTTGATCCCACCGGGATGCGCCTTTCCCCCCCGGGTTTCCAGGGCATGACGATTCACCTCCTGGGCCCTGGCCAGGGTATCGATCTGGCCACCCGCCAATTGCTCAAATAGGAAGCACCTTGCTCATCCCGCATCTCCGGCCCGCAGGCCTGCTCCTGCTGTCCCTATTGGCCCCGGCATACGCTAAGGGGCCTTTGACATCCTATGCCGACATGGCCGCCCTGCTGCACCGGGTGGAAAGGCCCGGCTTCATCACGGTCACGGAGGAGGGGCGCAGCCACCAGGGCCGCAGCATCTTCCTGGTCCATTTGCGCCGGGGTGCCAAGAAGGCCCAGTGCCGGGTGCTCTTCTACGCCCAGCAGCACGGCGACGAGGTGGCCGGGAAGGAGGCCCAGCTCCAGTGGATCCAGGAGCTGGCCCAGCATCCCGAGGCCCTGCCGGAGGATGTGGATCTCTACCTTATGCCCATGCTCAATCCCGATGGGGCCGAGGCCCACACCCGTCTCAACGGGGTCGGCGAGGACCTCAACCGCGATCACATCCTCCTGGAACAGCCCGAAACCCAGGCCCTCCATCGGGTGGCCCGGCGCGTCCAGCCCCACCTGGCCACGGACAGTCACGAGTTCGAGCGGGCGCCCGGAGGCTACCTGGAGAAGGGGTGGGTCTTCTGGCCCCTCATCACCCTGGACGCCGCCAACCATCCCTTGATCCCTGAAACCGTGAAATCCGCTGCCCTGGAGCGGGTGGAGGGAGCCCGGACCGTCCTCGCAAACGCCGGGATTCCCTTCAACCGCTACGCGGTGGGCGGACCGCCTCCCGACGCGGAGTTGCGGCCTTCGACCCCCGAGGTGGACGATGGCCGCAACAGCCTGGGCACCCTGGGGGCGGTGTCCTTCATCATTGAGTCCTCGGTGCGCCATGAAATCCCGGACCCCCAGGTGGATCTGCCCCAGCGGGTCCGGGCCTACCGGGCTCTCTACGACCATCTGCTGGGGGATGTCTCCTGGCGGCGCCGGGTGGTGGGCCTTGCGGAGGAAGCCCGCCGGGCCCCGCTGCCCCCCTTCATCGCCACCAATGTCTTCTGGGCCAATCTGGGGGGCAAGGTCAGCGAAGTGCCGGTGCGGGAGCTGGCCACGGGCCGCACCCTGAAGGTTCCCACCGCCAATGCCATGACGGATCTGGTGGTCAAGCAGAGCGTGCCCACCCCCCGGGCCTACCTGATCGAGGCCCGCAGCGCGGAGCGTTTCCGGCCGGTGCTGGAGGCCCAGGGGCTCCGGTACGAGGTCCTGGGAGCCCCCAGGCGGTTGAAGGCCGAGCCCTGCCGCCTCCTGCGCTACGAGGCGCCCTTCGACGAGCTCTACCACCGCCACCCCAGCCGCCAGATCGTGGCCCGGGACGCGGCGCGGGAGCTGGAGGCACCTGTGGGTTCCCTCCTGGTGCCCCTGGACCAGCCCCTGGCGCGGCGGGCCATCCAGGTGCTGGAACCTTGCATGCTCTTCGGGCTCTACAGCTATGCGCCCTTCCGGGCCCTGGCCCAGGCCGATGGGACCCTTCCGGTCCTGAGAGTTGTTGAAGAATAATGATTAATAAATTGGAGTTCCCATGCTGCTGATCAAGAACGCCGAGATCCTGGCGCCGGAACCCCTTGGGACCCAGGATCTCCTATTGGGAGGCGGGCGCATCCTTCACCTGGAGGCGGATATCCAGGTCCCCGGGAAGTACTGCCGAAGCCTGGATGCCAAGGGGCTCCTGGCGGTGCCCGGTTTCATCGATGGCCATGTCCACATGATGGGTGGGGGCGGTGAGAGCGGTTTCGCCAGCCGGACCCCCAGCCTCAAGTTGACGGACGCCATCCTGGGCGGCATCACGACGGTGGTGGGCTGCCTGGGCACGGACGGCCATACCCGCAGCATGCAGGGCCTCCTGGCCAAGGCCAAGGGCCTGGAGGAGGAAGGGCTCAGCACCTACCTCTACTCGGGCTCCTACGGCATCCCCATGAAAACCATGCTGGGCTCCATCGAGGAGGACATCCTCTTCCTGGACAAGGTCATCGGGGCCGGGGAGGTGGCCGTGTCAGACCACCGCTCCAGCCAGCCCGGCTTCGAGGCCTTCGCCCACCTGGTGGCCACGACCCGGCGGGGGGGCATGCTCTCGGGCAAGGCCGGACTGGTCAACGTCCACCTCGGGGACGGCAAGCGCGGCCTGGACATGCTCCGGCGCATTCTCGAGGAGACCGAGATCCCTGCGACCCAGATGCTCCCGACCCACATCAACCGCAATCCCCAGCTCTTCGAAGAGGGCATCGCCTACGCCAAGGCTGGCGGCTTCGTGGACTTCACAACCTCTACGGTCCAGGCCTTCCTGGACGAGGGGGAGGTGCCCTGCGGGGAAGCCCTGCGCCGCATGCTGGAAGCCGGGGTCGATCCTGGCCACATCACCTTCACCTCCGATGGCCAGGGCAGCCTGCCGGAGTTCGACGCCCAGGGCCAGCTCCGGGGGATCTCCGTGGGCCGAGTGACCACGCTCTTCAATGCGGTGCGGGAGGCGGTCCAGAAGGAGGGCGTGCCCTTGGCCACCGCCCTGAGGACCATCACCTCCAATCCGGCCCGGATCCTCAAGCTGAAGCAGAAGGGCCGCTTGGCCCAGGGGCTCGACGCGGACCTCGTGCTGCTGGAACCCGACACCCTCCGTATCCATACCGTCATCGCCAAGGGCCGAGTGATGATGGAGGCCGGGGAACTCAAGGTCAAGGGCACTTTCGAATGAGGATGAAGCATGTCTGACAAGAAGGGCTTACGCGAGCTGGCCCAGTCCCTGAAGATGCCCCACACCCTGGTGGTCGTGGGAAGCCTGGTGCTGCTGGTGCTCCTCCTCTCCTGGGTGGTGCCCTCCGGGGAGTTCCAGCGGATGGTGAAAGTGCTGCCGGATGGCAGTCAGATGAAGGTCCCGGTGCCCGGGAGCTTCCATTTCCTGCCCAAGCACTACCTGGGCCTCCACATGATCCTGCTGGCCCCCATCAAGGGCTTCATGGACGGGGCGACCCTCATTTCCTTCCTCTTCATCATCGGCGGCAGCTTCGCCATCTTCCAGGAGACCGGGGCGGTGGAGTTCGGCATCCGGCGACTGGTGCTCAGCCTGAGCGGGCACCCGACGCTGGAGTGGCTATTCATTCCGGTCCTGATGGTGGTCTTCTCCCTGATGGGAGCGATCTTCGGCATGGCCGAGGAACTGATCCCCTTCGTGGTGATCATCATCGCCCTCTCCCGGGCCATGGGTTACGACTCCATCGTGGGCCTCGCCATCCCCTTCCTGGGGGCGGCCTCGGGCTTCGCCTGCGCCTTCTTCAATCCCTTCACGGTGGGTGTGGCCCAGGGAATCGCCGGGGTTCCGGCCTTCTCGGGCCTCGAATACCGGGTCTGCGCCTGGGTAGTGGTGGTGAGCGTGACGACCGCCTATGTGATGCGCTACGCCCGGAAGATCAAGCGGGATCCCGAGGCCAGTCTGGTCTGGGACATCGACCAGGCCCGGGAGACCACCCATGCCGGGGATGACCAGGAACGCTGGCAGCTCCGGCAGGTGGCGGCCCTGACGGTCTTTTTCGCCGCACTGGTTCTCCTGGTCTTCGGGGTCCTGAAATACAAGTGGGGGCTGGAGCCCATCGCGGCCCTCTTCCTGGCCATGGGGATCCTGATGGGCCTGGTGAGCCGGATCGGGCCCAGCCGCATGGCCCAGCTTTTCGTGACCGGGGCCAAGGATATGGTGGGGGTCATGCTCATCGTGTCCTGTGCCCGGGCCCTGCTGGTCATTGCCACCCAGGCCCAGATCATGGACACCCTGCTGCTGGGGGGCTCCATGGTGATCCAGGTCCTGCCCAAGGCGATCACGGCCCAGGTGATGTTCCTGGTGCAGTGCGTCATCAACTTCTTCATCCATTCGGGCACGGCCCAGGCGGCCCTCACCATGCCCGTGATGTCGCCCCTGTCGGATCTGGTGGGCATTACCCGGCAGACCTGCGTATACAGCTTCGAGCTGTCCGAGCTCATCAACCCCATCCTGCCCACCAGCGCCGTGACCATGGGCGTACTGGGGGCGGCCAAGATCCCCTGGGAGCGCTGGGCCAAATGGTTCTTACCCCTCATGCTGATCCTGGTGGTGGTGGCCTTCCTGCTGCTCATCCCACCGACCCTACTCTTCCACTGGGGGCCGGTGTGATGCGGCGCGGGGCGCTCCTCCTCTGTCTCGCCCTGAGCCTTCGGGCGGAGGTCCCCGGCCTGGTGGTGCCATCGGCCGCTGAAGCGGCCACCGGGGACCTCAAGACGGCCCTGGATGGGGTCGATGCGGCCCGGATCAAGGCCCACATCCAGTTTCTGGCGGATCCGAAACAGCAGGGCAGGGGCCTGGGAACCCGGGGGCTGGCCCGCACGGAACGCTATCTCCATGCTCAGATGAAGGCCCTGGGGCTTCAGCCGGTCCCTGGACAGGCCTCGATGGTCCAGCCGGTGCCGCTACGGCGCATTTCCCGCCTGGGTGGCACCCTCCAGCTGTCGGGCCTGAAGCTCCAGCATGGGGAAGCCTGCCGCATGCCCCAGCGGGCGCCGGAAGTCATGGAAGGCGAACTGATCCAGGTGGGCTATGGCATCCAGGAACCGGAACTCGGACACGATGATCTCAAGGGCCTGGACCTGAAGGGCAAGATTGTGCTGCTCCGGGGTGGTGTGCCGGAAGGGAAGGCCTGGAGGACCCCGGAACGCCTGGAGCGCTGGGCCTCCCCCAAGCTGGGGGAACGCTACGATGCCCGGTTGGCCCTGCTGGAGAAGGCGGGCGCCCGGGCGGTCATCGCCTTCGAGGAGGAACTGGAGCCCCTGAGTGAGGAGGTCTTCTTCCGCCCCGAGGCTGGGGTAAGGACCTCCGAGGAGCCGCCCCTGGTCCGGGTGAAGGGCGCCCTGCCGTCGCTGGCGCCGGGGAGTCGGGGGCGGGTGGAGATCACCGGAAAGGTGGAGCGGTGGACGCAGGCCAACCTGATCGGCTACCTTCCGGGCCGGGGCCAGGAGGCCCTGGTGATCGGGGCCCACATGGATCACCTGGGAATGGCCGGGGGTTTGCTCCATCCGGGTGCCGATGACAATGCCTCGGGTGTGTCGGCCCTGCTGGAGATCATCCGTGCCCTTGCTGGCAGCTCCGAAGCGACGCGCTGTCCGATTATCTTCGCGTTCTGGACCGGGGAGGAGGACGGGAAATTCGGTTCCGGCCACTACACCCGCCACCCCCTCTGGTCCATGGAACACACCCGGGCCTATCTGAATCTGGACATGATCGGCCATCCATGGACGGCCGAGGAGCTGCGGAAGCGCCTGGAGGAGGTGGCTCCCGGGCAGTCGGCGGCTCTGCTGGCCCGGATCCACCCGGAAGACTTCAACGATCCTGGCTATGCCGCCTGGACGCCAGGGTTGGCTCAGGTCCTGGACCGCGCGGGCAGGGCCAGCGGGATGGCCCTCCTGCTGGATCCCGGTGATGGCGCCAGCGGGGGGAGCGACTATCGGGACTTTGCGAGGCTCCGGGTGCCCTTCATCCGATTCTTTGGCAATTTCTTCCCCGACTACCATTTGCCCGGGGATACGGCCGCGGCTCTGGACCCGGCCCAGGTGCGGCGCATGGCCCGTCTGGCCCTGGCCACGGCCTGGTTCCTCTCCCATTGAGTCTGCGACCCCGGTCACAAATTTTTTAGATTTGCCATGCGCTTCCCTGGTCAGTCGGGTCGAAAAAGTGGCTAGGATATTGGAGCGGCAAGGTTGGTTGTGCGGAGCGTGTGGCCTTACTTCCGCTCGGGCGAGTCTGATCAAGTGCGGGTGTGGATCCCGCAGGTTGCCTATGTCTCAAACAGGAGGGGCTAGTGATAGAGAAACCCATCATTACTGCGGCTGAAGCCGCAGGCAAGATCAAGGAAGGGGACACCATCATGATCGGTGGCTTCATGGCCTCCGGCTCCCCTCACACCGTCATCCAGGCCGTCAAGGAAATCGCCCCCAAGGGGCTGACCCTGATCAGCACCGACACTGCCGCCCACGACTTCAAGTCCGGCCGCATCACGGGCATCGGGCACCTGGTGGCCAACAAGCAGTTCAAGAAGATCTTCGCCAGCCACATCGGCCTGAACCAGGAAACCCAGCGCCAGATGAACGCGGGTGAGACTGAGGTCGAGCTGGTGCCCCAGGGCTCCCTGGCCGAGAAGATCCGGGCCGGCGGCGCTGGTCTGGGCGGCATCCTGACCCCCACCGGTGTGGGCACCGAGGTCCAGGAAGGCAAGCAGGTCATCACGGTGGATGGCAAGGCCTACCTTCTGGAGCTGCCCCTCACCGCTGACGTGGCCCTGATCAAGGCCAAGAAGGGCGACAAGGCCGGCAACCTGGTCTATGCCGGGACCGCCTGCAACTTCAACCTCGTAATGGCCACCGCAGCCAAGCTGGTGATCGCCGAGGTGGAGGAACTGGTCGAGGTCGGCGAGATCGATCCCAACGAGGTCCAGACCGCATCGATCTTCGTGGATTTCATCGTCAAAGCTGAAAAGCTGGACATGTAAGGGGTCAGGCATGGAATACGTAGCGAACAAAGACAATATCGCCAAGCGCATCGCCCGCATGTTCCACAACGGTGATGTGGTCAACCTGGGCATCGGTCTCCCGACCCTGGTGGGCAACTACATCCCCGAGGGCGTGACCATCATCCTCCAGTCCGAGAACGGCATGATGGGCCTGGGCCCCGCGCCCGAGGCCGGCCAGGAGAACTACGACATCGTGAACGCCGGCGGCGCCCCCGTCACCGTCCTCACGGGCGGCTGCTTCTTCGACAGCGCCACCAGCTTCGGCATCATCCGCGGTGGCCACGTGGACTACACGGTCCTGGGTGTGCTTGAGGTCGATCAGCAGGGCAACCTGGCCAACTACAAGGTGCCGGGCAAGATGGTTCCCGGCATGGGCGGCGCCATGGATCTCGTTTCCGGTGCCCGGGTGGTGATCGCCGCCACGCTGCACTTCGAGCCCTCGGGCAAGTCCCGCATGAAGCGCCACTGCACCCTGCCCCTGACCGCCGCCCGCGAAGTGAACTACGTGGTGACGGATCTCGGCCTCTTCGAGGTCGTGGGCGACCGCTTCCACCTGCGGGAAGTCTTCGCGCCCTTCACGGCCGAGTTCATCAAGGAAAAGACCGACGCCGATATCGTCGTCGACACGGACTGCCGCGTCATCGAACTCTAGGATCCCGCTCCTAGCAGAAAGAAGCCGCCCGTTGACCGGGCGGCTTCTTCGTGGTGTGCCAATGGATCAGTCCTGGACCTGGACGACCTCGGTCTTCGCCAGTAGGTCGCTGAGGCTCACTCGCTCCTCGCCCTTGATGGCCAGCACAATCAGGTTCAGGAAAAAGAAGTTGCCGAACTGGCGGAGCAGGGCGGGCACGAAGGGGATCCGCTGGAGCGGGGCACCCAGGGGGCAGACCCGTAGCTTCATGGCCTTCTTTCCGAGGCTGGCGCCGTAGGTGGACACGGTCCAGGGGATGAATCCGAAGAAGTAGACCAACTGGAATAGGGCATTCAGGGGGGAGGCCACCACCCCGAGGACGGGGATGAACCCGATCACCATGAAAAGGACGCTGATCACGACGGAGGGAATGGCGTCGATCACCACGGCCAGCAGTCTCGGGACGAGTTCACCCCGCGCCCCGGTGAGCCTGGCCGTGTCGGGCGTGGAGGGCAGGAGGGAGCCCAGGAGAGAGGGCGTTGAGGTTTGGTTCATGGATTCTCCAAGAAATACTTATTGTATAAAAAATTTCATCGATTGCAATAATGAAAACTTTTTTTTCACTGTCCACCTCTATAGCTTGAAAAAACAAGGCATGGCGTATTTGAAACGCCATGCCTCATGGGAGCGGTAGGTGTCCTACGCCAGGATTATTTCCCAGAATCCCACATCGATCCATTGCTCGAATTTCCTGCCCGCTTCCTTCATGTGGGCCACCTTGGTGAAGCCGAGCTTCTCGTGGAGGGCCACACTGGGGTCGTTGGGAAGGGCCAGACAGCCCAGGGCGGAGTGGAAACCGAACTCCCGCATGGCCACCACCAGTTCCCGGTAGAGCTTCTCGCCGATCCCCTTCCGCTGGTGGGCCAGGTCCACGTAGACCGTGGTTTCCGCGGCGAAACGGTAGGCGCGGCGGCTGCGCCAGGAGGAGGCGTAGGCGTATCCCAGAACCTGCCCCTCCTCTTCCCAGACGATCCAGGGGAAGGTGGCGCTGACCTTCCGGATCCTTCCCTCCATCTCCTCGACGCTGACCGCCTCCTCCTCAAAGGTGATGACGGTATCGGTGATGTAGGGGTTGTAGATGGCTGCAATGGCAGCGGCGTCGGCGAGTGTGGCAGGGCGTATCATGGGCATTCCTCCGGAATCGCGGGGAAGGCCATTGTACCAGCCCGACTTTCAGAAGACCTCGGGATGTGAGGCATAGACCAGGAGGGCGATGAGGACGCCCAGCAGGATCAGCGGAGCTTTTTGCGGATCAGATGCCCTAGGGCAGTCATGTCCTCTCCGGGCAATTCGGTTCGCAACAGGGCCAAGGTCGTTTCCACGTCCCCCATGGCCCGGTGGGCGGTGCCCCGTTCGAGTTGAAGGTGATCGGCCAGGGTCTGGAGCTTGGCCGAAGGGACCGGGAAGTGCCGCCGCCAGGGGACTCCGCGGCAGGAGCAGCCCCAGAGGAGGGAGGCGCATTCCGGCATCACCTGAGCGACGAAGCCCTTGTCGAAGCCCGCGTTGTGGGCGACCAGGAGTTCCGCTTGGCTCAGGAGGCCGCTGACGGCCTGGGCGTCAATGCGCTGGCCCCGGACCATGGCATCGCTGATCCCATGGACGGCGAAGGCTCCGTAGGGCATGGGAAAGCCCGGGTCCTGGAGAGCGTCGTAGCGAGCGACTTCGCCCACGATCCGTCCCGTCTGGCGCTCGGCCTCCACCAGGATGATGGCGATTTCGATGATGCGGTCCTGGCTTGGGTAGAGTCCCGTGGTTTCCGTATCCACGATGGCGACCCGCAGGCTTTGGCTGGACTGGCTCAAGGAGGCTCCCTCAATGGCAGCCGCAGCCGCCCGAAAAATCCGGATGGCGGGCCGCCCGCAGGCTTCCCCATCCCTCCTTCAGTATGAAGGCGCCGATGGCCAAGGCGGCCACGGAATCGATCCACCAAAGCCCGGGAAGGATCAGGAAGGCCAGGCTCCCCAGCAGGAGGACCGCCGAGAGCTGCATGCAAGCCAGGCTGCAGGCCGCATCACTGGCCAGCGCTCGGCTGTCCAGGGCCGCGGCGCAGCGTTTCTTGGAAGCCCAAAGCCCGTACATGAAGCTGAGGCTGGCCAGGGAGATGATCACCCCAGGCAGGGTGGTGTCGGGGTGCTGACGCGTCCAGAGCCGCCAGAGTGCTCCCAGGATTGTGAACAGGGCCAGGAGGATCAGGAGGAGGGCAATGCCCTGGGTGGCCTTCCGCTCGCGCTTCAGCCGTGTCGTTTCGCATCCTGATGTTCCGAGCCGCCAGAGGATGAGGATGGCGGAACCCACTTCGATGAAGCTGTCCGCGCCGAAGCCGAACAGGGCCAGAGACTCGTCCGCCGCTCCAAATCCCATGGAGACCATGCCTTCCACGAGGTTGTAGAGAATCGTGAACCAGGCCAGGAACTTGGCCAAGGCGATCCATTGGGACGGGGTTCTCTCACGGGAAAAAGAGCTCATTGAGGAAAACCCCTTTCGCTGGGGGTAGATGGGATCCAGCTGGTTGAGATTATATCTCAACCAGCTCCACGTCTACTCGCGGCGCACGGGTTTTGTGCCCCGAGTCCAGTCTTGGAGGCGTCCGTCTTCAGGCCGTCACATCCAGGTTCTTGCCCAGATTGGCATCCTTGACCGGCGATGGCTTGGGCGGTGGTGCGGACTTGGCCGTCTGGCTCTGCTGGGCCTGCTGAGCGGCACGGAGACGCTCGGCTTCCTGCATCTGCACACTTCCCGAACTGCTGGTGGCGGAAACCGATGCCATGGCGCCCTCCGTACAAACAAAAGTGGCCCCGTAGGGCATTTCATGTATCGGCAGAATGGGGTGTGGAGATTAGGGCCCGTTTCGGGACAATCAATCCCTTTCAGGTTGTTTCTGGCGAACGGCTAAGGGCTTCCTCTGGCCTCGATTCGCCGTGCTTCGGGAAGACGAAGGCGAAGATGATGGCTCCCACCAGACAGCCGCCGGCTCCCAGGCAGAGGGTCGCGGGAAGGCCCAGCCGCTGGGCGAGAAAGCCAGTGCTCAGGATGCCCAAGGGCATGGCGGCCATGAACACCATGCTGTAGATGGCGGTGACGCGACCCCGCATCGCATTGGGGGTCATGAGCTGGATGAAGGTGTTGGTGGCGGTGTTGAAGGCCACCAGCCCGAAGCTGGTGAGGGGAAGCAGGAGCATGGCAGGCATGAGGCTGCGGGCCTGGGCGAAACAGGCGAGGGAAATGGCGAAGAAGAGGGCAGAGGCGAACACCATGCGGTTGAGCCCCTTCGCCTCCTTTCGGGAGGCCAGGAGCATGGCGCCTGCGGTGGCGCCCAGACCCGAACTGACCACCAGCCAGCCCAGTCCCCGGGCATCGATGTGCAGTACACCCTGGGCCAGGGCGGGCAACAGGGTTGTGAAGGGCATGCCCAATCCGACGATCAGGGCCAGGAGGCCCATGAGGTGCCGGAATGCCCGTTTTTCCCAGATGTATTGAAATCCCTGCACGATCTGTTGCCCAGGGCTGTACCGTTCCTTCGCCTCCGGCCTGAATCGGGTGCGCAGGACACCCAGCGCCACGAGGGCTGCCAGGTAGCTGATGGCGTTTACCAGGAAGCACCAGCCTTCACTGCTGATCTGGACGATGTGCAGGGCAAAGAATGGCCCGACGATCCGGCTGCCGTGAAAGATGGCGCTCTGGAGGGCGATGGCGTTGGGCAGGGTCTCCTGGTCCACCACCTGGGCCACGAGCACCTGGCGGCCCGGGAGATCAAAGGCGGTGATGGCCCCGGAAGCCACCGCCAGACCGAGGATCATGGGAATGGTCGGGTGCCCCGAAAAGGCCAGAACGGTCATGCCCAAGGCCTGGATCAGGTAGGTTGCCTGGGTGATCAGAAGTACGGTGCGGGGTGGCACGCGATCCGCCACCATCCCCCCTAGGGGCACCAGCAGGAGGGTCGGAGCCTGGGAGGCGAACATCACAAGGCCCAGCATGGAAACCTGGCCGGTGAGGCGGTACACCCACCAGCCCAAGGCCACATTCTGCATCCAGGTTCCCACCAGGGAAACCAGTTGGCCAGCGAAGTAGATGGAGAAATCGCGATGACGGAGGGCGCGGAATGCGGACATATCTTGGGGGATCGAGACCTAAAAAAGGAGCCGAAACCGGCTCCTGTCTAAGAGAAGCAAGCGCTTTCGAATCAACCCAGGAGGGACTCGATCTTTTCCTTGAGGGTCTCAGGGGTGAAGGGCTTGACGACGTAGTTGTTCACGCCGGACTGAAGGGCCTGAACAATGTCCTCCTTGGCGGCGTTGGTGGTGACCATGAGGATGGGGATCGTTCCGTTCTGGGTGCGCACGTTCTGAACGAACTCGAGGCCGTCCATTTCAGGCATGTTCCAGTCCGTGATGATCATCTCGACCCCGCCTAGGGCGAGCTTGGCCAATCCGGCCTTGCCGTGCTCGGCCTCGATCACATCGGTGTAGCCGATGCGGGAAAGGGTGTTGATGATGATGCGGCGCATCGTTGAAGAGTCATCTACAACCAGGATCTTCAATGGTGCCTCCTATGGTGTTCGGGGAATGTTTGAGCACTTCAGGATAGACCCTATCATCGGCCGGAGGTAAGGGGGTGGATCGATATTTGATCGGCGAACTCTTTTGGGACCTGAAGTGGACCCCTTCGACCTTGTGGCACCCCTTTCGCCCCCGTCCCGGACGGTGTCAACATGCTGACTTTCCTGGACCGATTACTGCCGTACATGGCTCGCCTCTCCAAGCGGGTGGATCTGGCTGCGCCGGTTTTCGTACTCATCGTTCTGGTGGTGATGGTGCTGCCGCTTCCGGCCTTCGTGCTGGATGTGCTCATTGTTCTGAACATCACGATCTCTCTGCTGATCCTCATCGTGGGCATGTATGTGGCCCGACCTCAGGAGTTCAACGCCTACCCCTCGGTGCTTCTGATCGTCACCCTCTTCCGGCTCTCGCTGAACGTGGCCGCCACCCGCCGCATCCTGCTATACGGCGGCGAGCAGGGGCCCGACGCCGCAGGCCACATGATCCGGGCCTTCGGGCAGTTCGTCGTGGGCGGCAGCTACATCATCGGCCTGGTGGTATTCCTCATCCTGCTGGCCATCCAGTTCCTGGTGATCAACCACGGTGCCGGCCGCATCGCGGAAGTGACTGCACGCTTCACCCTGGACGCCATGCCCGGCAAGCAGATGGCCATCGACGCGGACCTGAACGCCGGGTACATCGATGAGCACGAAGCCCGGCGGCGGCGCAAGGATATCCAGGAAGAGGCCAGCTTCTACGGCGCCATGGACGGTGCCGTGAAGTTCACCCAGCGGGATGCCGTCGCGGCCCTGATCATCCTGGCCGTCAATATTGTGGCGGGCATCCTCATCGGGATCATCAAGTACAACGTGCCCGTGATGCAGGCCATGGAGACTTTCACGCTGCTGACGGTGGGTGATGGTCTGGTGACGGCCATTCCCAGCCTGCTCATCTCTGTGGGCGGTGCCATTCTGACCACCCGAAGTGGCAGCCAGACCCTTAATCTGGGTTCCCAGATCGTCGCCCAGCTCGGCATCGACCACCGCCCGCTGGCCATCGCGGCATCAGTGCTCATTCTCTTCGGCGCCGTTCCGGGGCTGCCCCTGGTGCCCTTCTGGGTGATGGGCATCATCTTTGGCATCCTGGCCTATTCCGCCTGGAAGCTGGGTCATCAGAAGGCGGATGAAAAGGCCCTGGCGGATGCCAAGGATAAGCTCAAGCCCGCTGAGGGCCCGGAGAAAGTGGAGGCTCTGCTCAAGGTGGATCCCCTGGGCCTTGAGGTCGGCTATGGGCTGATCCCCCTGCTGGATGCGGCCCAGGGCGGCACGGTGCTGGAGCGCATCAAGGCCATCCGGCGCCAGATGGCCCAGGACCTGGGTATCGTGGTGCCCCCCATCCGTATCCGCGACAACCTCCAGCTCCCAGCCAATGCCTACCGCGTCCTGCTGCGGGGAGAGGAGATCGGTCGCAGCGAGGTCTCGCCGGGGCTATTCCTGGCCATGAACCCGGGAACGGCGTCCGAGGATATCCAGGGCATTGCCACCACCGAACCCGCCTTTGGGCTTCCTGCCTTCTGGATCCAGGACAATCAGCGGGATCGGGCCCAGCTCATGGGCTACACCGTGGTGGATGTGGCCACGGTCATCTCCACCCACCTTTCTGAACTCGTCAAGCAGCAGGCTCCCGAACTCCTGGGTCGGACCGAGGTCCAGCAGCTCCTGGAGAACCTCAAGGAACATTCGCCCAAATTAGTGGAGGAACTGGTGCCGGGGGTTGTCAATACGGGAACGCTGCAGAAGGTGCTGCAGAATCTGCTGAGGGAGCGGGTTTCGGTCCGGGACCTGGGGCGCATCCTGGAGGCTACGGGTGATGCGGCCCTCATCACCCGGGATCCCCTCATGCTCACGGAATACGTCCGTCAGCACATGGGAAGGACCCTGACTACGCCACATCTTTCCGAAAACAACGAACTGGGTGTCCTGATCCTGGATCCAGTGCTGGAGCAGACCCTTCAGGGTGGCATCGAGACCACGGACCGGGGCAGCTTCCTGGCCATGGACCCTGGTCGAATCCAGGAGGTCCTGAACCGAATCACTACGGGCATCACCCAGCTGCTACCGGGAGCCCAGCCCGTGTTGCTCACCAATCCCGTGGTGCGACCCCACCTGCGCCGACTCCTGGAGCGGGTCATGCCCCACCTGGTCGTCCTGAGCCACAGTGAGATTCCGCTGGATGTGCGGGTCGTGAACCTGGGGACGGTGTCATGAGGCAAGGGCTGAATTCCACCACGAAGACACCAAGACACAAAGAAAAGCAAAGAAAGAAAATGAGAATATATAAAAAATTAATTACTTTTTTCTTCGTGCTTCCTTCGTGCCTTCGTGCCTCCGTGGTTGAATTTTCTTTTGGTGCCCCATGCGCGTGAAGACCTTTGAAGCTGCCTCCATGCAGGATGCGCTGGAAACCATCAAGCGGGAGATGGGGGAGGAGGCCTTCATCCTTTCCACCAAGACCCGGAAGAACGCATCCGGCGCGTCCCTCATCGAGGTGACGGCGGCGGTGGACGAAGCCCAGGCCCCGGTGGCCCCCGAGCCGGCGATGGCTGTCGGTGGCACCTATGGCCTGCGTCCTCCTCTGGCAGGGCGGGCGCAGCGCCCCGTGCCGACGGATCCGCCCATGGCCCTGAGGTCTGAAGGGGCACCTGTGATTGCAGCTCCTGCCCCGGCAGCGCCTTCCAGGGCGCCGCTGCCTCCCCCCCCGCCACCACCGGTGGATCTCCAGCCCCTGCGGCGGGAGCTCCTGGAGATCAAGGGCGCGGTGGAGGCCCTCAAGGACCAGGAGTCCAAGAATGCCTCCATCCTCCGGGAGCTGGACCAGCTCAAGGCCATGCTGAGCCGCATCCAGAAACAGGGCATGCCCCAGGCTCAACTGCACCTGCCTCCAAGCCTGCTGGAGCTCTACGGCGATCTGGTGGGCAACGATGTGGACTCTCTCATCGCGCTGAGGCTTTGCGAATACACCCAGCGCTCGCTGCTGGAACAGTGCGGTGACGAGACCGTGGACCCCGAGAAGGCCCGGCTCTTCATGCGACGGGTGATCGCGAATTTCATCCCAGTGGCGGCTCCCATCCAGCTGGATCCAGGCAAGATGCGGGTGGCGGCCCTGGTGGGCCCCACGGGGGTCGGCAAGACCACCACCATCGCCAAGCTGGCGGCCTATGCCAAGCTCGAACTCAAGCAGAAGGTGGCCCTGCTCACCCTGGATACCTTCCGCCTGGCGGCAGTGGACCAGCTCCAGCAGTACGCCCAGATCCTCCAGGTGCCCATCCATGTGGCCCTGACGGTGGAGGACCTGCGCAGCGCCCTCCGCTTCTATCAGGACCGTGCCCTGGTGCTCATCGATACGCCGGGTCACAACCCCAAGGATACGGAGACTCTGGGGCAGCTCCGCCGCTTCCTGGACGAGCTGCCGGAGGTGGAGACCCACCTGGTGCTGTCCGCCACCACCAAGCCCAAGGATCTGGCGGACCTGGCCCAGCGCTTCGAGCCTCTGAAGCCTGGACGCATCATCTTCACCAAACTGGATGAGACCAGCACCTTCGGTCCCATCCTCTCGACCCTGGTGCGGGTCAAGCGTCCCTTGAGTTATCTGGGAACTGGGCAGGAAGTGCCCCAGGACCTCGAAATGGCCACTTCCCGTCGGGTGGCTGACCTCATCCTCCCAGCTCCCCAGGTGAACCTATGAACGATCAGGCATCCCGGCTCCGGGCCATGGCGCAGGGGCAGCGGGCCGAAAGCACCCTCTTCCCCTCAAGGGTTCTGGCGGTCACCAGTGGCAAGGGTGGTGTGGGTAAGACGAACGTAGTGGCGGGGTTGGCCATGTCCCTGGCCCGGGTGGGTCAACGTGTGCTGGTGCTCGATGCGGACTTCGGCCTGGCCAATCTGGATATCCTGCTGGGGCTGACCCCCACCCATACCCTCGAACATGTGCTCCGGGGCGAGAAGATCCTCGAGGAGATCATTCTCGATGGGCCTCTGGGTATCAAGGTCATCCCCGCTTCCAGTGGCATCCAGGAGCTGACCCGTCTGGACACCATGGCCGAGTTGCGTCTCGTACAGGGCCTCCAGCGGGTGGCCGAAACCCAGGACTGGCTGCTCATCGATACGGCCGCCGGTATCCACGACTCGGTGGTGAAGCTCCTCATGGCCGCCCAGGAGGTCATCCTGGTGACGACGCCCGAGCCTACTTCCCTGGTGGATGCCTACGCCATGGTGAAGGTCATCCACCTGCGGGATCCCCAGAAGCCCATCTGGGTTGTGGTCAACAATGCGCAGGTGGAGTCGGAGGCGGAGGAGACCCTCGAGCAGCTGCAGGCCGCCGCCTTGCGCTTCCTGGGCAAGGAACTGAACATTCTGGGCATGATTCCCACCGATCCCCACTTGCTCCAGTCTGTGCGTCAGCAGCGCGGTGTGGTGGAACTCTATCCCCGCTCCCCTTCGGCCCAGGCCTTCAGGGCCTTTGCGGATCAATTGAAGAAAAAAGTGCCCTTACAAAAAGACGGTTTTGCCGCATTCTGGAAACAGCTTTCTGCTGAGGAATCATGAATCCGGTTGTGAAAAAAGGTGGGGTCTCCCCTTCGCCTGTGGCCAAAGCCGCTCTGGCCGCCTATGCCCAGGCGCCCCCACCTGTCTCTGAGCCGGAAGGACCGGGCATGGAGGAACTGCCGGAGAGCATTGAGGCCATCGATCGGGATGCCCTGATCACGGACTGCCTGCCCCTGGTGAAGTTTGTGGCCCATCGCATCTCCAGTCGCCTGCCTTCCCATGTGGAGGTGGAGGACCTGATCCACTCCGGCATCCTGGGGCTCATGGATGCCGTGAAGAAATTCGAGCCGGGACGCAACGTCAAGTTCAAGACCTACGCCGAGCAGCGGATCCGGGGTGCCATTCTGGACGGCCTGCGGGACCTGGATTGGGTGCCCCGAAGCCTGCGGCGGAAAAAGAAGGATATCGAGAACGCCTACCACCTCCTGGAGCAGCAGCTGGGACGGGCTGCCACCGATGAGGAGGTGGCCCAGCACCTGGGAATGGGACTGGAGGACCTCCATCACTCCCTGGACGAGCTCAAGGGCGTGACCCTTGGCACCTTCATGGATGCGGGCGATGACGGCGAAGGCGAGAACCTGATCAGCTTCGTCCCGGACCCCGACGCCGAGGATCCCCAGGTGACCCTCCACGCCAGGGAACTCAAGGCCCTGCTCAAGGAGAGCATCGACCGTCTGCCCACCAAGGAGCGATTCGTGGTGCAGCTTTACTACTTCGACGAGCTGACCATGAAGGAAATCGGCACCCTTTTGAATATTACAGAGAGTCGGGTATCGCAATTGCATACCAAGTCCATGCTCCGACTGCGGGGCCGACTCAAGGAACACCGGATCGAAGGTTGACGCATGGCGAAAATCCTTAGCCAGGAAGAGGTGGATGCCCTACTGAGGTCCCATGCAAAGGGGGCCAAGGCGGGGCCTGCTGCCGCCCCTGCTCCCGAGCGGGCTTCTGCGATGGGTGCCCAGAAGGCAAAAAAAGCCCAGGTCCAGAAGAAGGTCAGCCTCTACAACTTCCGCCGCCCCGATCGGGTGAGCCGGGAACAGATGCGGACCCTGCATTTTATGCACGACCGCTTCGCCCGGAACTTTTCCAGCTCCCTTTCGGCCTATCTGCGGACCATCACGGAAGTGAACCTGGTGTCGGTGGAACAGCTCTCCTACCAGGAGTTCCTGCTTTCGGTGCCGGATCCCACCTGCTTCAATGCCATCTCGATCCGGCCCCTGGAGGGTGCCTTTGCCCTGGAGGTGAACCCCCAGCTGGTCTTCCCCATCATCGACAAGATGCTGGGAGGTCCCGGGGAGCCCCTGAAGCAGATCCGTACCATGACCGACATCGAACAGAGCATCTTCGATGGGGTGCTCAAGCTGCTCCTGGATGATCTCCGGGAAGCCTGGCGGGGCATTATCGACCTGGAGTTCAAAATCCAGGCCCGGGAGACCAGTCCCCAGCTGATCCAGATCGTGGCCCCCAACGAAGTGGTGCTCCTGGTGGTTTTCGAAGTGAAAATGGGCTCGGTGGTGGGCATGGTGAACTTGGCCATCCCCTCCATCATCCTGGAGCCCGTGGCCAACAAGTTCGATCAGGAGATGTACACGGGCTACAAGAAGTCCTCCAATTACGAGGAGGCCCGCCTCCTGATGGAAAGCATCAAGCGCTGCGATATGCGTGTCTGTGCCGAGATCCGGGGCACCAACCTGCGCTTGTCCGATATCCTCGCCCTGCAGGTGGGGGACCTCATCCCCCTGACCCAGCGATTCGATGCCCCCTTGGATCTGACCTTGGACGGCATTCCCCGATTCCATGGCTACGTGGCGCTGAACGCCAACCAGAAGCGGATCTTCCAGATATCCAGCATGAAACAGGAGGCTTGAGATGGATCCCGCGTTGGAGGAACTCGGAAAAAAGGTTGGGGGATGCTTCGCGGAGAGCATGGGGTCGGTGTTTTCCATGCTCACGGGCCGGGACTTCGCCATCACGCCCAAGGATGGCGCCCTGGTGGACCACGCAGGGATCACCGCCCTCTACGATGGGCCCGCCGTCTATGCCAAGGTTCAGTACACCAAGGGGATGACCGGTCCCATGCTCTTCGCCATGCCTCTCAAAGAGGGCACCATGCTGGTGGACCTCATGTTGGGAGGGGATGGCGCAGCCTCCGAAGAACTTGCGGGGGACTCCAAGGACGCCCTTGCGGAAACCATCAACCAGAGCATGGGCAGTGCCAACCAGGCTTTGTCTGACATGGCGGGGGAAACCCTTTCCATCTCCAATGTGGAGATCCACGCTTCGACGGAAACCGACCCGGCCAAGCTGGAGGAGCTCCTCGGGCCCGGCCCCTTCTTCGATCTGCCCCTGGATACGGCCCAGGAATCGCTCCAGGCCGTGATCCATGTCCTGATCCCGGATCTGCTCGCGGAGCAGATGAAGCGTAAGCTTGGCCTTGGAGAGGCTGCCGCCCCGGCCCCCGAACCCGAACCCGAACCCGTGCGGACCCCCGAAGCTGCCCCCGTTTCCGCTCCTGCGCCGACTGCCTCCCGTGCAGCTTCGGGCCCCGTGGCGGCCCCCTCGGCACCGGTGGACACGGGTAATCTGGATCTTCTGCTCGACATCGAACTGCCCCTTATGGTGCGGATGGGCCAGACCGAGATGCCTCTGGGGGATCTTCTCAAGCTGACTCCGGGTTCCATCCTGGAGCTCAACCGGGCCGCTGACGCTCCTGTGGAGCTGCTGGTCAACGGCAAGCAGATCGCCAAGGGTGAGGTGGTGGTGGTGGACGGCAACTTCGCTTTCCGGATCACGGAAATCGAAAGCGCCGCCGCCCGTCTGAAGAGCCTGGCCTAGCCGGAGATTACGCCGGGAAAGGTCTATTTCGCGGGCTGGGCCTTGGGGGGGAAGCGAGTCAGCATCTGGGCCACGGCGGCCTGGATGGCCTCTTCGGATTCCTCCGGGGTGCTGCCGCCTTCAAAGGCATCTTCGGCTTCGGCCTTCCAGATCACCTGGCTGCTCCGGGTGTCCCTGAATTCCAGGAGGATGCGTCCAATGGCCTGGGTCTTGGTCCTGCCCGTGCCTGTACCCACACCGACGCTGACCCCCGGCAGGATGCGAAGGCCGATGCCAAGGCCCACCCCAACGCCGCGGACCTTCTCGTCGCGGTATACGGGGAAGGCGCTGACCAGGAGGTCAGGGGGATTGCTTCCAGCGGGCTGGATTCCTTTGGTGGCCAGTTCCTTTTCCACTGCGGCCCGGATCCGCCGTTCAGTGAAATTGTCGCCCCCGGCGGTTGCCCAGTCGTAAGAATGGTAGCGAGTGTAATCGGCGTGCGCGTCGTAGTCGTAGTTCACCTTGAGGGGTGAACAGGCCAGCAGGGTTCCGAGGAGCAGAGCGGAGAGGGGTATCGCCAAGCGCATGGGGCCTCCTCTCTGGATTCTATCGGTTTCGGATTGCCGAGTACCAAAGATAGTGCTTCCAGAGCATGAACCGCCAGGTCCCATTGGAAATCTTTACCCGCAGGGTTCAGTCAGGACCGGCCAGGGCGGTGGTGAGGGCCTCTTTGAGTTGGCTCATGCTGAACGGTTTGCCAAGGAAGGCGTTAGGGCGATCCGTCTGATGTCCTGCGAGCACATGCCCCTGGTCGTAACCACTGGCCAGGATCACCGGCAGGGATGGGTCGATCTGGCGCAGCGCGGAGAGGGTACCCCACCCATCCAGGCGGGGCATGGTCAGGTCCGTGATCACGCAGCGGATTTCCGCGCGATGGGCCTGGAACCGTTCAAGGGCTTCAAGGCCATCCCTGGCCGTCAAAGGGGTGAAGCCCATGGCCTCCAGTAGATCACCGGTTGCCTCCAGCAGCGGGGCGTCGTCATCCACCAGGAGCAGGGTGCCCTTGAAGTCCACCCCCGGCGCTGCGGTCTCGCTGGTGGGGAGCAGGGCCTGCTTGCAGGCAGGGAAGTAGGCTCGGAATACGCTCCCCTCGCCTGGTCGACTTTGCACCGAAAGCCCTCCGCCATGGGCCTGCACGAGGCCAAGGACCACCGGAAGACCCATGCCCCGGCCTGCGTGACGGGTGGAGAAGAATGGATCAAACAGTTTTTCCAGGTGACCCTCGGGGATTCCCGGTCCAGAGTCCGAGACCTCCAGGCACACATGGGGGACTGCCTGGGGCTGCCAACTCACGGGGAACCGGTTGACGGTGGGGATCTCCGACACCATGCAGGTCCGGAGGGCGAGGTGGACGGCGCCTCCCTCCCCCCCCATGGCTTCCCAGGCATTGGTCACGAGGTTGATCATGACCTGCTGCAGCTGATCTCCATTGCCCATGATGGCGGGAACCGCGGATCGGAACTCGGTCTCGAGGGATACCTGTGGAGGGAGGATCCCTTGGAGAAGGGGCAGGGCACCTTGGTAGAAGTCTGTGAGATTGAGGGGGGCCTGCTCATAGGATGTCTGTCCCAGGTAGGCCAGCATGAGTCGGCTCACCTCTGTCGCCCCTTCGGCCGCCTGTCTTGCCCTTCCCAGCAGAATTCCTGGATCAGCACTTCTGGGTCGGTGCTCCAGGAGTTCCAGGTTGCTGATGACGGATTGGAGCTTGTTGTTGAAGTGGTGGGAGATGGCACCTGCCATGCGGCCGAGGCTCTCGGCCTTCTGGAGCTGGCGGTTCTTGGTCTCCAGCTCGGCTTTTTCGAATTCAGCCTTCTTCCGTGCACTGATGTCGCGGATAACGAACACCAGCTTCGCCGGCTGGCCATGGGGGCCGCGGATGAAGCCACTGTTGACCTCAATGTCGAAGGTGGATCCATCCAGTCGCATTCCCTTGTATTCGTTGGGCCCTTTCAGGCTTCCCTGGAGCATGAGACTTAGGTTGGATCTTCCGCGCTCGCGATCTTCCGGTGCCAGGAAGTTCAGCACCTCCAGATCGGCCCCTTCCTGTGGTTCGTAGCCGAACATCGTCCAGGCCGCCGGGGACATGATCAAAACCTTGCCCTCCCTGTCGGTGATCGTGATGTCATCCGGGGAGGCGTTGAGAATGGAACGGTAGGTCTCCTCGCTGTCTTTGAGGGCCCCGAGGGCATTCTGGAGTTTCTGTTTCTCTGCGATGTTCTCTGCATTGAGGCGTTGGTTGACCATGAGGATCAGTCCGAAAGTCCATAGGGGACTGGTCACGATAGGAACCACAAAGGCTGCTTTCTGGATGGTCGAGAAATCCAGGTACGAGTCGATAGGAGTTGCCTGGAGGGTGTCGTAAATGTTGAGAAGCAGGAAACAGCCATGGGCCAGAAACACGCAGGCCGTGAACCGGGCAGAGGCTTTGAACTCCGGGGGGCGGTGGACCAGCAACAGGTATGCTGCCATGAAGGAATACAGAGCGATGGCTGTCGATACCACAACGGTTCGGGCTGAAACATTGGGAACAGCGAACAGGTAGACGTAGTACAGAACCACGAAAGCGGTCAGGCTGGACGCCAGTCGCAGGGGGGAGATCCTCCTTTCCAGGAAGAGCGAAACACCCACCAGAATGCACATGCGTCCCCCCATCAGGAGGGGGTTTCCCAGCAGGCCCAGGAACCCGAAGGCTTCGGATCCTGTCCCTGCGAGGAAGACGAAGCCACAGGCTGTCAGCACAGAGCCCAGCAGCCAGTAACCAATGCCACGATAGGCCCGGTTTACCCTGAACTGGACCGAAAGTGGTACCAGCAAGGTCATGAAAATCAGGCCCAGGATGAATACAAGGGTTGGGACATCAAGCTTCATGGGGGCCTTTGCAGAGGGCAGCTTGATCAAGTGGGGGACTATCCGGGAGGTCGCCGCCGGGGGCGGAACTTGTGGATGGCCCTTTGCTTGAACTTTCCTAATAGGTTACAACACTTCCTTGCCTTGATCGTTCAATGCTGAAAAGGCTCAGAACGGGGCCGACAGGTGTTTTGGCAGGGGGTAGATGATACCGGGGATAGTCCCGGCCCCGGGGAAGTGTGGGATCCTTACCCAATCACCCACTTTATCCACAGGCCTGAGGTGTCTTCGGGGTCGAGGAATTACCTGTCGCCTGTGCCCCCTTTCGAGGAGTATCCCCATGAAACAATCCCTTCTTTCCCTCGGCTTGGTGGTTGGCCTTGCAGCCCCCCTCGCCGCCCAAGGGGCCCACCTGATCAAGAGAGGGGAGGTCTTCCGCTGGTCCGTCAAGGGTGGCCAGAGCGGCATGATGAAAATCGTTTCCGTGGATGGACCGCTCTTTGAGGTAGAACAGACCAATGAGATGAACCGCGCCGCCGGGGTCGTTCGTCTGTACGGAGCGGTGGTCAACAACGGACGGAAAGTCGTGTTGCTGAACGTGGGCCAGTGGAAGGAGGTCTGGGAGGGCAATCTCCTGGATGACGAGATTGCGGGGGATCTCCGAACCGGTTCCGCAAACCTCACCTTCCGGATGGCTCCTGCGGGCAGGGAGCGCCCCCGGGAGGCAGACACGGCCCCCTTCCTCACGGGCAGGACCCTGCGATGGGAAACGGGCGCTGCGGGAGGCCAGAACGGCACCCTTTACGTGACCCATACCAGGGGTGCCTCCTTCTTCCTGGAGCAGAAAAACGACAGGAATACGGCTGCCGGGATCGTCAGGCTGGAAGGCGAGGTGAAGGACGGTCAAATCTTCATCTACAACCGGAAATGGCATGAAACCTGGGTTGGGGTCTACCGGCACGGAAGGGTGATTGGGAAGATCAACAACCAGTCGGAATTCCGGATCTTCGAATAGCCTGCACCGGATTGCACACTGTCTGACCGCTCGCCCCGGATGCCCTGTGGGATCCGGGGCGAGCCTCTGTTGGGTGGAATGAACCCAGGGTTGGCAGATCAGATAAGAAAATGGCTGTGGGGTGAAGGAAAAAATGTCACCCATTAGAAACCATGACCTGTCCGACAAGAGCCCTGAGCCGGCCACTTTTGGCTGCCATTGGCGTGGGGCGGGAAGCATAAGCTGGCTCTAATTGGTTGATTTTATTATTAATTTATTAATGACTGTAGCTGTTGAGGCGCCTTCCTTGATGATTGCGTCGTAGACATCCGCCACGGCCATCAGGCGCGCGGAGATCGAAATGCCCGTGCCTCCTAGGGCAAGGGGATACCCTGAGCCGTCCCATCTTTCGTGATGGCTGTAGGCAATCTGCTTGGCGAGGGAGAGGGAAAGGACGGTTTTTTTGAGCTTCCCCGCGAGCACTTCGCATAGTGCTGGACGCGGCAAATATGGTTGCCGCTCTGGTATCCCCGGTTTCCGCCAGGGAGCCCAAGGACTGGATGGTGACTTCCTGGATGGTTGCCAGCTCATGGTTGCGGCGGTTCACCTCCATCTGGAGAAAGATCGCCTTCTCCTTCAGGAAGTCGCGGACTTCCTTGAGCTGGAGATGGGTCCGGATACGGGATAGGAGGATGGGTGGCCTCATGGGGGCCAATAACGTTAGGTCGGATTGCCTGCCAGCCATCGGGCCCAACCCGCGCTAAGTGGCCTGGACCCGCCGGCTTCATTGGTGTCCGATGGCCTCGGTGAAGTAGGTCTTCTTCCTGTCCATGTCCGCGTCCTTGTCCGAGAACTTCTGGGCGATGGCCTGGAACTCGTCGGCGAGGTTCGTGAACGCCTCGGCCACATCGGGATCGAAGTGGGTCCCCGCGCCCTCCACGATGATCTGGTAGGCCTTGGCGTGGGGCATTCCCTCCTTGTAGATCCGCCGGCTGATAAGGGCGTCGTAGACGTCGGCCACGGCCATGAGCCGGGCCGGAATCGGGATGTCGTCGCCGCTCAGTCCCTCGGGGTAGCCCGTCCCGTCCCACTTTTCGTGATGGGAGATGGCGATCTCCTTGGCCAGGGCCAGGAACTCCACCGGCATGCCCAGGGACTGCTCCGCGTGCTCGATGGCGTCGCGTCCCAGAATCGTGTGGCGCTTCATGATCTCGAACTCGTGGGGCTCGAACCGGGCGGGCTTCAGCAGGATCCGGTCTGGGATTCCCACCTTGCCGATGTCGTGTAGTGGCGCCGACTTGTAGAGCAGGTTGATCCGAGCCTCGTCCAGATAGGCGGAGAAGCGGGGGTGGTCCATCAGCTGCTTGGCCAGCACCATCACATAGCGCTGAGTGCGGCGGATGTGATTGCCCGTGTCGGAGTCCCTGGTCTCTGCCAGGGAAGCCATGGAGAGGATGGTTACATCCTGGATGGCCACCACCTCCCGGGTCCGGCGGTTCACCTCAGCCTCCAGGAAATCGGCCTTGCTGCGTAGGAAATCGGCGCTGGCCTTGAGTTTGAGATGGGTCTCCACCCGAGCCAGGACCACCGGCGGGCTGATGGGCTTGGTGATGTAGTCCTCCGCACCGAGCCTCAGGCCCTTCTCCTCGTCCTCCGTCGCCGTCATCGCGGTGAGGAAGATGATGGGGATGTCCCTGGTCTTGCGGTCGGCCTTCAAGCGTTTGCAGACCTCGTAACCGTCCATCTCCGGCATCATGATGTCCAGCAGGATCAGGTCCGGCGGGGTGTCGGACCCGGTTATGGCCAGGGCCTTTTCCCCTCCGTTGGCGATCTTGACCCGGTAGAGGTCTTTTAGGAGGGCGCTCATGACCTTGAGGTTGTCGGGGGTGTCATCCACCACGAGGACGATGGGGCGTGTGTCGTCAGTCATCGGAAGGGCCTCCTGGAGGGGTGGGGCAGATCGGTATCAAGGGAAGGAAGCGCGGGTTCCCTTTGCGCTAGGGGGTGACGGGGGAAACGGGGAAGAGCAGGGTGAAGCGCGTGCCGACGCCGATCTGGCTCCTCACGGTCACCCGGCCGCGGTGGGCGGCCATGAGTCGCTGAACGATTGCCAGGCCGAGCCCGAATCCCAGTCCGGCATCATGCTTCGAGGTCTGCCGGTAGGGGTCGAAGATGTAGGGCAGCTGCTCCGGAACGATGCCCTGGCCGGTGTCCGTTACCGAAATGGACAGCCAGCGCAGCCCAAGGTCGACGCCTTTCCCGTCCACCTCGCAAGCGTCCAGGAGGATGTTGCCCCCAGGCGGTGTGAACCTCAGCGCGTTGTCAAGGAGATTGGAAAGGATGCGGTTCACCTTCTGTGGATCCACCTCGATCTCGGGGAGCGGCTGGGGGCACGTAAGGTTCAAGTGGATCCCCCGCGCGGAGGCCCGGGGGGCGAAGGCATCCAGCACGCCCTGCAAGAGGACCTTGGGATCCAACCTGCGGAAGTCCAGGGGGATCTCCCTGCCCTCGCTGCGGAATAGCTCCAGCAGGTCATTGAGCATGGAGAGGATGTCCTGGAGGGAATGGCGGCAGCGCACCAGGAACTCCGGCCTGATCGACCCCTGGGTTTCGTAAATGTCCAGGACGGTCTGGATCCCCGTGAGGGGTGATCGCAGATCGTGGACCATCATCGCGGTGAAGCTCGCCTTGAGCTGGTCCAGCTCCTGGAGTCTCGCGTTGGCCTCCTTCAGGTCGCGGTTCCTGTCCTCTAGCTGTCGTCGCAGCTGGCGGAGCTCGATCTGGTAGTCCACCCGCGCGAGGACTTCCTCGGCCTGGAAGGGCTTGGTCACGTAGTCGGCGCCTCCCACGCGGAAGGCCTTGACCTTGTCCCAGACATCGTCCAGGGCGCTGATGAAGACAACGGGGATATCCCTCAGTCGCGCGTCCTGCTTGAGCGCCAGACACACCTCGAAGCCGTCCATCTCGGGCATCAGGATGTCCAGGAGGACTAGGTCCAGAGGCTCCGATCGGGCGATGGCCAGGGCCTTCTCCCCGCCATTGGCGATCTTGACGCGGTGGCATTCCTTGAGTAGCCCGCTCAGCAGCTTCAGGTCGTCTGGAGCATCGTCCACCACTAGCACTGTGGGGCGGGTGTCCTCGTTCATGGCTCTTCCTCCGTCGCGGCCAGCAGCGCCAGCGCCTTGTCGAAATCGAAGGCGCGGACGGCACGGGCGAACGTGTCCCCCTGCCCGGGCAGGATGCGGTGCAGGAGTTCCAGATGCTCCTCCATCAGTTCCTCGGCTTCGGGATCGTTGTCACCCAGGAGGCGGCGTAGCCGCTCCACGATGGCGTCGGCCTGTCCGGCTTCCACCACCTCGTGGTGGACCGGTGCAGGCAGCGCCAGCTCCAGCCGGGTGACCATTTCTGCCAGGGATTGCCCCAACCGGTTGAGCTCACCCGCGACTCCATGACCGTCCCGGATCCCGTGTTCCACCGCGGCGGCCTCGCCCTGGATCCCGGTGGCCCCGACGTTCCCGGCAATGCCCTTCAGGGTGTGGGCGATCCGCTCCGCCGTGGTCCGGTCCCCGGTGGTCAGGCACCGCTGGATCTCCTCCGCGGTGCCTCTCTGCCCTTCCGCAAACTTGCGCAGCAGTTCCAGGTAGAGGGGCCGCTTCCCCCGCACGCGCTTCAGGCCCAGCTCCGCATCCAAGCCGGGGATATCCCGGGGGACCTCGTCCCCTGGCTCGTCAGCGGTCGGAGCTGCCGCCTCGCGCACGGGCGGGACCTCGGGCGCGGTTTCATTCCTTGGCTGCCACTGGGCCAGCACCCTGAACATCTCGTCGGGATCGATGGGCTTAACTAGGTAGTCGTTCATCCCCGCCGCGGTGCACCGGTCCCGGTCAGCCTGCATGGCATTGGCCGTCATGGCGATGATGGGCATGCGGTGGCCCTCCTCCCGCAGCCTGACGGTGGCGGTGATGCCGTCCATGACCGGCATCTGCATATCCATGAGCACCAGGTCATAGGTGCCGGTCCGCACCTTGTCGAGGCAGATGAGCCCGTTCTCGGCAACGTCCACCTTGATGCCCGCATCCGCGAGCAGTTCGGTAGCTACCTGCTGGTTGAAATCGTTGTCTTCCACGAGCAGGACCCTCAGCCCCCGGAGCCGCAGGACGGCTTCGTCGGTGGGAAGGGGGCCTTCACCCTCCCCGGCCTCGCCCTCCTCCAGGACGGCGCCCAGGGCGCGCATGATCGAGTCGAAAAGCATCGAGGGGGATACCGGCTTGATGAGCACGTCCTCCACCCCCACTGTCTCCGCTCCCTTCAGCACCTCCTCCCGCCCGTAGGCCGTGACCATGATGAGGCGGGGAGCGGTGTCAAGGCCAATGGCCTTGATATGGTGGGCCGCCTCCAGGCCGTCCATGCGGGGCATCTGCCAGTCGAGGAAGACCACCTCATAGGGTCGACCCGACGAGGCGGCCCTGCGGATGGCGGCCAGGGCCTCCGCGCCCGAGGCTACCTCGTCCACCTGGAAGGACATGGAGAGGAGCATGTCCACGAGCACGTGGCGGGCGTTCTCGTTGTCATCTACCACAAGCATGCGCTTGCCGCGCAGGTCGGGGCGTGGCACCAGGGCCCTCCGCGGCTTGCCCTTGCCCAGGCGGGCGGTGAACCAGAAGGTGGAGCCCTGGCCTGGAAGGCTGTCCACGCCCACATTTCCGCCCATGAGCACCGCCAGCTTCTTGGAGATGGCTAGGCCCAGGCCCGTGCCGCCGTACTTGCGGGTGGTGGAGGAGTCCGCCTGCTGGAAGCTCTGGAAGAGGCGCCCCTTCTGCTCCTCGGTCAGGCCGATGCCTGTGTCGCGCACCTCGAAGCGAAGGAAGACCTCGCTCCCCAGGTCTTCCACGAGGCGAGTGCGGATATCGATCTCTCCCTGCTCCGTGAATTTTACAGCGTTGTTCGCGTAGTTGATGAGGATCTGGCCCAGCCGTAGCGGATCGCCCACCAGGTCGTTGGGCACCCCGGGACCCACGTCGAAGACCAGCTCCAGGCCCTTGGCCGTGGCCTTCTCGGTGATGAGGTTGGAGACGTTCTCCATGACCTTGTCCAGGTGGACCTCCGTGAGCTCCACGGAGAGCTTGCCCGCCTCGATCTTCGAGAAGTCCAGGATATCGTTGATGATGCCCAGCAGGTGCTGGCCGGACTGCTGGATCTTCTTCACGTAGTCCTTCTGGCGTGGATTGAGTTCGGTCTTCAGGGCCAGGTGCGCCATGCCGATGATGGCGTTCATTGGGGTGCGGATCTCGTGGCTCATGTTGGCCAGGAAGTCCGCCTTGGCCTGGGAGGCCCCCTCCGCGATCTCCTTGGCCTCCTGCATCATCCGCTCGGCCTGTTTGCGCTCGGTGATGTCAATGCAGGTGGCGAGGTTGCGGGTGCCGATCATGACGCTGGAGAAGACGACGTCCCGGACCTCCCCGTCCTTGCGTGTCACGCGCATCTCAAGCGAATTCATGGGAGCGTCAGCCGCAACGGCCCTTGCCAAGGCTGCATTCCAGGCCTCCTGCTGCTGCTTCCGGTAGCCCGGGTCGGGATAGGCCAGCTCATACCAGCGGGCGACGTCCGGAATCTCCTCGGGAGTGTAGCCAAACATTCCGACGAAGGTGTGGTTGAGGAACTCGATCTCCTCCCGCTCGTTCATCAGGGCCACGCCGACGGGCATCACCTCCAGCATGCTCCGGTTCCTGGCCTCGCTCTCCCTCAGGGCACCTTCGGCCAGCAGGCGTTCGGTGATGTCCCGGAAGGAGATCACGGTGCCCGCCAAGAAGCCATCCTTCAGGACCGGAGTCGTGACGTACTCCACGGGGAAGCAGGTGCCATCCTTCCGCCAGAGCACCTCGTCGCTCACGACCCGCTGCTCGCCGTCTAGCGAGGTCAGGAACATCGGGCACTCGTCCTTGGGGTAGGGGGAACCATTCGGCCACGTGTGGTGGATCTCGGCGTGCAGCAGCTTCCCGACAAGCTCCTCCGGGTCGTAGCCCAGCATGCGGGTCCCGGCAGGATTGGTGAAGGTGATGTGGCCGTTGTTCCCCATCCCCAGGATGCCTTCGCTGACCGAGCCCAGGATAAGGCGGGAGCGTTCCTCGGCATCGGCCAAGTGCCTCGCCTGCTTGGCCACCTGCTCGTTGATGGATTCCAGCTCCTCCTTGCGGGCCTGGAGCTGGCATTCGGAGGCCGCCAGGGTCTCGGCCTGGCGCTGGGTCTCGGCGAGCAACCTCCGGGTCCGGAGGTTGGCGTTCAGGATCTTCATGTGGACAGCCAGGCTGGGCAGCAGCTGGTCGAGCAGGGCCTGCTGCCTCCCATCGATGGGCTCGAGGGGCGCCAGCTCCAGCACGGCTGTGACGCCCTCCTGGTCCATCACCGGGAAAATGGCCAGGGAGCGCACCTGCAGCGCCCCTAGCCCAGCCTGGATCTCCAGATGGTCCTCGGGAAGGGCCGTGAACGCAAGGGGCCTCCGGTCCGATGCGGCTTGGCCCACCAGCCCTTCGCCCCGGGAGAACTTTTTTACCTGGGCCAGCCCTTCCAGCGCGTACCCACCCACTCGGTGAAAGGTGTTCTGGTCATCCGCAGCCACATAGAGGGCGCCGTAGAGGAGCGGAATGGACCGGGAGAGCTCGCGCAGCAACACGGAGGCAAACACCTCGAAGTCCTCGGCAGATCGCAGGTATTCCAGCAGGATCCCCGACTGGCCCTTCACCCAGGACCGGACCTCTTGTTCCCGCGCCGACTTCCGGAGGACGGCGAGGGCTCGGGCCATGTCGCCCACCTCGTTGGTGCGCTCCTGGTAGCTGATGGGCTGGTCAAGGCGACCCTCCGCCACATCCAGGATACTGCGGCGCAGGTCGAGGAAGACCGTGAGGATGTCCCGCCGGACCACGAGGAAGGTGGCGAGCAGCGAGCCCATCAGCCCCAGGCTGATCACCAGCCAGGTGTTGACCACGATCTGGTTCGTCTCCCGGGCATAATCGGCGTTGATCCGGTCGACCTCCTGCCCGATATCGTCCACCAGGCTCGTCCCGGCCTGCCGCGCCCTCTCCATCCGCGCCACCACCTCCTCGTTGAGCAGACTGAAAGCGGCCCCGTCCTCGTTGCGCATGGCGTAGTCCCGCACTGCGCGGGAGATTCGAACCGCTTCCCCGAAATCATTGCGGATGCTCGTGATCCGTCCCGCCTTCGGCGGAGTCGCCTTGAGGGACTCGTCGATGTAGCTCTGGAAGTCCCGGTAGGTGGCCTCCAACTCTCTTTCCGTCCCCTGGATGGCCTCCCCGTCCTGCTCCGAGATCTCCTGATAGAGCAGCATCCCGTAGCGGTAGATCCGCGAATTGGCGCGGGTGAGGTAGAGCTCTGCCCGGCCCTGGGTCCGCAGGGACTGGTAGTGGCCGTCGACCCGGTGCATCTGCATTGAGGAGTAGAGGGTGGCGAACAGAACCATCGCGATCAGGGGCAGCAGGGCGAAGAGCACCTTGTTCCGGATCCGCATGTTATCGAGGAATTTCATGGGCGACTCGCAATGGATGGGGGAATGGTCCGCGGGTTTCGCGGATGGGCTGAGGTGGCTCGCCTCAGAAAGCGGGCGTGTTATCTGGGTGACTTGAGATCCTCCATGATGTTCAACATGGCCCGCCGGGTCCGGGCCAGCTCGTCCACCTGTTCCTGCAGCCTCCGGGCGGCCCTCTCCTGCTCCTCGAAGGACTGCCTCAGCTGCTCTGTCATACGGTTGAAGGCCTCGGAGAAATCCCCCATGAAGTTGACCTTCTGGGAGAAATCCCCCCGGGCGATCTGCTGGGTGGTCCAGGTGAGGGTCCGGAGACTGGCGTGAAGGCTCTTGAGGGACTGCAGGACCACGTTCCTCCCACGGGGTGGCTCGGCGTTGAGTTCTCCCCGGGCCAGCTGGTAGGACAGTTCCGCGGTCTCGTTGTAGCTCTCCACGAAGCGGTTGACATACTCCACGACCTGGCGGAATTCGTTGTCCGGATGGCCCGGAGGCAGTTCGAGCCGCTCGGGCCGTTTCCCGCCCAGGATATGGGCGAAGACTTCGGTGAGGCGGTCGATGTCCTCTTTGTGAACCTCGATCATCGTCCGTCCCCGCTCACGCTGGACGCACAGCGAAGCGGCAGACTCTGTCACCGGAGCACCAGCAGTCCACCTCCTTCACTTCGAAGGGCCGCCCTGCGAACTCCTGGAGTAGTCCGCTGATGAAACCCTCGTCATAGGTGCAGATGGTCTCCTCGCTGATGGGTAGTCCGGAGCAGTCCAGGTCTTCGGCCACGGTCATCGTGAATTCCAGCCGTTCCAGGTCGGCCTTCTCGATCCTCAGGATGCCGATCTTCAGGGTGCTCAGGAGCTCCTGCAGCTCCTTTACGAAGGCCGGGAAGTCCTTCCTTTGGGTGATGAGGTTGCGGAAGAAGTGCTTCCCCGCCAATTCCCCGGCCTTGTAGTAAAGGCGATCCGCGGTGACCGGATCGAATTCCTGGATGATCACATCCCGCAAAGTGAACTGCATCAGCCGGTAGACTGCAACATCCGTGGTACTGCCCAGGTGGGGGCGGCCCGCCGCGATGTCGCCGAGCATCTGCCATTCGAAGAGGGTTTCCTGCCGCGGTTCCTTGAACATGGGATCTCCCGTTGTTATTCCACGATGGTGTAGCGTGCTTTTTGGCCGACCTCGGCCAGCAGGGCGTTGATCTCCTGCTTGAGCTCGATCATCCGTTCTTCCCGATCCACGGTGAGGCGCGCGAAGCGCTCCAGCTCCTCCAGTTGCTGCTGGATCTCTCCGTCCAGGCGTCTGCGCTCCGTAATGTCCTCCCGGACGGACACGAAGTGGGTGATCCGGCCTCCCTCCCCGTGGATGGGGGAGATAGAGGCATGCTCCCAGTAGAAATCGCCATTCTTCTTGCGGTTGCAGATCTCGCCGCACCACTCCCGGCCGGCGAGAATGGTGGTCCACAGCGCCTCGTAGAGTTCGGGGGGATTCAGCCCCGACTTGAGGAATCGCGGATTCTGCCCGAGGATCTCCTCGGAAGCATACCCGCTGAGGGCTTCGAACTTGGGATTCACGTACTCGATGACGCCCTGCGAATCCGTGATCATCACGGACACGGGGCTTTGGACGAGGGCGTTAGAGGCAACCTGGAGGCGCTCTGCGGATTCGCGCAGCTGTCCCTCAAGCGCCTTCTGGGCCGAGATGTCCACGATGCTTTCCAGAAGGAAGTCCTGCCCCCCCAGGACCACCGGCACCACGTTCTTGAGCACCGGGATCTGCCGCCCGGCGGTGCGGCCCACCATCTCCTCGGCATTCTCCAGAGGCTCGCCCCGGTCCAGGGCCGGGCACTGGTGGAGCGCACGGGTGCAGCCTCCGCAGCCGCAAGGCTGTCCGATCAGGTCCTCTCGGGTGCAACCGATCAACCGGAGGGCGACGGGGTTGGTGTCGACGATAACCCCCTGCCGCGGGTCGATGAGCAACATGCCCACACTGAGGGAGTCAAGGAGGGTGCGGCTCTTCTGCTCCGCTTCGGCGAGAATCCTGGCCTGATGCCGGCTTCGCTCCAACAGCTGCTGCGTCTCCAGGTTCCCCGCGAGGATCTCCAGGTTCAGTGCCAGGATGGGCAGGACCTCCTCCAGCAGGCGGCGGTGTTCCGCTTCGAAGCGGGTCGGAGTCGCAAGGGCAAGCACCCCGAGCACCCGATCCATCCGCTGGATGGGCAGGATCAGCAGCTCGTGAAGAACCAGTTCCCCGCATCCTAGTGCGGCGGTGAAGGGCAGGCCCTGGGGATCCACGAGCTCGACGGGAGCCCGGTCCCGGGCGCACTGCCCCACCAAGCCGCGACCGAAGCCAATCGATCGGGATTCGGGCTCGCGGCCGGTCCGGCCGTACCCGCCCGCATACCTAAGCATCCCCTCCTCTTCCTCCAGGATGTGAAGCGACCCGGAGGCCATGCCCGTCAAGGGAGCGAGTTGGGAGAGGCAGACCTCGGCCAGCTTCTCGTAAGTGCGGGCGTTCTGAAGCCCGACGGATAGCGTGGTCAGCTGGGCCTTGATCTGTGCCTGAGACTCCAGGAGGCGAGCGTGGGCCTCCAGTTCCCCCTGAACCCGCTGGCGCTCCCGCACGGCCTTCCGGAGGTAGAAGTTGCGCACAAGCAGAAGCAGGGCGAGGCCGGCGAGGGCGCCGGCATAGGGGAGCAGGGCGGTCCAGGCTATGCCCTTCGGCTCGGGCGAGCCCAGCCATTGGTTCTTGATGAGCGCCCGTTCCTCGTTCGACAGGCTCGCGAGGGCCTTGTTTAGAGCGGAGCGGAGCAGGGGCATGTCTTTCCGCACCCCGAAGGCCAAGTCGTGGGTGTAGGGGGTCGGGGCAGCGATCTTCAGGTTGGTCAGTCCGAGTTGGTCGATGTTGTAGGTGACCGTTCCCAGGTTGTCGACGAAGACATCGATCTTGCCCGTGGAGAGCTGGAGGAGCGCATCCTTGATATTGGCGATCGCAACGAGGGGCAGCTCGGGATGGTCCCCCCGGAGGAGCTCCTCCACCACCAGTCCCTTCAGGACCCCGATCTTCAGGCCACCCAGATCCTCCAGTCCCCTGATGGACTTGGCCTCCCTTCGACTGACGATCACCGACGGGAAGGAGGTGTAGGGCGCCGTGAAGAGAAGGAACTTGCCGCGTTCGGCTGTGGGGGTGACTTTGGGGATGAGGTCGATCTCGCATGCCTCCACCTTGGCGACCGCCTGGTCGACCGTCAGTCCGGGAACGACCTCAAGCCGAAGCCCAAGCCTCCTGGCGCACTCTTGGATGAACGCCGCGCTGATGCCCTTGTATACGCCCTGGGCATCGAGACACTCGAAGGGGGGGCGAGCCGAGTCCACCCCGATCCGAATCGTTCTCCCCGCAAGGAAGGCCTTCTCGTCACCCGTGAGTGGAATGTTGGCCTCCTTCCCCTGCAAGGAGGCTGCATATCCGGTCCCCAATATCAGGAACGCCAGTGCAACCCAGAGCACCTGGACGAAGCTGGGCATCCTGAGGCCTGGCCGGATCCGGACGCGCTCACCCATGGGGTTTTCCCTTGCGGGCGGGCTGCAGTCCCTCTTCCGTCCCTGCCTTGGCAAGGACCCGCTTGCCCGGAAAAGGGGGGAGGCTGGTCATGGGACCTCAGCATGCAAAGAAAGCACACCGGCCTGATCGACCTCTCATGGCCTTGGGTTTAATCCCGCATCCACAAAATAACCGGTTGTTTCAACATAAGCGTTCGACCTATTTTGTATTATTGATAATTTTTGTATCGCTCATTGCTTTTTGCCCCCCGATAACCAGAGCCGCAGGCGGAGGCCGGGCCCATAACAATGTGCCGCCTTATCTGGTCATCAAATACGCAATCTAGTAGAGAAAGGGTCCTGCCCTTTGGGTAAAGACGGCGGATTTGCTCGATGCACCGGCACCCTGCCGCAGTTGCCGGAGCATGGAATTGCTTTGCATTCATGTCCAAATGTTGTACTACTTTGGGTTCACACCAAAAAGGCTTTGGGGGGAAGGATGAAATGTCCCCCATTAGGAACCATAACCTGTCAGACAAGAGCCCTGAAGCGGCCACTTTTCGCTGCCATCGGCGTGGGGTCAGGAAGCATATCTTGACTGAGGATTTGGGTGTGGGGTTATAATAATTGCATTATTTATTGGGTTTAAGACGAATTAATTAAATTATTGCGGTCGTTGAGGCGGGTTCCTCTTGGCCCGTGTATTGGCCTTATATGTCGTAAAATAATTGGATCATGTTGGATGCTCTGGCTGGGCAAGGCTATATGACGAGGCTGTCCGGGAAGCTCTCATCATGCTTTGGGAGGCGTCGAACAGTGTCTGCGGCAGGCAAGTAATGGTTCTCAACGCGGAAAGGATATGTGTCGCGGCACCGAAGAACTACCAGCTTGCCCAACCTTTTCCTTTGGGGAGCAAAAGTTGATCTGTCGGCCATTTTTTGCTTCAAACCACAAAGGCCCACCTTTCGGTGGGCCTTCTGGACTGGCTCCGGCGGAGGGATTTGAACCCCCGACCGATCGGTTAACAGCCGATTGCTCTACCCCTGAGCTACGCCGGAATTGGGTAAAGACTACTTTAACACGGCAGATGCAGACGTCAAGCGGTCTTCAGCTCCTTTGGAGGTCCATGAGGATCTGGCGCGCTGTGGCCTTGAGGGTGTCGATGACACCGACGCCCCGGTTTGCCACGGCTTCGATCATGGGCTCGTTGCGGAAGCGCAGGAGCTGTTCCAGTTCCTGCACGGGGGCGGCGGTGGGCATATCGCGTTTGTTGAGCTGGAGCACGTAGGGAATGGTCCGGATGTCGAACCCGTTCTCCTTCAGGTTCGTGGCCAGATTGGCGATGGATTCAATATTGGCTTCCAGGCGGGCCGCTTGGCTGTCGGCAACGAAGATAACCCCGTCGCAGCCCCGCAGGATCAGTTTCCGGGAGGCGTCGTAGAAGACCTGCCCAGGGACGGTGTAGAGGTGGAAGCGAACCTTGAATCCCTTGACCGTACCCATGTCCAGGGGCAGGAAGTCGAAGAAGAGCGTCCGATCCGTTTCTGTAGCCAGACTGACCAGCTTGCCCTTCTTCTCGGGGTTGGCCTGCTCGAAGATCCACTGGATGTTCGTCGTCTTGCCACAGAGGCCCGGACCGTAATAGACGATCTTGCAGTTGATCTCTCGGGACGCGTAGTTGATGAAGGTCATGAAATTACTCCGGTCAGTCTCCGAAGAGACGATCGATGTCTTCGTCGGTGATTTCCGTGAAAGGGCTCTCGAATTTAGCGTTCTCGCCCCCCTGGTCCTGGGCTCTGTATTCCACGCGTTCGAAGATTTCTTGGAGTTCACGACTCGCCTTTTTAACGCGCAGTCGAACGAGGGCCAGGCTTGAGCTCTGGTCGAAGATGACCACCAGAATCCCCCGCTTGCCTACGATGGAGATGTGCAGGTTGTCCTTCTCGCCCTCGTGGAAGAGAAGACTGAATTCCTTTTCACCGATGAGTTTGGCCAATCCATCCGTGGCGGCCACATTGCCTGCGGTAAGGGAGGCAAGGCTGGTGGCGTCGATGCTGCGCACATCACCGGCGGCGGCAATCTGCTGGCCGTTCTTGTCCACCAGGAAGACGACTTTGCTTGAGGAATCCACCTGTAGCCGGCCGATGATCTCCTGGAGTTGGTTGTACTCCTCCTCGAACATGACGAGATCGAGTTTGGCCACAATTTCCTCCAAAGGCGTTTCTGTTCATGAGCATACCGCACTCGTGTGACGAATCAGTACCCGGATTCCGGTGGGAAGTTCACCAGGGAAAGCGAGGCGGAGACGCCAAGGCGGGTTGCCCCTGTCTGGAGCATCTTGATGGCCGAATCATAGGTTCGGATGCCGCCGGAGGCTTTGACTCCGCAGGCCGTTGAAACGGTCTGGCGCATCAGGGCCACGTCCTCGGCCGTGGCACCCCCGGTAGAGAATCCGGTACTGGTCTTTACGAAGTCCAGGCCTTCCTCTCTGGCCAACTGGCAGGCCATGCGCTTCTCTTCCTCTTCCAGCAGGCAGGTTTCCAGGATGACCTTCAGGCACGCCGACCCCGTGATCCGCCGAAGTTCCCGGAACTCGGTGCGCAGGTCCTTCCATGCGCCGACCTTCGCGTGTCCCAGGGACATTACGAAATCGACCTCCCGGGCGCCGTTCATCAGGGACTCCTCGGTCTCTTGTCTCTTGGTCACAAGCGTGTTGGCTCCCAGAGGAAAGCCCACTACTGTGCAAACTCCGACTCGGCTCCCCTTGAGGAAGTCCGCGCAGCGTTTCACCCAAAGGGGGTTGATGCAGACGGACGCGAATCCATGCTCCAGGGCCTCTTCGCAGAGCTGGTCGATCTCAGGGGCAGAGGCGGTTGCCTTCAGCAGTGTGTGGTCCAGGAGGTGAGCCAGATCCAGGCGGGGGGGCAGGGAGGAAGAATGGATCTCTTGCAGGCCCTTGGCCGTACGCAGCAGGCAGTGTCTTCCATCGGAGACCAGGAACTGGGGGCTTTCCCCGGGGAGCGGGCTCCCTTCCAGGCGTTTCAGGACTTCCGAGGCCAGGGCATGCAGATCTGATGACATGGCTTCATCATCTCTGTCACTTCCTTCCTCCGCAATCACAACCCTTGGCGGCGGCCTGTCTCCGTGGTAACCTGCTTCTTCCCGCGTAACACGGGATCGACCTGGAGAGTTGTCCGAGTGGTCGAAGGAGCACGATTGGAAATCGTGTATACGGGTGACCGTATCAAGAGTTCGAATCTCTTACTCTCCG
>Ga0316604_10000571_pt1 | contig 42404 bp, 35 predicted proteins | sample OWC_soil_day20_C_FD_207650 | JGI IMG/M metagenome (GOLD analysis project Ga0316604, IMG submission 207650) | Wetland soil microbial communities from Old Woman Creek delta, Ohio, United States - OWC_soil_day20_CT | ecosystem: Environmental > Terrestrial > Soil > Wetlands | place: USA: Ohio...
GGTATAGTTCGCGCTGATGAAGTCGCGTACGGCGACGCTGGTACGCCAGCCCTCACCTTTAAAGCCGCGCCATGCGTCCGGCGCTTGTTGTACTGCATCGGCAAAAGCCGAAGGAATGGCATTCATTACATCCACCTTTTTGTTTTGATAAGTTGTCAAAAGAGGCCTGAATTTTGGGGCCCTCGATGCTGCGAGCATGGGAAATTCGCAATTGCCCTTTTGGGGAAGTTATCAAAAAGGCCTGTATTTGGGTGGGGCAGGCCATGCCGTCGCCTGATAACTGGCATTAGTATAATGCGATCTCACGGTTGCAACAAGTTGGCCTATCATTTTGGCGGATAAAATGTCTTGGTGTCAATATTTTGGTGCGGCGCATATGTATTCTGATGTGTATTAATTTGGTATTCTTTGTGGCCGGCGTAACGGTTAGGGCATTATGAAAAGCATTTGTGTGTATTGTGGTTCGTCATCCGGCCATTCGCCGGTTTATGCGGCCGTTGCAAGGGCGCTGGCGGCGGAACTGGTCAGCAACCGGATTGCGCTGGTGTATGGCGGCGGCGACATCGGCCTGATGGGCGAGGTGGCCGACGAGGTGATGCGACTGGGCGGCGACGTAACCGGCGTGATTCCTAAGGCGCTGATGGAAAAGGAAGTTGGCCACATGGGGCTGACGCGGCTGCACATCGTGAAAGACATGCACGAGCGCAAGGCGATGATGATGGAGCTGTCCGACGGTTTCATTGCGCTGCCGGGCGGGCTGGGCACGCTGGAGGAGCTGTTCGAGGTGCTGACCTGGGCGCAGCTTGGCTATCACGCCAAACCGGTTGGGGTGCTGAATGCCAGCGGCTTTTTCGACGGCCTGCTCGGTTTTGTCGCGCACCAGGTGGCGCAAGGCTTCGTGCGGCAGGCGCATGCCGATCTGATACTGGTGGAGACGGAACCGGCCGGCATGCTGAAACGGTTCCGCGAATTTTATGCGCAAGGTGTGGTGCTGCCGTCGAAAGTGTGAAATCTTCCTGTGCACCCGGCGCCTGCGTCAGGCAAAAAATGCGTCGTACCCAGCTTTCAGGATCAGCGCGCTGACGGACAGCAGGAAAATCTTGCGCACAAATGTGGCGCCATGTTTCAGCGCCAGCCGCGAGCCGATGAAACTGCCTGATATGTTGGCAATGGCCATGCTGAGCCCTAGGTGCCACCAGATAAGGCCTTTCATCGCGAACAGAACCAAAGCGGCAAGATTGGTGGCGACATTCAGCACCTTGGCCGAAGCCGAAGCGTGCAGAAAATCGTAGCCCAAGAGCCGTACCAGCAGGAAGATGAAGAAACTGCCGGTGCCGGGGCCGAAAAAACCGTCATAAAAGCCGATGCCGATGCCGATGGCGCAGGCCATTGCGATCTCATGCCTTCCACTGTAGCGCGGTGCGTGTGTCGTGCCGAGATTGCGGTTCATCATGGTGTAGAGAAATACGCCCAGCAGGATGAAAGGCAGCATCTGGCGCAGGAAGCTTGGGGCCAGTGCGGTGACCGTCCACGCGCCTGCCAGCGAACCCAGCATTGCCAGCAAGGCTGCAGGCAGCAGCACGCGCCAATGCAGGGTAATCCGGCGGCTGTATTGCCACGACGAGAACAGTGTGCCGCAGATACTGGCGCTCTTGTTGGTGCCAAGCAGTGTGGCAGGCGGTGCGGCAGGAAAGGTGGCGAACAGCGTTGGCAGCAGTATCATGCCGCCGCCGCCGACGATGGCGTCGATCAGCCCCGCAAAGAAGGAGGCGAAGGTGGCGAGCAGGAATTCAGCGCTCATCGTCGGTTATCTGACAGAAGTGTTGGCAATGTGGTGAAGAGGCGCATGCAGTTCATTGCGTGCGTGGTGTCGGGCGCATCCTGTTTGTTTTATGGTGCTGGCGCAGGAGAGCTGGTACAGCGCCTTACGGGGGCGGGCCGCCCCTCGTGGTTAAAGCCTTCTGAGCGCTGCCGCAGCTTCGCGGATGGCTTCTGCCGTTTCATCCCAGCCGATGCAGGCATCGGTCACGGACTGACCATAGACCAGCCTGGAAAGGTCGGCCGGAATTTTCTGTGCGCCTGGGACGAGGTTGGACTCCAGCATTACCCCGACCACGCTTCGGTTGCCTTCGCTGATTTGCCGTACCACATCGTTCAGCACGTGGGTCTGGTTGGCGTAATTCTTGTTCGAGTTGCCGTGGCTGCAGTCGACCACGATCGACGATGGCAGTTTTGCCTCGCGCAGCATGGCTTCCGCTTCGGCGATGGCGCCCGCGCCATAGTTCGGCGTTTTCCCGCCGCGCAGGATCAAGTGCGCGTACGGGTTGCCTGCGGTGCGCGTGACGGATGAACAGCCGTCCAAATCGATGCCGAGGAAGGCGTGCGGCATGCGAGCCGATTGCATCGCGTTGATGGCGATCGACAGGCCGCCATCGGTGCCGTTTTTCAGGCCGACCGGCGTGGACAGGCCGCTGGCCATTTCGCGGTGCGTCTGCGATTCGGTCGTGCGTGCGCCAATGGCATTCCAGCTGACCAAATCGCCCAGGTATTGCGGCATCAGGGGATCAAGCGCTTCGGTTCCGATCGGCAGCCCGATTTCGCTGATGTCGTGCAGCAGCTTGCGGGCGAGGCGGATGCCTTTGACGATGTCGAACGAGTTGTCGAGGTTGGGGTCGTTGATCAAGCCTTTCCAGCCAACCGTCGTGCGCGGTTTTTCGAAATAGACGCGCATGACCAGAACCAGCACGTCGGCCACTTCGTCGGCCAGTCCTTTTAGCCGATGCGCATAGTCCAGCGCGGCCACCGGATCGTGGATCGAACAGGGGCCGACCAGGACAAAGTGACGCGGGTCATGTCGGTCGAGGATTTTTTCCAGCGTCGCGCGTCCGTTGGCCACTACCGAAAGCGAGTTTGCCGTCTGCGGAATTTCATGCTGAATGGTGGCTGGGGATGGCAAATTTTCCTGCGCCAGGATACGTGCGTTGATTAAGGCGGTCATGATACGTTGAACAAAAAAATAATCAGTGAGTGATGGTTGCCGGGTTTCAGGTGCGGCAGATCATAGTTTTTTTAGCGCTTGCTCGATATCCGCCATCAGATCCTGCGGATCTTCGAGCCCGATATAGAAGCGCACCAGATTGCCTTCGCTGAGCCAGTAATTGCGCATGGATGACATGCGGTAAGGCACGCACAGGCTGTGCGATCCGCCCCAGCTGTAGCCGATCTTGAACAGTTGCAGACTGTCGACAAAGCGGTCGGTCTGTTCTTCCGCATAGCGCGGGTCGAACAGCACCGAAAACAGTCCGCCGGCACCGGTGAAGTCGCGTTTCCATATGTCATGGCCGGGGCAATCGTCGAACGCCGGGTGCAGCACCTTGGCGATTTCCGGTCGCGTTTTCAGCCATGCGGCGACTTTGTGCGCCGCCGCGTCGTGCGCATCGAAGCGCACTTTCATGTTTTGCAGTCCGCGCAGCACAAGGTAAACGTCGTCCGGGCCGACGCCAAAACCCAGCAGGCCATGCGCGGTGGCAATACGGTGGTGAATGGAATCATCGCGCGTGATGACTGCGCCCATCAGCACATCCGAACCGCCGGACTGGTATTTTGTCAGTGCTTGCAGCACGATGTCTGCGCCATGTTCAAACGCGTTGAACGCCAGCCCAGCCGACCAGGTGTTGTCGAGCGCCAGCGGCACACCCTTTTCGTGCGCAGCGCGGCTGATGGCAGGAATGTCTGGCACTTCCATCGACACCGAACCGGGCGTTTCCGCCCACACCAGTTTGGTGTTGGACTGGATCAGGCCAGCGATGTTGCTGCCGATGAGCGGGTCGTAAAAGCGCACGCTGATGCCCCAGTCCTGCGCCAGCCAGTTGCCCATCTCCCGGCTTGGACCGTAGACGTTATCCGGAATCAGTACATCGTCGCCGGATTTCAGCAGGCCGAAGTTGACCATCGCAATCGCCGCCAGCCCGCTCGGCGTCAAGATGCAGTGCTTGCCTTCCTCGATTTCTGCCAGCCGCGCCTCCAGCGTGAAGGTGGTTGGCGTGCCATGCAAGCCGTAGGTGTAGGCCGACTTGTCCTGCCAGCGTGCCGAACGCATCGCGGCCACGTTGTTGAACAGGACCGTCGACGCATGGTGGATGGCCGGTGGGAGCGCTTCAAAGCCTTCGAGTGGGCGGTAATCGCTGTGGTTAAGCAGCGTGGCGATGGATTTTTTGTCTTTCATGGCGTTCCCTCCGCAATAGGCGGTTAGGCAGTTATTCTGTAATTTCGCCCCACAGGTCGTGCGTATCGGCGCGCTTGACGACCACATCGACGAAATTGCCGACTTCCAGCCGGATGCGCGGGTCGAACGGGCGGGCAATGTGCACCACGCCGTCGATTTCCGGCGCGTCGGCCGATGAGCGTCCGGTGGCAGCGCCGGTGCGGGCAACTTCATCGATTAGCACACGCACGGTCTTGCCGACCTTGGCCTGCAGCCGTTGGGCCGAGATTTCTTCCTGCAGCAGCATCAGCCGCGCGCGGCGTTCTTCGCGCACTTCCTCCGGCACAGGGTTTGGCAAGGCGTTCGCCGCTGCGCCTTCGACCGGCGAATACGGGAAGCAGCCGAGGCGATCGATTTGCGCTTCGCGGATGAAATCTAGCAGGTATTCGAATTCTTCCTCGGTTTCGCCGGGGAAGCCGGTGATGAAGGTCGAGCGGATGGTGATCTCGGGGCAAATCGCACGCCAGGCCTGGATGCGTTCGATGTTGCGTTCGCCGCTGGCAGGGCGCTTCATCCGGCGCAGCACATCCGGGTGTGCATGCTGCAGCGGCACGTCGAGATAGGGCAGGATCTTGCCTTCAGCCATCAGCGGGATGATGCGGTCGATGTGCGGATACGGATAGACGTAATGCAGCCGCACCCAGGCGCCGAATTGCGCCGCCAGTTCGCCCAGCGCCGACACCAGCGTCGTGACGTCGGTTTTCAGCGGCTTGCCGCCCCAGAAGCCGGTGCGCGCCTTGACGTCGATGCCGTAGGCGCCGGTATCTTGCGAAATCACCAGCAATTCTTTCACGCCGGCGCGGAACAGCTTTTCCGCTTCGCTCATCACGTTGCCGATCGGGTACGACACCAGATCGCCGCGCATCGACGGAATGATGCAGAAGGTGCAGCCGTGGTTGCAGCCTTCGGAAATCTTCAGGTAGGCGTAATGCTTCGGCGTCAGCTTGATCCCTTGCGGCGGCACCAGATCGATGAACGGTTCGTGCGGTTTCGGCACATGCTGGTGCACTGCGTCCATCACTGCCGCCAGCGAGTCCGGGCCGGTCACGGCCAGCACTTTCGGGTGGGCTTTCAGGATGAAATCGCTGCCGTCGGCTTCCTTTCGGGCGCCCAGGCAGCCGGTGACGATCACCTTGCCGTTCTCGGCCAGCGCTTCGCCGATGGCATCGAGCGATTCCTGTACGGCGGCATCGATGAAGCCGCAGGTGTTGACGATCACCAGGTCAGCGTCCTGGTAGGACTTTGCCGTTTCATAGCCTTCGGCGCGCAACTGCGTCAGAATGTGTTCGGCATCGACGGTCGCTTTCGGGCAGCCGAGCGAGACGAAACCGATTTGCGGGGTAGAGCGGGATTTTTTTTGCATGGGGGGTGATGGGGAAAACGAATACCGCTATTGTAGGGGCTATCGGCCGGATTTGCTGGCCAGATTGCTGGCCGCCAGGGCGGCCGGTGTGCCTGGATGGCGCGCAGCGGATGCGCCGCTTGGCTCGGCCGGGCAAAAAATAACTGACCGAAATGACTTTTTGGTCAGTAAGGCTAAAAAATATACTCCGGGTAGTATTTTAAAACAGCCATAAAATTTGAGGCCCAGTGGGATAATTGGGCTACATACCCCATTAAATCTCTGAAAGCGGCGGCGCCTGAGGTGCCGCCGTGGCGCGGTTTTAGCCTGGGCGCGTTTATTTCAACCAGATCAGCGACGCCATCCTGCCGGTGACTTCATCGCGGCGGAACGAGTAGAAGTGGCGCCAGTCGGTGACGGTGCACAGGCCGCCGCCGGCGATGTTGGTTACCCCGGCTTGCGCCAGCGCGGCCCTTGCCAGCGCGTACATGTCGCCCAGATATTTTCCTGGCGAACCATCAATCGGTAAGAAGCCGCCTTCGGGCGCGATGCCGCCAGCGGCAAATGCCTGCCGCACATCGTCGCCGACTTCGAACGCCTGGGGGCCGATGGCCGGGCCGAACCAGGCAAGAATGTCTTTTGCGCCGCGCACCCGCATTGCCTCGACTGTTGCCTGCAGCACGCCATCGGCCAGGCCGCGCCAGCCTGCGTGGGCAGCCGCAACCACAGACCCTTGGGCATCGGCAAACAGCACCGGCAGGCAGTCGGCGGTCATCGTCACGCACACCGCCCCTCTTTTGCTGGCAATGCTGGCATCGGCCTCAGGTGCATCGGAGGTAGTGGCGGCATCAACCACGCGGGTGCCATGCACCTGCGTCAGCCAGGCCGGTTCTGACGGCAGCAGGCGGCGCAACATCGCGCGGTTGGCGCGCACGTGTTCAGGCTTATCGCCGACATGCGAGGCCAGGTTGAATCCGTTTTCGCCACTGGCGCCATCGTCATACGGCGCAAGGCTGACGCCGCCGCTGCGCAGGGTTAGCAATGCGCCGACATTGTCCGGCAGGCCGGGCCATTCTGGGGTGAGGAGGTTCATCGTTTGCGGCTCGCTTTCATGCAAGGGAAGAAGGGGCGATGCCGGCTTCTGTCAGCAGTGCGGCAAAATCATCCGGCAACGGTGCCTGCCATTGGCATTCCTCGCCGCTAGCCGGGTGCATCAGGCCGAGACGATAGGCGTGCAGCGCCTGCCGGTTGAAAAAGCGCGCCAGATGCGACTTGCCATAGACCGTATCGCCGACCAGCGGGAAGCCGATCGATTGCAGGTGCACGCGGATCTGGTGCGTGCGGCCGGTTTCCAGCTGGCAGCGGACCAGGCTGACGCGATGGCGGTCGAGTACGCCTTCAGCCAGCCGTTCGAAGTGCGTGACCGCCGGCTTGGCGGTGGCGCTGGTCAGTACCGCCATTTTCAGCCGGTCGCGCGGGTGGCGGCCAATTGCGGCATCGACACGGCCTTTCAGGTGCGGCGCGCCCCAGACTAGCGCCAGATATTCGCGATGCACGGTGCGTGCCTGCAACTGGCGCACCAGTTCGGTTTGCGCTTCCAGCGTTTTCGCCACCACCAGCAGGCCGCTGGTATCCTTGTCCAGCCGGTGCACGATGCCGGCGCGCGGCACGCCGGCCAGCGACGGGCAGTGATGCAGCAGGCCGTTGAGCAGTGTGCCGGACCAGTTGCCGGCGGCCGGATGCACCACCAGCCCGGCCGGCTTGTTGATTACGAGCAGGTGCGCATCTTCATGCACGATAGTCAGCGGAATCGGTTCCGGCTGGAACGCGGTGTCTTCCGGTGCTGCCTGCGGTTCGATGCGCACCGTTTCGCCGCCGAGCACGGTGGTCTTGACTTGAGCCGGCTGGCCGTCGAGCGTGACGAAACCAGCTTCGATCCATTGCTGGATGCGGCTGCGGGAAAACTGGCTGACGTGCTTCGCCAGTACCTTGTCCAGCCTTTCGCCAATATCGGCAAAGGCCAGTTTCAGCTCGATGGTGGGTGCGGCTGGCAGCGCGGTGGGCTGTTCTTCCAGCCCGTATTCATCGTTGTCGTCTGGTGGGGGAATATCTTTTGGTGTGGCTGTTGCCATTGCGGCGCTTCCTATCGGCTATAATCGGGCACTTACATTCTGTCGTTTTTTTACAAAAACCATGCCTAAAAAATTGCTCTCGCTTGTGGCGCTATCCTTAGCGGTTTTGCTGTCGGGCTGCGGTATCTTTTCCGAGCCGATCGATGAGACCAAATCCTGGTCGGCGCAGAAATTATACTCAGAGGCGCGCTCCGAGGCGCAATCCGGCAATTATGAAAAGTCGGTACAGTATTACGAAAAGCTGGAATCGCGCTATCCTTTCGGCGTTTATGCGCAGCAGGCGCAGATGGAAATTGCCTACGGCTATTACCGTCAGGGCGAGCAGGAGCAGGCACTGGCTGCCATTGAACGCTTCATCAAGCTGCATCCAAACCATCCGAATGTTGATTACATGTATTACCTGCGCGGGCTGGCGAATTTCAATGACCGTGTCGGCTGGCTGAATTACCTGTCGAAGGAAGACCTGACCGAACGCGATCCGAAGGCGGCGCAAAGCGCATTCGATTCCTTCAAGCTGCTGGTGACGAAATTTCCGAACAGCCAGTATACGCCGGATGCGCTGCTGCGGATGAGGTACTTGCTCAATGCGCTGGCGCATTATGAAGTGCATGTCGCCAACTATTATTACCGCCGCGGCGCGTATCTGGCGGCCGCCAACCGGGCGCAGCAGGCGATGAAGAAATATCCCGATACGCCAGCGACCGAAGAAGCGCTGCTGGTGATGGTGCGTTCGTACGACCGGCTGGGGCTGAACGATTTGCGCGATGACGCCGACCGCATATTCCGCAAAAATTATCCGGATAGCATTTATTTGAAGGGCGGCCCGAAAAAGGATACGCCGTGGTGGAAGATTTGGTGACGATGGAGCCGATGCATAACACCGACGCCAGTGAATCGAGGTCACCCTGCATGGAACCGGCAACCAGGCCAGCAGGCAGCCTGATCATGATTGTCGCACCGTCAGGTGCCGGCAAATCGACGCTGGTCAAGGCGCTGCTGGAGCACGATCCGTCGATCCGGCTGTCGATTTCCTGCACCACGCGGGCGCCTCGGCCAGGCGAGCAGAATGGTCGTGAATACCATTTCCTGTCGGTGGAGGAATTTTTGACCAGCCGCGAGCGCGGCGAATTCCTTGAGTGGGCGGAAATTTACGGCAACTATTACGGCACATCGGCGCCGCGGATTGCAGAACACATCGCGACCGGTGCTGATGTGCTGCTGGAAATCGACTGGCAGGGCGCGCAGCAGGTCAAGAAACTGTTTCCGGATGCAGTCGGGATTTTTATCTTGCCGCCATCGATTGCGACGCTGGAAGAACGGCTGACCAAGCGCGGCCAGGATGCGCCGGACGTGATTGCGCGCCGGGTGCAGGCGGCCGAGAGCGAAATTTCGCATGCCGCAGAGTGTGAATATGTTATTATAAATCAAAGCTTTGCAACCGCCTTGTCGGAACTGACTGCTGTTGTTTCCGCAGCGCGTTGCCGTTTCTCGCGCCAAGCGGCGCGTAACGCAAGCCTGTTTTCCGAACTGGGCATTGCACCAACCGCTGCCCGGACTGCGGACTGATCATTTATTAGGAGTACAGCATGGCACGCATTACCATTGAAGATTGTCTGAAGAATGTCCCGAACCGTTTTCAACTGACGTTGTGCGCAACTTACCGCGCACGCCAACTGCTGCAAGGTCATACGCCAAAGGTTGATGCGAAAGACAAGATGGCAGTGGTGGCATTGCGTGAAATTGCTGCCGGCAAGGTCGGCATTGAAATGCTGAAAAAAGTCACTGGCTGATTCCCGTCAATTTCTGCGATCACCTTCGCTGAAAGCCATGGATACCACGCCGGCTGATACCGCCCGGCGGAAGCCGAAGCGCGCCCGTCAATCGGCTGTTTCCGCCGTGTCCGAACCGGAAGCGGCGTCTGCCGTGTCCGCCAATCCCGGCGTGGTCACGCTTTCGACGCTGACGAAAAAACTCGCCTACCTGCCAGCGTCGGACATCGCACGCATTCGGGAAGCGTTCCGCTTTTCCGACGAGATGCATCTCGGGCAGATACGCATGTCCGGCGAACCTTATATTTCGCACCCGCTCACGGTGGCCGAAATCTGCGCTAGCTGGAAGCTGGATGCGCAGGCGATCATGGCGGCGCTGCTGCATGACGTGATGGAAGACCAGGGCGTCAAGAAGGAAGAGCTGATCGAGCGCTTCGGGCCGTCGGTGGCGGCGATGGTCGATGGCCTGTCGAAACTGGAAAAAATCGAGTTCCAGAATTACGTCGAGGCGCAGGGCGAGAATTTCCGCAAGATGCTGCTGGCGATGGCGAGCGACGTGCGCGTCATCCTGATCAAGCTGGCAGATCGGCTGCACAACATGCGCACGCTCGATTCGATGCGACCGGACAAGCGCCGCCGCATTGCGCATGAAACGATGGAAGTCTATGTGCCAATCGCGCACCGGCTGGGCATCAACAGCCTTTACCGCGAATTGCAGGACCTGTCGTTCGCCAACATGCATCCGTTTCGGCACAAGGCGCTGGCGAGGGCGATCGTCGATGCGCGCGGCAACCGGGTCGAACTGTTTGGCTCGGTCAGCGACACAGTCAAGGGGGCGCTGGAGAAGGCCGGCATCAAGGCCGACATCTTCGGCCGCGAAAAAACCCTGTTCAGCATTTACCGCAAGATGCGCAACAAGCACCTGTCGTTTTCACAGGTGCATGACTTGTACGGCTTCCGCGTGGTAGTCAACACGCTGCCTGAATGCTACATGGCGCTCGGCGTGCTGCATTCTATGTACAAGCCAATGCCGGGCAAGGTGCAGGATTTCATCGCCATTCCGAAGTTGAACAAGTATCAGTCGCTGCACACGACCGTGGTCGGGCCATTTGGCTCGCCATTGGAATTCCTGATCCGCACGCGCGAAATGCACCATGTGGCCGAATCCGGCGTTGCCTCGCACTGGCTGTACAAGGAAGACTATAACGAAAGCCTGACCGACATCCAGCAGCACAGCATCGCCTGGCTGCAATCGCTGCTCGACATCCAGCAGCAGACCGGCAACTCGGTCGAATTCCTCGAGCATGTGAAGTTCGATCTGTTTCCGGATTCGGTCTACGTGTTCACGCCGAAGGCGAAAATAATCGCCTTGCCGCGCGCCGCGACCGCGCTCGATTTTGCTTACAACATCCACACCGATGTCGGCGACCAGACAGTGGCGGTCAAGATCAACGGCGAACCGGCTTCGCTGCGGACCGAATTGCAGAATGGCGACATTGTTGAAATCATTACATCGCCGACTTCGCGCCCTAATCCGTCGTGGCTGACTTTCGTGCGCACCGGCAAGGCGCGCTCGTGCATCCGCAGCTACCTGCGCACCGCCAGCATGGCGGATTCGATTGAGCTCGGCAAGCGGCTGCTGGCGCAAGCCTTGCATGGGCAAAATCTCAGCGAGGAATTGCCGCCGTTAGTGCTGGAGCGGATCGTCAGCGAATCAGGCGCGAAATCTCAGGACGAATTTTATGCCGACATCGGCACCGGCAAACGGCTGGCAGTGCTGGTGGCGCACCGTGTGGCGAGCCTGCTCAGCAGTGCGCAGGCTGGTGCTGTTGACGGTAGTGAAAGTAAAACTGCGCCGACGAAGAGCGAGCCGGTACTGATTTACGGCAGCGAAGGCATGTCGGTGCAGCTGGCTGAATGTTGCCGCCCGATCCCCGGCGACGATATCGTCGGCCAGCTTAATCTCGACCGTGGCCTGGTGGTGCATTCGTCAGAGTGCGAACATGCGCGCCGGCTGGTGTCGAAGGAGCCGGAAAAATGGATTCCGGTCGCTTGGGGCGAAGAGCTGAAGCGCCGCTTCGACTGCCGTCTGACCGTGCTGGCGAAGGATGAAATGGGTTTGCTGGCGCGAATTGCGTCCGAAATTAGCGAATCCGATGCCAACATTACCTTTGTCAGCATGGATGAAGGCAAGGGCGACGAATTTACCAAGATGCGCTTCATCATCCAGGTAGAAAGCCGTGACCACCTCGCGCGCCTGATGCGGCGCCTGCGGCATGTGCACGGCGTCACCAGCATCGCGCGCGAGTAACTCCGCCCCGGGTTTGCAGAGTCCGTCCGGCCAGACTTTGAGCGGCTTACGTCATGCGGCGTGGCGCGGCAGCCAAAATAACTGACTCAAATGAATTTTCGGTCAGTAAGGCTAAAAAATATACTTCAGCCAGTATTTGAAAATAGCCAGTAAAAACGAGGCTGGGACGGGTTTTTGACTATATACCCCAACAAAAACAATCGCGGCAGGTTGGCCGCCGCGATTGTGGGGGCATCCGCCCATTCGGCGGAGTGCGCGCCAGTGCCGCTGAAGAAAACCGCTGCTCCTGGCCTGCGCCGGGCGGCACGGAGCGCCGCCCACTGGTGATTACTTGCCCATTAGCGCGCGCACGTGCGCCGCGGCGCCGCTGGCCAATCCCTCCAGGCTGTAGCCGCCTTCGAGGATCGAGACGATGCGCCCTTCGGCGGTTTCGTCGGCGATTTTCATCAATTCCTTCGTGATCCAGTAAAAATCGTCGTCGGTCAGGCTCAGGCCACCGAGCGGATCCTTGTAGTGCGCATCAAAGCCGGCCGAGATGATGATCAGTTGCGGCGCGTACTCGCGCAGCGGCGGCAGCATTTCGTTGCGGATGCGGGTGCGGAAGGTAGCCGAATCGCAGCCACGCGACAGCGGCACGTTGACCACGTTATGGTCGACCCCGGTTTCGTGCTTTGCGCCCGAGCCGGGGTAGAACGGCGACTGGTGGCACGATGTGTAGAACAGTTCTGGATGATTGTAGAACGAGTTCTGCGTGCCGTTGCCGTGGTGCACGTCGAAATCGACCACCGCGACGTGCTTCAGTCCATGCACATCGCGCGCATGCACAGCTGCAATCGCCGCCTGGTTGAAGATGCAAAATCCCATCGCGCGATCCGCTTCCGCGTGGTGGCCGCATGGACGAGTGGCGCAGAAGACATTATTTGCTTCCTTTTTCATCACCGCGTCGACGCCGGCGCAGGCCGCGCCGATGCAGCGCATCTGACCACGCCAGGAACCATTCGACATGATGGTGTCGCCGCCATCGAGCGGGGTGTAGCCGTGTTTCGGGTTGCTGCGCTCGACGAAATCGACGTATTTCTGCGTGTGGATCAGCAGCGCCTTTTCTTTGCTCGCCATTGGCGCGTCGCGCCACAGCAGGTCGTCGAATTCCTCTTTCTTTAGCGCATTGAGTACCGCTGTCTGGCGTTCCGGACACTCAGGATGGTGCGGCCCCGGTCGATGTTCGAGGCAGTCGGGATGGGAAAAGATCAGAGTGGTCATGTCGTCACGATGCCCTGAAAACGGCATCTTCTCCTAAAAATAGGGTTAAGGGCGCAACAGCCGGCGGCCGCAGCGTCTGGTGCAAAAAACATTATAGGGGAAGCTAAGTCCGGAGCGGTTGCCGCTGGCGGACGGTTCGCACAAATTTTGCGGCAGGCCTTTTGCGGATGGATTATCATTCGTCAATACATCGCCACACTCTCGGCGAATTTGGAACATTCGTAGCATGAACAAGCCACTATCCCGCGCGCCTCAGGGCGCCTGTCCGCATCTGCAGGAAACTCGCATCAGCGGAGAAACCGTTTTTCAGGGAAATTTCCTGCAAGTTGAGCGTCATATTGTGCGTTTGCCTGATGGTAATACCGCATCGCGCGAATTCATTCGTCATCCCGGCGCCGTTGTTATCCTGCCATTATTTGATGATGGTTCCGTGCTGCTGGAGCGGCAATTCCGCTATCCGATCGAACAGGCAGTGCTGGAATTCCCGGCCGGGAAAATCGACCCGGGTGAAGCGACGCTTGCTTGCGCCAAGCGGGAGTTGCAGGAAGAAACTGGCTATACCGCGACGAACTGGCAATTTGTCTGCCGTGTGCATAACGCGCTCGGATATTCGGACGAGTTTCTCGATATTTTTCTGGCGCGTGGTCTGACGGCTGGCGAAAGTCGGCCGGATGAGGAGGAATTCATCGAAACCCTGCGTGTGAGCGCAGAGGATTTGCTCGTTTGGGTGCGGCGTGGAGACGTGACCGACGTCAAGACGGTGGTCGGGGCATTATGGTTGGAAAAAATTCTTGCGGGAGCGTGGCCCTTATAAGCCAGTTTGCGGCTCAATAATTGCTGGAGAGAAACGATGTTGTAGTATGACCGTTATCACTGTTGCGGCATGTGTGGATTTCAGAGGAAAAAACCCGCTTTTAGGTGCAAAAAACGAATAATTGCTTGCGGAAAGACGCCTATTATATGTAATATAAAAATACTTCATTGCGGTTCGAGGTAGTGGTGCAGTAATGTTTGGTCTTTCTTCGCTTGCTTTTCACGATCCAATGGATAACAGTCCGACTTAACTGAAATAGGAAATTCTAATGGCAACTGGTATTGTTAAATGGTTCAACGACGCTAAAGGTTTTGGCTTTATTACTCCGGATGAAGGTGGTGAAGATCTGTTCGCACACTTTTCCGCGATCCAGTCAAAAGGCTTCAAATCGCTGAAGGAAAACCAGCGCGTTTCTTTTGACGTGACGACCGGCCCGAAAGGCAAGCAAGCCTCGAACATCCAGCCGATCTAATGTCTGCGAATCAGCCGTTTTACTGCTGATACGGAGATAAAAAAACCCCGGTGCGCCGGGGTTTTTAGCAGGTTGTTCATTTCCGCTTCGGTTTCTTTGCCGATCGCTGAATCAGAAATTCGGTCAGCATTGGCACTGGCCGTCCGGTGGCGCCTTTCGCTGCGCCGCTCTTCCATGCCGTACCTGCAATATCCAGGTGCGCCCAAGTGTATTTTTTCGTGAAACGTTCAAGAAAGCAGGCCGCCGTGATGCTGCCGGCTGGTGGTCCGCCGATATTTGCGATATCGGCAAAATTCGATTTGAGCTGTTCCTGATATGAATCCTCGATCGGCATTCGCCACGCGGTGTCGCCGCTAGCTTTGCCGGCGGACAGCAGTTCTTCCGCCAGCGCGTCGTGCGCATCGTCGTGACGGGTGAACAGGCCGGAATTGTGGTGGCCCAGCGCAGTCACGCAAGCGCCGGTCAGTGTGGCGACGTCGATCACCACGGAAGGCTTGAACCGCTCTGTGTAGGTGAGCGCATCGCACAGCAGCAGACGACCTTCGGCGTCGGTGTTCAGGATTTCGATCGTCTGTCCGGCCATTGAGGTGACGATGTCGCCCGGCTTGTTGGCGCGGCCCGAAGGCATATTTTCGCATGACGGGATAACGCCGATGACGTTTTGCGGCAGCTTCAGTTCGGCCACTGCCTGCAGTGTGCCGAGTACGGCGGCTGCGCCGCACATGTCGAATTTCATTTCATCCATGCCGGCACCTGGTTTGAGCGAAATGCCGCCCGCGTCGAAGGTCAACCCCTTGCCAACCAGTACGGCTGGCGCCTCCTTGGCCTGTCCGCCCTGATACTTAAGCACGATAAATTTCGGTGGTTCGTCGCTCCCTTTGGCGACCGACAGGAAGCTGCCCATCTTCAACGCCTCGATCTGCTTGTGGTCGAGCACTTCGGCGCTCAACTGGTGCGATTTCGCCAGCTTGCGCGCGGTGGCTGCCAGATAGGTTGGTGTGCAGATATTGCCCGGCAAGTTGCCCAGATCGCGGGCCAGCGCCACGCCGTGCGCGATCGCTTGCGCTTGTGCCAGCGCTGTCCGCGCTCCGGACGCGGCATCCACTGCGACTGTCAGCGCGATTTTCTTGACGCCTTGCGGTGCCGCGTCCCTCTTGCTTTTCATCGTGTCGCTGCGATAGGCCTTGTCGTGCACCGCAGAAACGCACTGGCGGATCGCCCAGCCTGAGTCGCGCTCCTTTACCTCCGACAACGGCAAAGCGACGATGGCATCCTTGGCGCCGAGTGTGGTAAATGCGTTCGCTATGGCGCTGGCGGCTTGCGAGAAATCCTTGTCGGCTATCGCGCCATCCTTGCCCAGACCAACCAGCAGTAGTCGATCGGCGGCAAAACCTTTTGTCTGGTGCAGCAGCAGCGTCGAGCCTGCCTTGCCGCTGATGTCGCCTGAACGCAACGCAGCAGCGATGTCGCCGGCGCGATCGAGTGCGGTTGTCAATTGCGGCAGCTTTTTGTTTTCGAATACGCCAACGACGAGGCAGCCAGTCTTTTCCGCATTGAGCGCGGACGCCTTGTCGGGTGCTTTTATGCTAAAGTCCATTTCTTTCCTCCTAACCGTTCGATTATATCGCGGCAATGATTTTCAAACGTGTGCTCCAGCGTGAACTAGTCAGCACGGCCGGTGGCGTGTTCATGACGCTGTTTACCATCACCATCACCATCATGCTGATCCGGATTCTCGGCCAGGCGGCTGGCGGCAGGGTCGATTCGCGCGACGTGGTGGCGCTGATCGGCTTTGCTGTGCTGAACTATCTGTCGATCATCGTAATTCTGACCGGCTTTGTTTCGGTGTTGCTGGTGATTACGCGCAGCTACCAGGATTCTGAAATGGTCGTCTGGTTTGCTTCCGGCGTGAGCCTGACGCAATGGATACGTCCGGTGCTGACTTTCGGCATGCCGCTGGTGCTGGCGACCTGCGTGCTGAGTTTTTTCGTTACCCCTTGGGCAAACCGGCAGAGCGCTGAATTTCGTGAGCGCTTTGAAAAACGCGATGATGTGTCAAAGGTCACGCCCGGCAAGTTCCAGGAGTCCGCGAACGGCAATCGCGTGTTTTTTGTCGAGGGTGTTTCGGGCGACCTGACCAAGATGAAAAACGTGTTCGTGAATTCGACATCAGGAGGGAGAAACGGAATCGTGGTGGCAAACGAGGGGGCGATTACCACCGATGAGAACGGTGACCGTCTGCTGGTGCTGGAAAACGGCATGCGCTATGAAAGCATTGATGGCCAGGCGGATTTCCGCATCATGGATTTCGAGCGTTACAGCATCGTGGTGCAAACCAAGGCGAAAGCGATCTTTGGGGATACGTCAGCCAAGGCATTGCCAACAATGGTATTGCTGGCCAGCGGGAACAATATCAGCATGGGTGAAATACTGTGGCGTGTTGCCTTGCCGTGCATGAGCCTGCTATTGATGCTGCTGGCAATCCCGCTGAGTTTTGTCAATCCGCGGGTCGGTCGTTCGACCAACCTGATCATTGCCTTGCTGCTGTTCGTTACTTACTCCAATGTTACTAGTTATTTTCAGGCGTCGGTCGCTCGCGGGAGGGCAAGCTTTGCGGTGTCATGGTGGCCGGTGCACCTGTTTGTGGTGCTGGTCACGATAGGGTTGTTCCTGCTGCGGTTGAACGTGAACAGCCGCTATCATCCGCTGGCGTTGTGGGCTTCGCTCAAGCGGGCGCGCCTGGTGCGAAAGGAGCCGTCATGAGCATCCTGCAGCGCTATTTTGCGTCCGAGATTACGCGTGCCGTGCTGTTCGTGCTGGCGGTGTTTTTGGCGCTGTTCGCATTTTTCGACCTGATCAACGAATTGCGTTATGTCGGCCAGGGGGGATACCACTGGCAGCATGCGTTCTTTTTCGTTTTGATGAGCATGCCGGCCTATGCCTATGAGCTGATGCCGATTGCGGTGCTGATCGGCGGGATTTATGCGATGGCGCAATTCGCATCGAATTCTGAATTCACCATCATGCGGGCATCGTCGATGTCGACTATGAAGGCTTGCCGCATGCTGGCAAGCATTGCGCTGGTGTTTGTTGTTGTCACGATGCTGATTGGTGAATTTTTTGCTCCCGCGGCCACCAAGATGGCGGAGGCAATGCGCATGTCGGCGCAGGGTGCGAGTGTGCGCAAGGATTTTCGCACTGGCATGTGGAGCAAGGACACCATCCGCGAAAATGGCCAGAGCGGTAAGGTCATCGGTTCCCGTTTCGTCAATATCGGCGAACTGCTGCCGGATGGCACGTTGCGCAAGGTGAAGCTGTTTGAATTTGATACCGAATTGCGTTTGACTGCGATTGTCAGCGCCGAAAGCGCGGTCTATCAGGGGGGGAACGTCTGGCGCATGGACAAGGTTGGAGAAACCATGTTGCGGCGCGGTGCAAAAGCGGCCGTGCCCGGGATGGCATCGAATATTACCAGCAAGAAAATGGATAGTCGCGATCTGGTGACGGATATTACGCCCAACCTGCTGTCGGTGCTGTTTGCGAAACCCGACAAGATGTCGGCATACGACCTGGCGGTCTACAAGGGGCATCTGGCGGACAATAGTCAGGATACGGCGGTATATGAAATCGCTTTCTGGAAAAAAATGGTTTATCCGTTTTCGGTGATGGTGATGATGGCGCTGGCGCTGCCATTTGCATATTTGCACTTTCGTTCGGGTGGCATCAGCCTGAAAATTTTTGCCGGCATCATGATTGGCGTTTCTTTCATGCTGATCAATAGCCTGTTTTCGCATGTCGGCTTGCTTAATACCTGGCCTCCTTTCATTACGGCGGTAATTCCCAGCAGTTTGTTCCTGCTGTCTGCAATCGGTGCGTTATGGTGGGTCGATCGCCATTGATCCGTACGCACTCAGTGGTGAAATGACAGAAAGTTTGGTTTCGTATATTCTTATATGCAATTTGGGAATATGAGGGGGCCATGAACATCCATCAACTTCGTTTCGTGCGCGAAGCGGTGCGCCAGAATTTCAATCTGACCGAGGCAGCGAAAGCGCTGTTCACTTCGCAGCCGGGTGTGTCGAAAGCCATCATCGAACTGGAAGAAGAACTGGGGGTCGATATCTTTCGTCGCCACGGCAAGCGCATTCGCGGGCTAACTGAGCCGGGGCGGGCAATCCTGAAATCGGTCGAGTTGATCATGCAGGAGGTCGACGGTTTGCGCCGTATCGGGCGCGAATTCGCTGCCCAGGACAGCGGCAGCTTGACGATAGCGACCACTCACACCCAGGCGCGTTATACCCTGCCGTCGGTGGTGCAGGCGTTCATGCAGAAATTCCCGAAGGTGCGGCTGTCGCTGTTGCAGGGCAGTCCTAGGCAGATTGTCGATATGGTGATGCGGGATCAGGCCGATCTGGCGATTGCGACTGAAGCAATCGAGGATGCCGATGGGCTGGTAGCGTTGCCATGCTCGCAGTGGGAGCATGTGCTGGTGGTGCCGCCCGAGCATCCGCTGCTGCAGTCAAAGCAGATCATGCTGGAAGAAATTGCCGGACATCCGCTGATTACGTATGACAGCGCGTTTACCGGCCGGAGCAAGATCGATGACGCATTTTCCAGGCGCGACCTGAAGCCGGATGTGCTGCTTGAGGCGATTGATGCCGACGTGATCAAGACTTACGTTGAGCTTGGCATGGGGGTTGGTATTATGGCCGGCATGGCGTTCGATGCCGAACGCGACAAAAATCTGCGTGCAATTCCAGTCGGGCATCTATTTGGCATGAACGTGTCAAGGCTGGCGCTCAAACAGGGCGCTTATCTGCGCGGCTACGTGTATGCGTTTGTCGAGCTGCTGGCCCCTGCCTTGAACCGTAAACTGGTCGAAAAGGCGATGGCGGGTGACCGCGGCGGCTACGAGTTGTAATCGCTGGTAAGTGAAGCAGGGAAATACTCCCAGCAGTATTTTTTATGTGCGCCGGAAAGTATGGCCTAACAATAGTGTTTGGCCGCATACCCCATTAACACAATTGGCACCCCGGTTCTTCGCGGGATTTTGCTATACTCACGGGTTATCGAATGCTATGGCACCGTGCCATCCCGAGTTTTGATATTCCGAGGAGATTCAACGATGTCGCTTAACCAGCAAGAGCAGGAAATGTTGGCGCGTTTGCGCGCGAGGTTGTTGCAGGGTCACCGTACGCTGAAAGAGGAATATGGGGCGCCTGCCAAGGGCACGCCAACAGGCCCTGGTGATGCTTTTGTAATCGATGCCGCCACGCGGGAATCCATGCTGAACCAAGATCCTCAGTCAGCGGCTGTTTTGAAGCCTTACGTGGCTGGCAGGGATATCGATAAGTGGCAGTTCGGTCAGCCTAGCCGCTGGCTGGTGCATCTGCCAGCGGGCAAGATGAATGTGGACGACTATCCGGCTGTGCGGCAGTACCTCGAAACGCATCGGGCCGAACTGGAGAAGCGTCCAGGGCACCAGAAGTGGTATGAGCTGGATGGCGAGTACGCGTCTGAAAGCGACACTGAGGTTCAGCCGAAAATCATCTTCTTTCAGGACGCAGGACGCCCGGCGTTTGCGCTGGATCGCAGTGGTGCGCACTTTGCTCACAGCGGTTTCTCGCTGCCGCACGAAGATTACTACCTGCTTGGGGTGCTGAATTCGAAGCTGCAGCGTTTTCTGATTCAAAGCCAGGTGGAGGAAAGTGGCGTGGAGGCAGGCGTGCAGCAGGCGCATCTGGAGGTGTTGCCATTTCCGGTTCCATTGCTGGAACACAAGACGATGATTGGTTCGACCTCGCACTTCTGCGTGAAACTGGCGGGCGAGCGTGACGGCTTCCATGCGCATATGCACCAGGAGATCGCGCAGCATCTGGCCCCGGGAGGTGCTGCCAGCGAGCTGAGCGAGCGGTTGCTGGGCTGGCATCTGCTGGACATCGTCAGCTTCCAGGAAGAGGTGCGGCGCCATTTCGGTGCCGCCATTGCGCAGGACATGCTGCCGTCTTGGGACGGATTGCTGCGTGAGGCGAAGCAGCAGTTGAGCATAATTGATGCTGACATGTGGCGAGCCGAGCAGCAGATCGATCGTTGCATGTATGAAATGTTCGAGTTGAGCGAAGAAGAAATCGAGTTGTTGAACAGTCGGTATTGAACCTGCTTGCAGAGTTTCCAGAAAGTTGTTTAATTGGGTACGCTAAGTGCATAATTTGCTTGCGTTTTCTTGATAATTTGCTAGACTTCTGGCATTCTGTTGCTTGTTTGGTTCAGGGAGGTGCCCATGTTAAAGGCCGTGTGCGGGATTGTTTTTTCGCTTCTTCTGGGATCGGTGGTGGTGACTCAGGCGCAAGCAGCGCCGAAGAAGGCATCCGCCACGACAAAGAAGGCTGCCACAAAACAGGCAAAATCCAGGAACAAGGCTCGAGTGGCCGCCAAATCCGGTAAACAGAGCAAGTCTGCCGCTGCGCGTGGAAACCGCCAGGAAGCGGTGGCGCGAGGGCGCACGGTCAGGAAAGTCGTTGTCGTTAATGGCAGGCGCAAGGTGGTGTATCAGCGGGTTGCTGCCAGAAATGCAGTCGTGACCCCTGCTGTGGCCAGTGCAGGCGATTTGGCAGGTTTGAGCCGTACCCGCGACCCCTTGGAGCTGAAATCGAATGTCGCGCTGGTGCTTGACCAGAGCAGTGGCAATCAGTTGCTTTCGAAAAACGCCGATGTGCCATTGCCGATCGCATCAATTACCAAGCTGATGACGGCGCTGGTTGTGCTGGAAGCGCGCCAGAATCTGCATGATGTGATGGAAATCAGCAATGATGATATTGACCGCGAGAAGAACACGACTTCGCGCCTGCGCATCGGTTCTCGCCTGTCGCGCGCCGACATGTTGCACATCGCACTGATGAGTTCGGAAAACCGTGCTGCCTCTGCGCTTGGGCGGTACTATCCTGGCGGCACCGCTGCGTGCGTGGCTGCCATGAACGCGAAAGCGCAGTCGCTTGGCATGGTGAATACCCACTACGCCGATACCAGCGGATTGTCGAGCCGAAATGTCGCCAGCGCCAGTGATTTGGCCAAACTGGTGGTGGTGGCATCGAAACAGCCGCTGCTGCGCCAGTATTCGACCGATACGAAATATGTGGTCGATACCGGCGGCCACATCCTGCAATATGCGAATACCAACCAGCTGGTGAAGAACCCGGAGTGGGACATCAGCCTGCAAAAGACAGGTTACATTGCCGAAGCGGGTCGCTGTCTGGTGATGCAGGCGAAGGTGCATGGACGGCCAGTGGTGATGGTGTTCCTCGATTCAAAAGGCAAGCATTCACGTGTGGGGGATGCGACGCGCGTGCGCAAGTGGCTGGCAAGCGATGGCCACCATGCCACGCGGCGTAACGCCAACGCGATCCCGCAGAGCTGAGCCAGTTTCCAGTATTATTTGACGGCGGCGTAACCCAACGCCGCCGAAATTTTTTCTGCGGCAGCGGCAAGATCCGTTGCCCAACCATCGCGCAGCCGTTCGGCGGGTGCGGAAATAGATAGCCCGGCTATCAGCGCTCCGCTATCGTCGCGGATGGCGGTTGCGATGCAGCGCACGCCTGATTCCCATTCCTCATTGTCGTGGGAGAAACCGCTGGTGCGCACGTGGCGCAATTCCTGTTCCAGTCGCGCCAGTTCGGTGATTGAGTTGCGCGTGGTGCCGCGCAAGCCGGTGCGTTCTGCGTAGGCCCGCAAGGCTAGCGGCGTTTCTTCCGCCAGGAACAGCTTGCCGGCGGAAGACAGGTGCAGTGGCACATGACCGCCAATGGCGCGCAATACCTGCATGCCTGAACCTTGCTGATAAGCTTGATCGATATAGACGATTTCATCCCCATGGCGCACCGACAGGTTGACCGTTTGTTGCGTTTTGCTGTGTAGTTCGCGTATTGGGCTGGCTGCAATATGGTGAATGTTCAGGCGGCTTTTGACCACGTTGCCCAGCTCCAGCAGTCGCAGGCCAAGCCGGTAGGTGCCGGGTTCGCCGCGGTCGATGAGGCGCTTGGCTACCATGTCGTTCAGGATGCGGTGCGCAGTGGACGGGTGCAGGCCGGACAGGCGCGCAAGTTCCTTGAGTGTCAGCGAGTCCTGGGAGCGTGCCAAGATGTCGAGCAGCGAAGTCATGCGCTCGATGACCTGGATTGCTGTCTTGCCAGAGGAGTTTGTATCCATCATGTGTTTCTTATACCACAATGCGAAATGCGTTGCCGGTTTTTGGGGGCGGCATGGCAGTTTTTTGAATCAAGGCTCATAATGCTGTCTGTAAACAATAACGGACAGAATATGAGCGAGCAGCAAACAGTCAGCGAATTCAAGAGCAAAAGCGGTATGCGGCGGATTTTCGCCGCGTTTTTCTATTCGATCGATGGTTTGCTGGTGGCGATCAGGTCTGAACATGCATTCCGCCAGGAGTTGCTGCTGGCGGCGGTGGCAGCGGTGGTGGCGCTGCTGCTGCCGGTCAGCGCAATAGAAAAGCTGCTGCTGATCGGCGTGATGGTGCTGGTGTTGATTGTTGAATTGCTGAATTCAGCCGTTGAGGCGGTGGTTGATCGCGTGTCGCTCGAGCGCCACCCGTTGTCGAAGAATGCGAAGGATTTTGGCAGTGCCGCCGTGTTGCTGGCGCTGCTGTTGGCTGGCGCGACCTGGATTGTCGTGCTGTGGCGCTGGTGGTCGGCGTGAGGCGGGCTGTTTTGGTTGAAGCGGTAGGGTATTGTCGAAAATAGTGCTTTTTGCCCTGAAATTACAAGATACTTTGAAAATACAGCAGGGAGTATTTTTTGCTGAACATAGCGTTGCAACGAATGCTGGTAGGCCCGCAAAGGGCAAAAACCGCGATGGGGTGGTCCGATGCTGGCTGCGATTGACCTGGGATCGAACAGTTTCCGTCTGCACGTTGGCCAGCATGACGGCGAGAAGATTGCCGTAGTTGCCAGCGCACGCGAACCGACGCGGCTGGCGGCGGGACTGGATCAGGCTGGCTACCTGACGCATGCGGCGATGGAGCGCGCAACGGTCGCGCTGGAGCGGTTGGGTGAAGTGCTGCAACAGTATCCGCTTGACGAGGTACGCGCGGTGGCGACGAATACGATGCGCATCGCGGGCAATGCAGCCGAATTTTTGCCAATTGCCGAGAAGGCGCTTGGCTATCCGATCGAAATTATTTCCGGTGAAGAAGAAGCGCGGCTGATTTACCTAGGTATCGCGAACCAACTGGCGATCCCCGGCGAGCGACGGCTGGTGATCGATATTGGTGGCGGTTCGACCGAGCTGATTCTTGGCTGCGGCAAGGAAATCGAGCGGGCTGAATCGATCGGCATCGGTACCGTGCAGCAGAGCATGACCTTCTTTCCGGATGGCCGGATTGATGCCAGCGCGTTCGAGCAGGCGATCCTGTATGCGCGCAGCCGTTTCGAGGATGTGTTCTCGCCGCAGCAGAAACCGTGGAAAAATGTTTACGGTTCATCCGGCACGATGCGCGCCATTGCTGAAATCATTTCCCGGAACAATCTTGGTGACGGCGAGTTTTCGCGCGTCAGCATGGAGGCGCTCAAGGAGAAGATGATCGCCTTCGGTCGCATCGATCGGCTGGAATTCGACAAGCTGCGTCCGGATCGGGTTGAATCGCTGGTGGGCGGATTGTCCATCCTGCTCGGGTTGACGCAGGAAATGGGGATTGACGTGCTGTCGCCAATCGAAGGCGGATTGCGGCTGGGGGTGATGTGGGATTTGCATCTGCGAGCGACCCAGCGCGACCGGCGCGAACAGACGGTGCGGAGCTTTTTGCTGCGCTTTGCCGCCGATGAGACGCGTGCAAATCAGGTCGCCGATTACGCGCTGGCGCTGTATGGGCAGCTCAAGCCGGGCACGGATGCCTTTTCAAAACTGCTGCGCTGGAGCGCGGTGCTGCATGAAGTCGGTCTGGCGGTATCGCCAACGAATTACCACAAGCACGGCGCCTATCTGATCGAAAATGCCGACCTGCCGGGATTTACCACGCGCGAACAGCGCACGATGGGGCACTTCATCCTTGGGCAGAAGGGCAACTTGCGCAAACTGGACGGCGCGCTGAATGAGCCGGATATCGCCAAAGCTGTGCTGGCATTGCGGTTGGCAGTCATGTTTATGCATTTGCGCCTTGATGTTGATGTCAGCGAAATGCGCGTGAAAATGAAAAACCGCATCGACCTGGAATTCAGGCTTGAGCAGATGTCGGCGCACCCTACGCTGCCTTACTGGATCGAGCAGGAGCGCAAATTCTGGGGGGATGTCGGGATAGTTTTTAACGTCAAAACCAGAGGGTAGCTGGCGGCAGCAAGCGGACGTCAATCAAAGTGCAGTTCGCCGTCGATATGTTCGGTCGTTTCCTGTGTCAGCGCCAGGCTGACTGCATGTGCAACGCTCAGCCGGCTGATGCCCATGTCGGGCAACTCGGGCGCGATTGAGTGCTGCAGCACGATATATGGCGCATCCTTAACTCGCGCCAGCACCAGCCGCTTGCCCTGTGCGGCAACGAATACGGCCAGATCGCGTAGCGCTTCGATGCTGACGCTGTCCAGATCGGGCGATTCTTCCAGACTGAGCACGACCGCATGCACCGAAGAGTCGGCGGCCAGGATCATTTGCCGCAAACGTCCCATCATCCGGTCGGCATTGGCGAAGAATAGCGCCTGATCCGGGCGCAAAATGATTACGCCGGGAATAGCGCTCGCTCTGGGGAAGGTCGCCATGTTGACGAAATCGTGTTCGCGCCGGCCATGCCGCCCAAGCTGCGCCACGGTCGCGGCTGACATCTGGCGCAGCATCAGGAAAATGCTGATGCCGACGGCGGCCAGCAAGCCGTGGAGCACGCCCAGCGCCAGCACCGCAATCACTGCGGCGACGATCACGACATGGTCGCGGCGCCAGGCGAAATACGGCCTGAATGTCGCCAGCGTCAGCGTGTGGCTGACCGCGTGGATGACGATGGCGGCCAGCACCGGTTTGGGAATCAGCGCAATTGCTGGCAATAGCGTCAGCACTACCGGCAGCACGACCAGCGCGGCCACGAAGCCGGACAGGCGCGATTGCGCGCCCTGCTTTTCATTGGCTGCGGTGGCCGAATAGCCGGCGCCAACCGGCATGCCATTGAACAGGCCGGAAACCAGATTGCAGGCGCCCAGTGCAAGCAGGTCGCGGTTCGGCAGCACGTCGTCGCCATGCTTGATGGCAAAGCTGCGGATCGAACTGTACGATTCCGCATACAGGATGAACGCCATCCCGAGGCCGATTTCACCGAGCTGCAGCCATTCTGCATTCGTGAGTTGCGGCAATGACGGTGTGGCCAGCCCCATTTTAATCGTGCCGACCAGCTTGACGCCATAGGCAGGCAGATTCAGCCATTGACTGGCGACGATGCCGAGCAGCAGCACGATGACGCCGCCTGGCAGCAGACGGATGCGTTCCAGCAGAAAAAGAATGCCGATCGATGCGGCGGCAACGGCCATGCTGGCCTGGTTCCAGTGGTCGAATTGCCGCACCAGTTCCAGCACAATATCGAACAGGCTGGAACCTTCCGTCCTGACGCCGGTGATTTCCACGCATTGCTTGACGATGATGACAATCACCAGCCCGAATGTGAATCCGCGCAGCACTGGTTTGGCGACGAAATCTGTCATGTTGCCCATTTTCGCCGCGCCAGCCAGCATGAACAGCACGCCGGTGACCATTACCAGTCCGCCAGCCATCGTCAGCCGCATGGACGGGTCGCCGTCAGACAGCGAAGCCGAGGCGGCGGCCAGCAGGATGGCAGATGACGATGTGGCTGAAACGATGGCGAAACGGCTGCTGCCGAAAATCGCGTAACAGACCAGCCCTGCGAACAAGGCAAAGATGCCGGCTTGCGGCGGCATGTTGCCGATGCCGGAATAGGCTAGCGCCTGTGGCAGCAACAGGCCGGCCAGCGACAGCCCGGCGACGAGGTCATGCCAGCTTGGGCGCTGTTTGTTGCCGGCCATGCTGGCGGCGCCTGATTCAGTGGTGGGTGGCGTCATGTTTCATCGCGAAATTGTCGGCGCGAACCGAAGCTGTTTGCTGTTGCTGTTGCTGTTGCAGCAAAGTGTTTGCCGCACCAATGGCTGCATGATACTGAATTTTGCTGCGAAACGCGGTGAAAACACATGCATTTGCTGTTTGTGGTGTTTCTGGTTTGTTGTAATCTTTGCTTTTGGATGCGTCGCATTGGGCGAAGCGGGCATGTCGGGAGGTTGGCATGGTAGTCAACTGGGCGTTACCTTTGCAGCAGAAATCGGGTGTGGCTGTTTTCGCTCAGCCATTGGCGCTGCCGGCGCGTGTCACGGTAGCAAGGGGTTTGCAGGCGGTCGTCGCGAACTGCCTTGCGCAAATCAGGGGCAATGAGTCTGGCGTTGTTGGTGGATCTGAGCCTGAATGCGTGCATCAGATGCGGGTTGGTTTGCGCCGGCTGAATTCGGCGTTAAAGCTGTTTCGCGGGGTCGCGTCTTGCCCGCTGAACTTGCTGCTTGAACTGTCGTGGGTTCGGCGCGAACTGGGTGCCGCGCGCGACTGGGAAGTGCTGGCGCATGAAACGCTGGCTGAAGTGCCGGCCATGGTGCCGGACGGATTGGTGCAGTTGCGCAAGGTGACGGCGAATCGCGCCGGCAGCAGCAGGCGGCGGGCTGCTGCTGCGGTCAAATCCGAGCGCTATCGGCAGTGCATGGTTTCAGTTGAAAGTTGGGTGGGAGCCATAGGCCATGATGGCTCGGAGCAATTGACTGCGCCGCTGAAGATGTTTTCCAAGCATGTGCTGAAGCGACATCACGCACGCCTGATGAAGCGAGGCAAGAAGTTGCGCGAGGCCGACGCGGAGCGCCGTCACCGGGTGCGCATCGCCGCCAAGAAGATGCGTTATGCGGCGGAATTTTTCCAATCGTTATGTCCGCCGGCAAAAACGCAGGCCTACATCAAGGCGCTGGCGGCATTGCAGACAGTGCTGGGAGAATTGAACGACATCGTGGTGGCCGAGGATTTGCTGCGGCAACTGGTCAAGCGGCAGCCGTTGCTGGCAGATGGCGCATGGTTCGTGCGTGGCTATCTTGCAGGGCGCGGAGCCGGCGAATTGCGTCACCTGTTCAAGGCGTGGAAAAAATTCATCCGGGTTCCGTCCCCGGTATAAGGGGAGCAAGTTAGTTCTGAAACGGTGGTGCATCAGGTTGCGCAGAATCTGAACCTGCAATGATGGCAAGCCTTGTCATGCGGTTGAAACCCGGCCGTCACTTGGATGAAATTTTTGGCAATTACGCTGGTCATGTCATAACCGAAAGGACATACCATGCGACTTTCCACTGTTTCCAATGAAACCGTTTCGAATGCACCCAAACTCAGCCTGAGCCTCGCCAGCACGCCGGAGGAAGTGCGTGAGGTACAGCGTTTGCGTTACAAGGTGTTCGTCGATTCGATGGGTATCACTGCGCTGATCAATCCGGAAGGGCTCGATCGCGATGAGTTCGACGAATTTGGCGACCATTTGATTGTGCGCGACACGAATACGCTGGAAGTGGTTGGCACTTACCGGATTCTGGGGCCGCACGGCGCGCGCCGGATTGGCAGCTTTTATTCGGAACAGGAATTCAATCTGGGCCGATTGCGCAACCTGCGCAGTTCGATGGCGGAAGCCGGCCGGGCATGCGTGCATCCGGATTACCGCAGCGGCGCGGTGATTGCGTTGTTGTGGTCTGGACTGGCGGCATACATGAAGAAGGAACAATGCAAGTATCTGGCCGGTTGTGCCAGCGTCAGCCTGGCAGACGGCGGCCACAATCTGGCGGCGCTGTATCATTCGATTGGGCCAGCCAATCGCGCGCCGGCTGAATACCGTGTGACGCCGCATCTGCCGTTTCCGCTCGATACCCGTGACACTGGCTGCAAGCCGCAGGTGCCGCCATTGATTCGCGGTTACCTGAAGGGGGGCGCATGGGTGTGCGGCGAGCCGGCATGGGATCCGGATTTCCACTGCGCCGATCTGTTCATGCTGCTGCCGATGGACAAGCTCGACGATAAGTTCGCCCGCCACTACTTCCGTCAGCCTGCCGCCGCATAAGAAACATGAGCGGCAACAGAGCCATTACTTGCGTACCGTCGGCAGCAGTTCGGGCGTCATAGCGGCGCGCAGGTAATTGCTTACTACCCCGTCGCGTTCGCGCTGGGAAATCCACCACACATTGCCGCGGCGAATTCGCCATTCCTGTGCGCTGCCTGAAATCAGCAGCGCGGCAACCTGGCCGAGCGTCGGTTGATGGCCAACGATCAGAACCGGCTCCCTTGAGTTGGGCCAGTTCGCTGCTTGCAGGATTCTTTCTGGCGTCGAATCGGTCGCCAGTTCAGAATGGATGCGGAATTTTCGTCCCAGCGCCTCGGCCGTCTGCACGCAGCGCGTTGCCGGGCTGACCAAGATGCGGCAACTGTCCGGCAGGTTTGCATTGAGCCAGTCAGCGATTTTGGATGCCTGTTTGCGTCCCTTGCCATTCAATGCGCGCGTCAGATCCGGCGTTCCCTGGAATGCCTCGGCGTGCCTCCACAGTATGAGTTCCATCGAGTTACCTTTCTGCCGGCGAACCGAGGGTTTGCATCAGGAATTGCTGGGCGCTGAATGCCTGCTGCTTGCTGCGCGGCTTGCGGCGTTGATAATGGCCATCCGACTGCAACAGCCAGGCGTTTGCATTATCCTTGAGATAGGGGCGCAAGCCTTCTGCCATGATGCGTTTCTTGAGCGCCTTGTCGCGGATGGGGAAAGCGACTTCGATGCGGCGAAACAGGTTGCGGCCCATCCAGTCGGCGCTCGATAGATAGAGGTCGTGCTGCAAATCGTTGCGGAAATAGTAGATGCGGCTGTGTTCGAGAAAACGACCGACGATCGAACGCACGTGTATGTTTTCCGACAGGCCGGGAACGCCCGGCCTGAGCGCGCAGGCACCACGGACGATCAGGTCTATCTTTACGCCGGCGCGTGATGCGGCATACAGTTCCCGGATCACCGATTCCTCGACCAGCGAATTCATCTTGGCGATGATGTGCGCCTGGCGCCCTTCCTGCGCGATTCTGACTTCGTTGCGGATGGCTTTTAGCAGTTCGTTGTGCAGTGAAAACGGCGCGAGCCAGAGCTGGTTCAGCTTTTTAGGTTTGGTCAGGCTGGTCAGGTGGATGAACACTTCATTCACCTCGCTGGCGATTTCCCTGTTCGACGTCAGCAGACCGAAATCGGTATAGAGCCTGGCGGTTGACGGGTGATAGTTGCCGGTGCCGATGTGGGCGTAATAGCGCAGGCCGCCTTTTTCGCGCCGTATCACCAGCGCCAGCTTGGCGTGGGTTTTCAGCCCCATTACGCCATAAATCACCTGCACGCCTTCCTGTTCCAGCCGCTGCGCCCAGTCCATGTTCCGTTCTTCGTCGAAGCGCGCCTTGAGCTCGACGATGGCGGTTACTTCCTTGCCCTGTCTTGCTGCCTCGATCAGGGATTCGACCAGTTCTGAATTCGCGCCGACTCGGTACAGCGAATGCTTGATCACGACCACGTTGGGGTCGAACGCCGCTGCGCGGATGAAATCGACCACGGTCTGGAATGGTTCGAACGGATGGTGCAGCAGGATGTCGTGCTTCTGCAGCGCGGCAAAAATGTTGCCCATTTCCAGCACCGGTTGCGGTCCGGGAGAAAACGGCGCGAAATACATCGCCGGGTTCTTGATATGGTCGAGCAGTTCTATCAGGCGCACCATGTTGACTGGCCCATCGACGCGGTACAGGTTCGATTCATTCAGTGCGAACTGGTTCATCAGAAATTGCGCCAGATCTTCCGGGCAATTGCGCGCGACCTCCAGCCGCACCGCAGCGCCGAACTGGCGGTTGTGCAATTCGCCGCGCAGGGCTTCGCGCAGGTTCTTCACCTCATCCTCGTCGATCCACATGTCGCTGTCGCGCGTCACCCGGAACTGGGAGTAGGCAACCACTTCGCGTTGTGGGAACAGATCCGGCAGATGCGCATGGATGATGGATGACAGCAGGCAGAATGAGGCGCCGTGGCCTCCGGATACCTCGTCCGGCAGGCGAATGATGCGCGGCAGCACGCGCGGCGCCTTGACGATGGCAATCGCGCTGCCGCGGCCAAAGGCGTCCTTGCCTGACAGCGCCATGATGAAATTCAGGCTTTTGTTGGCGACTTGCGGGAATGGGTGCGACGGGTCGAGCACGATGGGCGTCAAGAGTGGCCGGATGTTCGACTCAAAATACGTTTTTACCCAGTTGCGCTGCGCTTCGGTGCGATCTGCGTGACGCAGCAGCCGGTAGCCGCGCGAAGCCAGGCGCGGCAGCACCTCGGTATTCAGGATTTCATATTGCCGATCGACCAGCTTGTGGCATTCATCGCTGACGCGTTCCAGCGATGCGGCTAATTCTGGTTGGCTGACCGAGAGATCGCTTTCGGCGTCTTTTGCCATCAGGCTGGCGATGCGTACCTCAAAGAATTCGTCCAGATTGCTGCTGACGATGCACAGGAAGCGCAAGCGTTCCAGTAGCGGGTTGGCGCGGTCTTCGGCCATAGCCAGCACACGGCGGTTAAATGCCAGCAGGGATAATTCGCGGTCGAGAAAAATATCGGGGTTCAGGAGTTCGGAAGACATTGTGCGGTTCGACTTCGTTTTGTTTTGTTGTAATCGAGTCAGGTACTGTTGCCCGGGATGACACAATCGCCGCTGTGCGGCGATGGGCGGCAATGAGAGCATGCTAGTCCTGATTCTCTCACAGTAATGCCATGAAATTATGACGGCGTGATGAATCGTTGTGGCATAAAGGAGGTGTCATTTCTTCGGCTGGAGAATGGAAACCGGCAAGCTGCGCCTGAATTTCATCGGCTTGATGCGTGTCAGCGGGTTTTGGCACAGGCCAAGCAGGCTAGAAATAACTGACTCAAAAGCCACTTTGGGTCAGTAAGGTCAAAAAATATACTCCGCCCAGTATTTAAATTCAGTAAGTAAATATCTGGCCTGGAGTGTTATTTTTGATATATACCCCTGATATTTTAAATTTTGCGGGGGCTTTGCACTGCTTGATGAACGCAGTCAGAGCCAGTTTTCGCCAGGCGGGCGGGTTGTTGACACCATTGGAAAGCGAAAAGGGCAGAGTGGCGGCGTACTATTCCGCAACTCTGTCCTCTTACCTTTTGTGGGCTAGCTGACTGTCAGTTGTTTGCTGCTCGAGCCTGGTTTTTTCGGCAGGGTAAGTTCCAGCACGCCATTGTTGTACTTGGCTTCAGCTTTGGCATCATCCACTTCCTGCGCCAGCGTGAAGCTGCGGTACTGCTGGCCGTAATAGCGTTCCGAGCGGATGACGTTGCCTTCCTTCTTTTCCTCAGTTTCCTTTTTGACTTCGACGCTGATGGCGACATGGTTGCCGTCAATGGTTACCTTGATGTCTTCCTTGTTGACGCCGGGGATGTCGGCCTTTACTTGGTAGGCGTTGTCATTTTCGGTTACATCCATTTTGATTCTCGGTTCCGCTTCCATTGCGCCCCAAGATGGCGTCAGTCGGAAATCCTTGAACATTTCCTCGAAATTTTTCATTGGTTCGAAGCGGCTGAGATCGCCGAATGGATTAAAACGCATCAGATTTCTGGACATTTCAATTCTCCTTAAGAGTGGAATGCGGTGAGAGGCTAGCGGTGTCAATGCCACGCCAAAAGTATAGGCAAGTGACGGCTGTCAAATTTGACAGGTGTCAAATGTGCGGGATGTTGGTAAAATGGGGTCGGAGTAAATCTTGTCGGTAGTTTGAGTCAAATCTCCTTACAAACAACACCTTTGCTATGGCCAGAACAGCGCGTCTTGTTATCCCGAATATGCCGCACCACATTATTCAGAGCGGCAATGATCGGCAATCCATTTTTCGTGACGATGCGGATTATCAGGCGTTTCTGGCGTGGCTGAGAGATGCGGCGCGCCAGTTCAGAGTGGCGTTGCATGCCTATGTGTTGCTGCCCAACCAGGTGCATTTCCTGGCAACGCCCGTGGATGAAACCGGATTGGCTCGCATGATGCAGTGGATCGGGCGTTATTACGTGCCATACTTCAATTTGAAATACAGCCGTACCGGAACCTTGTGGCAGGGGCGTTTCAGGACATCAGTCATCGAGTCAGAGCAATATTTCCTGCCGTGCTGTCGGTATATCGAAATGAATCCGGTGCGCGAGGGACTGGTTGCGCATCCGGCAGACTACCGCTGGTCGAGTTTTGCTCATCATGTCGGGGATAGGTCCGATTCGATGGTGACTGATCATCCGCTTTACTGGGCGATGGGCAATACGCCATTTGAGCGCGAAGCGGCTTACAAGGCGTGGATTCTGCAGGCGGTTTCGGATGATGAGATTGATGCGTTAAGCCGGGCCGTGGCCAAGGGGTGGACGCTGGGGTCGGATGAATTCAAGATTGCACTGGAAAAGCGAACCAGTCGTCGGGTTCGCCCGGGCAAGAAAGGGCGGCCGCGAAAGCGGGTCGATAGCCCGTCGCCTGAATCGCCGGTTATCGGCTGATGGGGTTCTTGAACGGGGCATTCTGTTGTTTTAAGTTAGAGGATGATGTTGTGTTTTAAGTATGTCCCTGTTTCGTGTTGCTGGGAAATCCTCAAAAAACAATTCCACTCCGACCCCGTTTTTTGTTCTTGAGTTTTCAAGAGTGCTGTCCTATGCTGAAAGGCTAACTACTTTTCTGCATTGGAGCATTTATGCACGCGCAAGGTTTGTACAACCCGGCCAACGAACATGACGCCTGCGGCGTCGGGTTTGTCGCCAATATCAAGGGCAAGAAGAGCCACTCGATTGTCGAGCAGGGCTTGTTGATTCTGAAAAACCTCGATCATCGTGGCGCAGTCGGCGCGGACAAGCTGATGGGTGATGGCGCGGGCATTCTGATCCAGATTCCAGACCAGTTCTATCGCGAGGAGATGGCGAAGCAGGGTGTGATCCTGCCGCCACCTGGCGAATATGGCGTCGGCATGGTTTTCCTGCCGAAAGAAAACGCATCGCGCATTGCGTGCGAGCAGGAAATCGAGCGCGCGGTTCGCGCCGAACGTCAGGTGGTTCTTGGTTGGCGCGATGTGCCGGTCGATCAGGAAATGCCGATGTCGCCGATGGTGCGCGACAAGGAACCGATTATTCGCCAGATTTTCATCGGCCGCGGCGGCGACGTGATGGTGACCGATGCGCTGGAACGTAAGCTGTATGTCATCCGCAAGGCTTCGGGGCACGCAATCCAGGCGTTGAACCTCAAGCATGGTAATGAATTCTTCGTGCCGTCGATGTCGGCGCGCACGATTGTCTACAAGGGCTTGCTGCTGGCGGATCAGGTCGCGACCTATTACAAGGATTTGCAGGACCCGCGCTGCGTTTCGGCTCTGGCGATGGTGCATCAGCGCTTCTCTACCAACACGTTCCCGGAATGGCCGCTGGCTCACCCGTACCGCCTGATTGCGCATAACGGCGAGATCAACACGGTCAAGGGTAATTTCAACTGGATGCGCGCCCGGGTTGGCGTGATGCAGTCGGCTGTGTTGGGCGAGGATCTGCAAAAACTGTATCCGCTGATTTACGAAGGTCAATCTGATACCGCCTGCTTCGACAATGCGCTCGAATTGCTGGTGATGGCCGGTTACCCGATCGCGCAGGCGATGATGATGATGATTCCAGAGGCGTGGGAAAACCATAACCTGATGGACGACAGCCGTCGCGCATTCTACGAATACCATGCAGCCATGATGGAGCCGTGGGACGGTCCGGCAGCGATGGCGTTCACCGATGGTCGTCATATCGGCGGAACGCTCGATCGCAATGGCCTGCGTCCGGCGCGCTATATCGTGACCGACGACGATCTGGTGGTGATGGCTTCCGAGTCCGGCGTGTTGCCGATTCCTGAATCGCGCATCATCCAGAAATGGCGCCTGCAGCCGGGCAAGATGTTCCTGATCGATCTGGAAGCAGGCCGCATCATCGACGACAAGGAAATCAAGGATACCTACGCGAATGCGAAGCCGTACAAGGCGTGGATTGATTCCGTGCGCATCCGCCTGGCTGATATCCGCAAGGAAGCGGCCGAAGAAGCATCGAACGTGCCGCTGCTCGACCGCCAGCAAGCTTTCGGCTACACGCAGGAAGAGCTGAAAATGCTGCTGCCGTCGATGGCAACCAATGGCGAGGAAGCAATTGGCTCGATGGGCAATGATTCTCCGCTGGCAGTCATGTCGAACAAGCTCAAGCCGTTGTACAACTATTTCCAGCAGCTGTTTGCGCAGGTGACCAATCCGCCGATCGACCCGATCCGCGAAGAGATGGTGATGTCGCTGGTTTCTTTCATCGGGCCGAAGCCGAACTTGCTGGATACGAACAACGTCAACCCGCCGATGCGGCTGGTCGTGTCGCAGCCGATACTGGATTTTACCGACATGGCGACCGTGCGCAGCATTGATGCGCACACCCGCGGCAAGTTCCGCTCGTATGAGTTGAACATTTGTTACCCGGTCGCATGGGGCAAGGACGGCATCGAGGCGCGCCTGGCGTCGCTGTGCGCCGAGGCGGTCGATGCGGTGACTTCCGGTCACAACATCTTGATTGTTTCCGACCGCAAGGTGTGCGCCGAACAAATCGCCATCCCGGCTTTGCTGGCGACATCGGCCATTCACCAGCATCTGGTATCGAAGGGCTTGCGCGCTTCGACCGGCCTGGTGGTTGAAACCGGTTCTGCGCGCGAAACGCACCATTTCGCGCTGCTTGCCGGTTATGGCGCTGAAGCGGTTCATCCGTATCTGGCGCTCGAAACGGTATCGAACAACGCCAGCGAGTGGTCGTCCGACTTGACGCCGGAATACGCGCAAGCCAACTTCATCAAGGCCGTAGGCAAGGGCTTGCTCAAGATTATGTCCAAGATGGGCATTTCGGCCTATATGTCGTATTGCGGTGCGCAGATTTTCGAGGCGGTTGGCTTGAACTCCGCGCTGGTGGACAAGTATTTCAAGGGCACATCGTCCAGCATTGAAGGCATCGGCGTGTTTGACGTGGCGGAAGAAGCGCTTCGCTTGCACCAACTGGCGTTTGGCGATGACGTGCTGCTCAAGGATGCGCTGGATCCGGGTGGCGAATACGCTTTCCGCACCCGCGGCGAGGAACACATGTTCACGCCGGATGCGATTGCCAAGCTGCAGCACTCGGCTCGCGCCAATAACTACAGCACCTACAAGGAATTTGCGCAGCTCATCAATGACCAGTCGAAGCGCCAGATGACGTTGCGCGGCCTGTTCGAATTCAAGATCGACCCGACCAAGGCGATTGCGCTGGATGAAGTCGAACCCGCCAAGGAGATCGTGAAGCGTTTCGCTACCGGCGCGATGTCGCTCGGTTCGATCAGCACCGAAGCGCACTCGACGCTGGCGGTCGCGATGAACCGTATCGGCGGCAAGTCGAATACCGGTGAAGGTGGTGAAGATCCGGTGCGCTACGTAAATGAACAGCGTGGCATCAAGATCGGCGCCGGTGAAACCATCGCCTCCGTTCTGGGTGAGGGGCTGGTTTACGCCGATATTCCGCTGCAGGAAGGCGATTCGATGCGCTCCCGGATCAAGCAGGTCGCGTCGGGGCGTTTCGGCGTTACGGCCGAGTACCTGAATTCCGCCGATCAGATTCAGATCAAGATGGCGCAAGGTGCAAAGCCGGGCGAAGGCGGTCAACTGCCGGGCGGCAAAGTGTCGGAGTACATCGCGAAACTGCGTTTTTCAGTGCCGGGCGTTGGCCTGATTTCGCCGCCGCCGCACCATGACATCTATTCGATCGAAGATTTGGCGCAACTGATTCACGATCTGAAAAATGCCAATCCGAAAGCATCGATTTCGGTCAAGCTGGTGTCGGAAGTCGGCGTCGGCACGGTGGCCGCCGGTGTTTCCAAGGCCAAGGCGGATCATGTCGTGATTTCCGGTTATGACGGCGGCACCGGTGCGTCACCGCTGTCGTCAATCAAGCATGCCGGCACGCCGTGGGAGCTTGGCTTGTCCGAGACGCAGCAGACGCTGGTGCTCAACAATTTGCGCGGTCGCATTCGCGTTCAGGCCGACGGCCAGATGAAGACCGGCCGTGACGTGGCGATTGCGGCGATCCTCGGTGCGGATGAAGTGGGCTTCGCAACGGCGCCGCTGGTGGTCGAAGGCTGCATCATGATGCGCAAGTGCCATCTGAACACCTGTCCTGTTGGTGTTGCGACTCAGGACCCGGTATTGCGCGCGAAATTCAATGGCAAGCCGGAACACGTGGTGAACTATTTCTTCTTCGTGGCTGAGGAATTGCGGCAGATCATGGCGCAACTGGGTATTCGCACTTACCAGGATTTGATTGGTCGCGTGGATTTGCTGGACAAGTCCAAGGCCGTGATGCACTGGAAGAGTCATGGGCTCGATTTCAGCAAGATTTTCCACGATCCGGAAGTTGGCGGAGATGTTCATCGCAAGCATGCAGAAGAGCAGGAGCACGGCTTGGACAAGGCGCTCGACCATAAGTTGATTGCGCAAGCCAGAAATGCGCTTGAAAAGGGCGAAAAGGTCTCCTTTATTTCGCCGATTCGCAACGTCAATCGTACGGTTGGCACCATGCTGTCGGGCGAAGTGGCCAAGCGTTACGGCCATGCCGGTTTGCCGGATGACACCATCCATATTCAGCTGGAAGGCACTGCCGGCCAATCTGTCGGTGCGTTCCTGGCGCGCGGCGTGACGCTGGATCTGGTGGGCGAGGCCAATGACTATGTTGGCAAGGGCATTTCAGGCGGCAGGGTGATTGTGCGTCCGAATACCGAATTCCGCGGTAGAGCGCTCGACAACATCATTGCTGGCAACACGGTGCTTTACGGTGCGATTGCCGGCGAGGCATTCGTCAATGGCGTGGCAGGCGAACGCTTTGCGGTTCGGAACTCGGGCGCCGCTGCCGTGGTCGAAGGCGTAGGCGACCATGGATGTGAGTACATGACCGGTGGAACGGTCATTGTGCTGGGTTCTACCGGCCGCAATTTTGCTGCAGGCATGTCTGGCGGTATCGCGTACGTTTACGACCCGGATGGCGATTTCGAAAAGCGTTGCAACCTGTCCATGGTGGCACTTGAGCCGGTGATGTCGAGCGCGGAGCAGGAGGCTGCTGTCAATCGCGCGCTGTGGCATAGCGTTGAGCGCGGCGGCGAAAGGGAAACCGACGAGGCAATTCTGCGGCGTCAGATCGAACGGCACTTCAAGTTCACCGGCAGCACGCGCGCGCGCAGTTTGCTGGACGACTGGGGCAATGCACGTTCCCGTTTCGTCAAGGTGTTCCCATTGGAATACCGGCGCGCGTTGCAGGACATGTTCAGTCGTCAGGCGGCAGCCGAAGCTTCGGAAATCGCAGCGTAAGACTAATTTATGCCTGTCATCCTGCTGGGGTGACAGGCGGAATCGACAGAGGTAAGCAATGGGTAAGATCACTGGCTTCATGGAATATCAGCGACAGGCGGAAATGCACCTACCGCCGCAGGAGCGTGTCAAGAACTACAAGGAATTCGTTTTCCGTCTTGAAGATAAGGAAGCGCAGATCCAGGGCGCACGCTGCATGAATTGCGGCGTTCCATTCTGCAATAACGGATGTCCTGTCAACAACATCATTCCCGACTGGAACGATTTGGTGTATCACGACAAGGTACGGGCGGCATTGGATGTGCTGCATTCGACAAACAATTTTCCGGAATTCACCGGCCGAGTCTGCCCGGCACCGTGCGAGGCGGCCTGTACGCTGAATATCAATTCGGACCCGGTTGGCATCAAGTCAATCGAGCACTACATCATCGACAAGGGGTGGGAAAACGGCTGGGTTGTGCCGCAGCCTGCTTCGGTCAAAACGGGCAAGAAAGTGGCGATTGTCGGCTCCGGTCCGGCCGGGTTGGCAGCCGCGCAGCAACTGGCGCGCGCGGGCCACGATGTGACCGTGTTCGAAAAGAACGATCGGGTCGGTGGTCTTTTGCGTTACGGCATTCCAGACTTCAAGCTGGAAAAAAGCCACATCGACCGGCGCATCGAGCAGATGAAAGCTGAAGGGGTGGTGTTCCGCACCGGGGTCCTGATTGGCAAGGATTTTCCGGAGAAAATTGCAAATTATTCGAAAGAAACCATTTCTCCGGAAACGCTGCGCGCTGAATTTGACGCGGTTATTCTTGCTGGTGGCGCAGAAAAGGCGCGCGACCTTCCGGTACCGGGCCGCGAACTGGATGGCGTACATTTTGCGATGGAATTTCTGCACCAGCAAAACAAGGTGAATGCCGGAGACAAGCTGAAAAATCAGATTACCGCGACCGGCAAGCATGTGGTGGTTATTGGTGGTGGCGATACCGGTTCCGATTGCGTCGGTATTTCGCATCGTCAGGGGGCTGCAAGCATCATCCAGATCGAAGTGAATCCACATCCGCCTGTAGTTGAAGACAAGCCGCTGGTGTGGCCATACTGGCCGAAGAAACTGCGTACCTCGTCTTCGCTGGAGGAAGGGGGCGAGCGCGAATGGGCTGTCGCTTCCAAACGTTTCGAGGGAAAGAATGGCAAGGTGACCAAGCTGATTGCCAGCCGCGTCAAATGGGAGAACCGCAAGTTTGATGAAATTCCCGATTCAGAAATGGAACTGAAGGCTGACCTAGTGTTGATTGCCATTGGTTTCGCCAGCCCGGTAGGTTCTGTGCTGGAGGCTTTTGGCGTCGAGCGCGATGCGCGCGGCAACGCCAGAGCACCAACCGATGGCGAAGGCAGCTACCAGACTTCGGTTGAGAAAGTGTTTGCTGCGGGCGACATGCGGCGCGGCCAGTCTCTGATCGTGTGGGCCATCCGCGAGGGGCGTCAGTGCGCCCGTGCAGTGGATGAGTATCTGATGGGCGGTTCACAGTTGCCGCGCTAATTTATCGCTGCCCAAAGCAACCAATATCGCCTCGCCGGAATGAATATTCCGGCGGGGATAGCCCATTCCCGCCTGTATCCGCTACAATCAGGGTTCCATTCATTATTTCGTGTCGAATTATCATGATTAAGGGCAGCATAGTAGCCATCGTCACCCCGATGCACGAGGACGGCAGTCTCGACTTGCCGTGTCTGCGCAAGCTGATTGACTGGCATATTGAGGAAGGAACGGATGCGATCGTCATCGTTGGCACGACAGGCGAATCGCCGACCGTTTCGGTTGAAGAACATTGCGAGTTGATTCGGGTTGCTGTTGAGCACACCAATAAGCGCATCCCGATCATTGCCGGCACCGGTGGTAACTCGACCTCTGAGGCGATCGAACTGACGCATTATGCGCGCAAGGTTGGCGCCGACGCGTCATTGCTGGTTGTGCCGTATTACAACCGCCCGACCCAGGAAGGGATGTACCAGCACTTCCGCAAAATTGCCGAAGCGGTTGATTTGCCAGCGATTCTGTACAATGTCCCCGGCCGCACAGTGGCCGACATGTCGAACGACACCATTTTGCGGCTGGCGCAGGTTCCTGGCATCGTTGGCGTCAAGGATGCGACCGGCAACATCGCGCGCGGTACCGATCTGATTCGTCTGGCGCCGAAATCGTTTGCAGTTTATTCCGGAGATGATGCGACCGCGATGGCGCTGATGTTCTGTGGCGGCAGCGGCAATATCTCTGTGGTGGCCAATATCGCGCCGCGGGCAATGCATGAACTGTGTGATGCGGCGATGAAGGGGGATGTCGCACGCGCAGTCGAAATCAACAATCGCATGCTGCCATTGCACCAGAAGATGTTTGTCGAGCCGAATCCGGTGCCGGTAAAATGGGCGATGACTCAGATGGGCAAGATTCCGTCAGGCATCCGTTTGCCGCTAGTGCCGCTGGCGGCTGCGTGTCACGATGAGGTGCGCGCTGCAATGCGAGAATCCGGTCTGATGTAATTCAATCGGTGTGAGCGGCTGGCGGCATCCGCCGGACTCAAATGAAACTGTACTTTTCAGAGGTTGGTGATGGTTCAACGTAATACCGTGTTTTCCAGAAGCTTTTGGGTCATGCTGCCGTTGCTCGCTTTGTTGGGGTGCAGTTCCATTAATGAGATGATGGAATCGGATCGGATTGACTACAAGAGCGCGTCCAAGAGCCAGGCGTCGCGTCTTGAGGTGCCGCCGGATTTGACCCAATTGCAGCGCGATAACCGGTATGCAATTCCGACGGCTGGCACCATTACCGCTTCTGATTACACCCAGCAGCAGGCTACGCGCCCGGCGAACCAAGTGACGGTTGCTACCCGCAGCATGGGAGACATTCGGGTTGAGCGCGCCGGTAACCAGCGCTGGCTGGTAGTGCGGAAATCGCCGGAAACCTTGTGGCCGCAAATCAAGGAATTCTGGCAGGACTCCGGTTTTTTGATCAATGTTGATCGTCCTGAGGTTGGCGTGATGGAAACGGATTGGGCCGAGAATCGCGCCAAAATCCCGCAGGATTTCCTGCGCAAGACCATTGGCAAGGTGCTTGATTCGCTGTATTCGACGGGTGAACGCGACAAATTCCGCACACGTCTGGAGCGTGCAGCTGATGGCTCAACCGAAATCTATATCAGCCATCGCGGGATGCAGGAAGAGTTGATCGGAAACGAAAAAGCTTCTGCAATTTGGGTTCCACGGCAGCCAGATCCTGAGTTAGAGGCAGAATTCTTGTCTCGCCTGATGGTGCGGCTTGGTGTTGAGCGTGAGCGTGCAAAGGCGGTAGCTACGGCGCAGGCAGTGCGTGGCTCCTTGGCAACGCTGGTCAAGGGGGAATACGTCGAAGTCAGCGAAGGGTTTGACCGCACCTGGCGCCGTGTTGGTCTGGCGCTCGATCGAGTCGGTTTTACAGTCGAAGACCGTGATCGTTCGCAGGGTTTGTATTATGTGCGCTATGTCGATCAGGAAGATACAACGCCAAAGAACAGGGAAGACAAGGGCTTTTTGTCGCGTTGGTTCTCGTTTGGTGGCGACAGTGGCAAGAAGGCTCAGCGCTACCGCATTTCCGTCAAGCAGGCGGGTGAGGTTAGTCGCGTGACCGTATTGAGCAACGAAGGCCGTCCGGAAAAATCGCCGGTAGGCGACCGGATACTGTCGCTGCTGCAAGAGCAGCTTAAGTGAGCGCGTTCTCCTGCTGTCGTGAAGTTTGCCAGTCTGGGAAGTGGCAGTGAAGGAAACGCGCTGCTGATTTCGGCTTCGTCTGGCATGACTGAAACGATAGTCATGCTGGATTGCGGTTTTGGCATTCGCGAAACCGAGCGCCGTCTGGCGCGTTTGGGGGTTTCGGCCTCGAACCTGTCGGCCATTGTGGTCACTCACGAGCATCAGGATCATGTTGGTGGGGTATTTAGGTTGGCACGCCGTTACAAGTTGCCTGTCTGGATGAGTTTTGGCACTTACCAGGGCTTAAATGGCGCCTGTGACGAGGTGGCGGTTCATTTCTGTCGAGACGGTGAAACATTTGATATCGGTGACCTGCAACTGATGCCTTATACGGTGCCGCATGATGCGCGCGAACCGCTGCAGTTTCATGCGACCGACGGCTTGTCCAAGCTTGGGGTGTTGACGGATGCCGGCCAGGTAACACCGCACATGTTGCAGGCCTTGCATGGTTGTGATGGCTTAGTGCTGGAATGCAATCATGATGCAGCCATGCTGGCAGGTTCGGTTTACCCAGCATCGTTGAAGCGTCGTATCCGCAGTGCTTACGGACACCTCTCAAATCGGGATTCGGTTGAAATTCTGGCCTCGCTTGATCAATCTCGGCTAAAGACGGTCATTGGTGCGCACTTGAGTGCAATCAATAATACGCCGGATTTGGCGCGTGCTGCATTGCAGGAAGGTCTAGGTCGTAGCAACACAGAAATCAGCATTGCCTGCCAGCATGAAGGCTTCGGCTGGATTGATATTCCGAGTTGACGCGTCCAGGCAGTAGAGATCCGCGGGGGGGGGGCTTCGGATTG
>Ga0316604_10000572_pt1 | contig 42368 bp, 33 predicted proteins | sample OWC_soil_day20_C_FD_207650 | JGI IMG/M metagenome (GOLD analysis project Ga0316604, IMG submission 207650) | Wetland soil microbial communities from Old Woman Creek delta, Ohio, United States - OWC_soil_day20_CT | ecosystem: Environmental > Terrestrial > Soil > Wetlands | place: USA: Ohio...
AGCCGAAGGCCTGACGGTTTTCGCCAGATCAACCACGTGCTTGTCGTAGAAGTAGAGCCCCGTGACGGCATAGCGCGACTTGGGGGCTTGCGGCTTTTCCTCAAGGCTGACCGCACGCCCCTGGGCATTGAACTCGACCACGCCGTAGCGCTCTGGGTCATTTACTGGGTAGGCGAAGACGGTCGCCCCGTCCTGTTTGCTCGATGCGTCCTGCAGCAAACCGGCAAAATCGTGACCGTAGAAAATGTTGTCGCCAAGCACCAGTGCCGACGGGTCTTTACCGACAAATTGCTCGCCAATCAAAAAGGCCTGTGCAAGCCCGTCGGGCGAGGGCTGTACAGCATAAGTGACGTTGATCCCCCACTGACTGCCGTCACCGAGCAACTGCTCGAAACGCGGCGTATCCTGCGGCGTCGAAATCACCAGAACATCGCGTATTCCCGCCAGCAGCAAGGTACTCAGCGGATAATAGATCATCGGCTTGTCGAAGATCGGCAGTAATTGCTTTGAAACCACCTGTGTCGCCGGATAGAGCCGGGAGCCCGAGCCGCCGGCAAGAATGATGCCTTTACGGTTTTCCGTAGGAGTGTGGGTCATGTTTTTCTTTCAGTTTCAGTTTTTCGGTGCCGGCGCGTTACTCTGATAAAGATTCGATTGCGTGTCGTTTTGCAATACGAGCGTCCGATATGAGCCTTTCCTAAGCAACTCCGCTCGGACGACCATAGATATCCTCAAAACGAACTATGTCGTCTTCCCCAAGATAAGCACCGCTTTGCACTTCGATCATGACCAGCGGCAAAATGCCGGGGTTTTCCAGGCGATGCTGATAGCCTGCGGGAATGTACGTTGATTCGTTGGTATTGACGAACAATTCGTGCTCCCCATTGACCACCCGCGCCATTCCGCTCACAACGATCCAGTGTTCGCTGCGATGGTAGTGCATTTGCAGGCTGAGGCTCGCACCGGGTTTGACCTCGATGCGCTTGATTTTGAAATTCGCCCCGGTCTCCAGCACGGTATAAGTGCCCCAAGGTCGGGAGACCTCGCGATGCAGCTTGTGCGCCTCATGGCCTCTGGCCTTGAGGCTGGCATAGAGGAACTTAACGTCCTGAACACGACTGCGCTCAGCAACCAACAGGGCGTCCGGTGTGTCAATCACAATCAGGTTATCAACGCCAACGGCACCTATCAAGCGTTCGCCGCTCTTAAGAAAGCAGTTGCTGACGTCGTGCAACACGGTCTCGCCTTCGATGCGATTACCCCGCCCGTCGGGCTCGATCAGATCGCCCAAGGCGTCCCATGAACCAATATCGCTCCAACCGATACTGCAAGGAACGACGGCGACACAGCGTGATTTCTCCATGACAGCGAAGTCGATTGAATTGTCCGGCACATCAGAGAAGCTCGCCGGGTCGAGCAGAACCTGTGCGAACCCCTCACCCTCGGCCTTGCTTGATCGGCCGACGCAGACGCGAGTTGCCGCCAGAATTTCCGGGCAGTGTTGTTCCATCTCGCGCAGCAGGGTTCCCGCCGCGAAACAAAACATACCAGAGTTCCATTGGTAGCTGCCAGAGGCGACGTATTCCGTGGCCTTTTCAAGATTGGGCTTCTCGACGAACCTTAGCACGGGGTATCCGGCCACCGAACCATCGACAGAGAGAATCGGAGCCCTCATGTCGGCCTCGATGTAGCCGTAGGCAGTCTCGGGCGTCTCAGGTTTGATGCCAAAAGTCACCAACTTGCCTTGCCGAGCCAATTGGGTAGCGCTGGCAACAGCTTGCGCGAATGCCGCCTGATCACTGATCAGATGATCAGCCGCCAAAACCAGCATCAGCGCATCTTCGCCATGTTTCTCTGAAATATTGATCGCAGCAGCGGCAATCGCCGGCGCGGTATTGCGGCCGAAGGGCTCCAAAACATAGCTATTGGCGTGAACGCCAGGGAGCACGTCTGATACCTGGCTATATTCATCCTGCGTTTTGAAAAAAAGATCGCGGTTGGCCACGGTCAGAATCTCGGCCACGTCAAGCAACGCCGCACCGCGCAACCATGCCTTTTGCAGAAGACTTTGGCCGTCTGCCAGACGAATAAACGGTTTCGGATGCAACTCCCGGGAAACCGGCCATAGTCTCGAGCCGGCGCCGCCGCAGAGGATCGTTGGGATGAGCTTCATGATTTGCCTTGAGTATTATTTGAGGTCGCTCTGGCTAATTGTTTTAGCCAAAAAACATAGGCCGAAATTCTAACCGGAATGAACAGCCAGGGTCAATTTTTTCAATAAAACAATGCGTTGCAGCGCTTTTCGCATAACAACTCGGAGTTCAGGCGAGCGAGAATTTTCGACTCGCAGTTGCCTAGCCTATAAAGCTCTCTTTTGCATGCGACGCAAACTGCCCTGCACCAGAAATTCGGCTCGTTCCTGGCTTGCGGCCTCGGCATAGCAACGCAATTCCGACGCATTTCCCGAGGGGCGGAAATGGACAATTTCATTGTTTTCAAGAAGGATTCTCACTCCATCAGTCTGATCGAGTCCGACGGACTTCCCACACAGATCGCCCAGCAGGCTTTCAATCGCAAAACTTGATGTGGCGAGCTCGGCGAGAATCGTGCGGCTCGCTTCGGTCGGAAAGTTCTGCAGGCGATCGCTTGCGGTGTAACGCTGCGGCAATCTTGCCAGTAACGCCGAAAGCGGGCCGCCATTGTCTCTGGCCATCGAAAGCAGGCAGAGGATGGGCAACACGGCGTCCCGGGTCAACAACGGACTTAACACTTGCCCGCCCTTTTCCATCGCCGAACCCACCAAAAATCCGCCGTTCGGCTCAAATCCAACTACGTATTTCTTACCAGCTGCATCGAGCAAGGACTCGATCGCCTCAATCACATAGGGGGAACCGATACGCGTTCTGCTTACCTTCGGGAATGAGCCGCACAGTTCAACTGCGGTATTGCAACTGACCGTAGTAACTACCGCCTCGGCCCCTAGGTACTGCGCACAAAGGATTCCAGCAATATCACCGCGCAACCACTGGCCTCGCTCATCGCCAAGCAAGGGTCGATCACCATCACCGTCGGTGGAGAGGATGGCATCAAACTGATATTGCTCTGCCCAACGCTTCGCTTGCTGAACATCGGCATCGCTTACCGCCTCGGTGTCGATCGGAACGAATTCGTCGGTTCTCCCGAGGGAGATGACTTCCGCGCCGAGCCGTTCGAGAATCTCCCGCAGCAAATCGCGCGCAACACTGGAGTGTTCGTAAAATCCGAGCCGCATTCCCGCCAGGCCTTTGGGCGGGAAAAATCGGAGATAGCGTTCGACATAGCCTTGATATGCGCATCGATTGACCTCGGGCAGTTTGATCGCCAGCCCCTCTGCGGGAACAGCCACCACTGCCTGGCTGATGTTGGCCTCATCGGTCTTGGTGATTTCGCCCACAATGCTGTAGAATTTGATCCCATTCCGGTCAAACGGAATGTGGCTGCCAGTGACCATGATCGCTGGTACGCCTTCCGTCTGTGCATAATAGGCCAACGCAGGAGTGGGTATGGTGCCGCAGAAATCCACGCCCAACCCCGCGTGCCGAATGGCGGCTGCGCAAGCTGCAGCAATTTCCGGGCTACTCGGACGCAGATCCATCGCCAAAGCGACTCGACCGGGACCGGCAGAAATCGCTTGCAGGAAGGCAGAAGTATAGGCAAAGCAAACTTCGCTCGTCATATCAGAGACCAGGCCACGTGCACCGCTTGTGCCGAAACGTACGCCACTGGAGTCCATTAGGTCCTGTATGGCGATAAGTCGTTCAGTCGATTTCATTGGTTTTTTCGTTGATGTGCCGTCATTAAGCGTGTCGAAGCAGACTCCGACATCAATCCATTTCCAGCTAGGCGACACTCCACTGCGGACAATCGCCAAACGCCCTGATCATCCGGAGCCGGATCAGGCCTATCGCTTGGCGCCTCCTGTTAGCACACCGGGCGCCCCCCACTTTATTACACAAGCCTGATGCCACTCAACTTGCCGCACTCAAGCGTGATAAGCAAATGCGCGTTGTCGGGCCAGTGCCGTCTGGCGAGCTAATTTTCCTCGGCAAACTCACCCAGTGGCGCCAGGCTGCACTGCAGTTCCCAGCCGACCTGACCGCCTTTGCCAAACAACAAAACCTTCATTCGCTGCGTTCCCCGTAGTTCTTCTCGACCCATTCGCGGTAGGCCCCGGATTGCACGTTGCTGATCCATTGCTGATGCTCGAGGTACCAATCGACAGTCTTGCTGATGCCGCTGGCGAAGGTTTCCGCCGGCCGCCAGCCGAGTTCGCGCTCAATCTTGGCGGCGTTGATGGCATAGCGGCGGTCATGGCCAGGGCGATCGGTGACATACGTGATCTGCTCGCGATATTGCTGGCCGTCGGCGCGCGGGCGCCGTTGATCAAGCAGGTCGCAAACGGCGTGCACGATGTCGAGATTCGGCTTTTCATTGTTCCCGCCAATGTTGTAGGTCTCACCCAACCGGCCGCCAGCGAGGACGCAACGGATCGCCGAGCAATGATCGGAGACGTACAGCCAGTCGCGAACCTGCTGGCCGTCGCCGTAGATCGGCAACGGCTTGCCGGCCAGCGCATTGGCGATGATCAACGGGATCAGCTTTTCGGGGAACTGGTAGGGCCCGTAGTTGTTCGAGCAGTTGGTGGTCAGCACCGGCAGCCCGTAGGTGTGATGGTAGGCGCGCACCAGGTGATCGGACGCCGCCTTGGACGCCGAGTACGGACTATTGGGCTCGTAGCGGTTGCTTTCGCTGAACGCCGGATCAGCGGCGGATAGCGAACCGTAAACCTCGTCGGTCGAGACGTGCAGGAAGCGGAACGCCGCCTTTTCCAAATCGCCCATCGAGGCGAAATAGGCGCGGACGCTTTCGAGCAGCGTGAAAGTCCCGACAATATTGGTCTGAATGAACTCGCCTGGACCATGAATCGAGCGATCGACGTGGCTCTCGGCGGCGAAATTGATCACCGCACGCGGCCGATGCTTGGCGAGCAGCGCGTCTACCAGTGCCCGATCGCCGAAATCGCCCTGGACGAAGACATAACGGGAATCGCCAGCGAGTCCGCAGAGGTTTTCGAGGTTGCCGGCGTAGGTCAGCTTGTCGAGATTGAGCACCGGCTCGTCGCTCTCACGCAGCCAGTCGAGGATGAAATTGGCCCCAATGAAGCCCGCACCGCCGGTTACCAGAATCAAGATTTTCCCTTTCGAGGTTGTGGATCGAGACTCAGTCAGATGCCAGATTCTCGATTTCTCATAATGCTGTTTTTTCTGCCAGCCGTCATTTTACCCGCCGACGCGAATTCTGTTGATCAAAACTTCGTCGCCTGGCGATGTCACCCACAACCTGCCGGTGGCGAGCAATCTTGAACGCTCGTTTTCCGGGGCAACGATTGACGGATGCGGGAGGGGATCAAATCGCATCAAGTCAACTCGCTGCCTTCAATCGCGCAGCAAAGCTGCACTCCTACAAAACCTGCTTCGCTGAAAGATTGGCGGTGCGCATCGTACTAAAGTTGGTTTACGCCCAGCCCCTACGCTCGATTTCGGAGATCATTTTGTTGGCCGCAGCCAGTAATTCAGGCACAAAGGAATGGCCGGTTTGCAATGCGCTATGAAGTACAGCGGGGTCTTCAACGTATTCGTGAACCATCTGATTTCTCAGGTTGCGCATGGCCATCCATTGATCGGCAGACTTGAGCAGACCCAGGCGCTCGGCCCGGTCAAGATTATCGATGACCGCTGACGATTTTTCACCCAACGCACCGAGCAGGCATGGCAGGAGTTTGTCGCCCACGGTATCTTGCAGGCGGCCAAACCTGCCGACAAAGGCATCCACCCGCTCGGCCAAGTCAGCATCAGACTCGAGCCGACTGGCCTGCTCAAGGGTGAACAAGCCGCCAAACAGGCGCTGATCCGTGGTGGTCAGGTATTTGCACTCCTTGCCTACAACACGGATCAGGAACTTCAGGCGCAGCTCGATTTTCTCTTCCACGGTCATAGCAATTTCCCTTCCCGGAAGGCGACCTCATGAATGGGCAAGCGCATGAGGTTTGGAGCGCTGAGCAAAACATCCACTTTGCGGCCGTGCATGAGGCGCGAGACCCGAGCTGACATCTGCGCTGCCATCAGCGCGGGGTTGTCCACCGGATCGGGCAGTTCAAGCATGAGATCGAGATCACCACCGCGTGCAGCATCATCCAGCCTGGAGCCAAAAATGCGGACGCGTGACCGGCTTCCCGCGAAATCGAGAGCGAGTTGTCGAATTGTCTGGATTTGCAACTCGGTCAGGCGCATGGTTTCTCCTCTGATTTTCTAACATCCTACTCATCCCGCACGCGATGATAACTCGCGAAACGCGGGATCCCACGGCTATTGAGCTCGCGGTAGCGGAAGGTGATGAGCGTGCCGATCGGCGGCGGATCGCGACGATCGGCTTCGCTCAAGCCCGTACCGAGCAGGAACTCGATGCCGTCGGCGCTACGCACGCGCAGCGCGCCGAGCATCCCGGCGTATTTCCCACGACCCGGCTGATGCCCGATCACCGTGGCTTCGGCGTCGTTCCAGAGCTTCATTTTGAGCAGCACGTCGCTGCGCCCGGTGGTATAAAGCGCGTCGGCACGGTGCAGCATCAGCCCCTCGCCGCCGAGCTTGAGGATTTCATCGAGCTTCTGCGTGAGCGCCTCGCGGCTGGCCAGTTCGAAGTGCTCGACCGGCTGCAGCCAGGGCACGCCGCTGGCTGCAACAATGGCTTTGAGCGCCTGTGCTCGCTCGCGAAAGCTGCCAGGCGCTTGCGGCAACTCAAAGACCAGATAGCGCACCTTGCGCCACTGCCCGTCTTCGGGCGTTTGCCGGCGCACGGTAGCGGACAGCCGATCGAATTGCCCGCGGCCGATCCACAATTCGCCGTCGAGCGCGTGAGACGGGAAATTCTCGACGAACCAGCGCGGCGCGTTGATGGTATTGCCCGACCGCGTGCGCAGCGCCAGACCGTCCCAGAAGGCGCGAACGCCGTCGATCTTTTCGCTGATGAGGTAGAGCGCGACGTCGGCCTGCCCCTGCTCGACGCCGGCGAGCAACAGAGGCGGAGGTTCGGCGGCCGGGAGCGAAAACGTTGGCGAGGACATGGCTGCCAGCAGTAGCGCTTGAACGATAGGATTGAGTCGCATCGACGCACCTCCTGAGGGGAACACCTCCCCGTGGGAGCCCAGCTTTGCTGGGCGATTGCCGGCACCGGTCGGGCCTGAGTCCCGGCTACAACGCTTATAATGCCGCTTTCCCGAGAACTCATTCTAGCCGCCGATGCGCATCCTGCTGGTCAAAACCTCGTCGCTTGGCGATGTCATCCACAACCTGCCAGTGGTCAGCGATCTTTCGCGATCGTTTCCCGAGGCGACCATCGATTGGTGCGTCGAGGAATCCTTTGCCGACATCCCGCGCCTGCACCCGGCGGTCGGCGAGATCATCCCGGTGGCGATCCGACGCTGGCGCAAGTCGTTGCTGCAGCGGGCGACTTGGCGCGAAATCGGCAACTTCAGAAGGCATCTCGCGCGCACGCCTTACGACGCCATCCTCGATACGCAAGGCCTGATCAAGAGCGCGCTGATTGCTCGCCAGGCCCGCGGCCCGCGTCTCGGCTACGCAGCGGAAGCGGCACGCGAGCCACTGGCCGCGCGTTTCTACGACCGAACCTTCGTGATTCCGCCCAACGCCCACGCGCTCGAACGCAATCGCTGGCTGGCAAGCGCCGCTTTCGACACGCCGCTCGACCTGCCGCTCGACTACGGCATAAAGACGCCGGCCGTCGACCTGCCGTGGCTGACCGCGCAACGCTACGCCGTGCTGCTCACTGCGACCAGCCGCGACGACAAGCTGTGGGCTGAAGCGAACTGGATAGCGCTCGCCCAATCGCTCGCCGAGCGCGGGCTGACGCCGGTTTTCCCGTCGGGCAGCGCGCGCGAGCGCGAGCGCGCGCAGCGCATTGCCGCCGCCGTCGCAGGATCAGTCGTCGCGCCGCCACTGACACTGCGCGAACTCGCCGGACTGCTCGGCGGCGCGGCACTGGCAATCGGCGTCGATACGGGGCTCGCGCACCTGGCGACGGCGCTCTGCGTGCCGACCATCGCGCTGTTCATGGCCAGCGATCCAGCGCTGACCGGGGTTTATGGCAGCGGCTTTTGCCGCAATCTCGGCGCGCGCGGTCGCGCGCCAACGGTCGCCGAGGTCCTGACGGCCGCCGAACAGGAGCTTCGCTGATGGCCCGTCTTTTGTATTCGATCGTCTTCTATCTCGCGCAACCGCTGATCTGGCTGCGCCTGCTGTGGCGCTCGCGCCGGCAGCCCGAGTACCGGCAGCATCTCGGTGAGCGCTATGGCTTCCATGCACTGCCGGCGCCAGCACCGCTGCTCTGGCTGCACGTCGTCTCGGTCGGCGAAACGCGCGCCGCCGAGCCGCTGATCAAGGCGTTGCTTGACGCCTATCCGGATCACACCCTGCTGCTCACGCACATGACGCCGACCGGTCGCGCCACCGGCGGCGAGTTGATCGCCAAATACGGCGAGCGGCTCACGCAAGCCTACCTGCCCTACGATCTGCCCGACGCCTGCAGCCGTTTTTTCGACCACTTCAAGCCCCGCTTCGGCCTGTTGATGGAAACCGAGCTGTGGCCCAACCTGATCGCCGCCGGCGCGCAGAGAAACATCCCGCTGGCGCTGATCAACGCCAGGCTGTCGGCAAAATCGCAAGCGGGCTACCTGCGCTTCGCGCCGCTGATCCGCCCGGCGCTCGCCGCGCTCTCTGCCGTCGCTGCGCAAACGCCGGCCGATGGCGAGCGCCTCGCGGCGATCGGCGCGCAGCGCCTTAGCGTGCTCGGCAACATCAAGTTCGACGTCACCCCATCGCCCGAAAAACTTGAGCTCGGCAAGTCGTGGCGGCAAGCACTCGGCCAGCGCAAAATTTGGCTCGCCGCCAGCACACGCGAGGGCGAGGAGGCGATCATCCTCGACGCCTTCGCGCAAATCAGCCGCCCCGGTCTTCTGCTACTGCTCGTTCCGCGCCACCCGCAGCGCTTTGCCGAAATCGCTGCGCTGGTCGAAGCGCGCGGGCTCGCGCTGTGCCGGCGCAGCGGCGGCGAAATGCCGACGAGCGCAACGCGCATCTGGCTCGGCGACAGCATGGGCGAAATGCCCGCCTATTTCGCGGTTGCCGACCTCGCGCTGATCGGCGGAACGCTGCTGCCCTTCGGCGGGCAGAATCTGATCGAAGCCGCGGCTTGCGGCTGCCCGGCGCTGGTCGGACCGCACACCTACAACTTCGCGCAGGCGACCGAAGACGCGATCGCCTGCGGCGCGGCGCTGCGGGTTGCCGACGCCTTTGACGCCGCCAGCACGGTCGGCAGGTTATTGGACGATGGCGCGGCGCTGCAGGCGATGCGCAGTGCCGCAGCGACCTTCAGCCAGGCGCATCGCGGCGCGACGGCGAGGACGCTGGCGCTGATTGAAGAGATCACCGCCAAAAACCGGTAGGAGCCTGAAGCGTCGCTTATACTTTCCCGCTTGCGAAACATAGAGAGAAAGCGATGCGCATCATTTCATCGCTGCTGTTGGTGCTGACGATTGGCGCGGCGCTTCCCGACGCCATGGCGAACGAAGACCCCGATGGCGCGGCCTACGCGTCGCCCTATGGGGTGCGCCTGCCGTGGCCCGACGGAGAACTCATCCCCGACCTGCTCGACGGCGAGCGCGGCGATCCGCGGCTTGAAGCCAGCATTGCGCAGTCCGCCTGGTACGGCGCCCGGGTCGGTGCTTGGGGACCGTTGCCGCGCGCTTACCAGCCACCGGCCATCGCGCAGGACAAGAGCGACGACTGGAAGCGGGCGCGAATCGTCGCGACGGCGCTGCGCTTTTTGGGCTACGACTACCGCCATCACCATATTCCCGACTGGGATCCGCCTGTCGGCTGGTATGTTCCGAAATCCGGCGGCGTCCAACACGACGGCAAGGGCGTTGATTGCAGCAACTTCACCGCCTTCATCTTCAACCAGGGGCAGGGGATAGCCATCAGTTCCGACGTGCAAAAACAGGCGGTCACGCAGACCGCTCAACTCAACGGGTCCGGCCGTTCATTGGCCGTCACGCGGATCCCGGCACAGGATTCAGCGGCGAAATGGGCTGCAGTACTCAAACCGGGCGATCTGCTGTATATCCGTCCGCGCCACAGCGATTCCATCTCGCACGTCGTGCTCTGGATCGGCGAATGGGGAACGTCAAGCGACGACGCGCCGCTGATCGTAGACAGCCACGGCGCAGATGTGCGCGACGAGAGCGGCAAGCTCATCCCCGCCGGCGTCCAGTTGCGGCCGTTTCGCGCCAACTCGTGGTACGCCACCCACGCCGATCATGCGCTCAGGCTGATCGGCAAATAAATCACAGCGCTCGAAGAAAACACGCCGAAAAACCGCTTGGCGCGGTAGGAGCCCAGCTTCGCTGGGCGATGCGGCGGTGGAGCACCATCGCGCAGCAAAGCTGCACTCCTACACAAGCCCCAAAAACCCCAGGTTACGGCGCCTCGAACAGCGGGTTGATCTGTTCGAGGTCGGCCTCGCCGAGCGAACCGACCGCCGCCTTGAGCTTGAGCTGCGCGAGCAGCGTGTCGAAACGCGCCTTAGCCAGGCTGCTCTTGGTCACATAGACCTGTTGCTCGGCGTTAAGCACGTCGATGTTGATTCGCACGCCGACCTCGTAACCGAGCTTGTTCGACTCGAGCGCGCTGGTACTCGAAACCAGCGCCGCGTCGAGCGCCCTGACCTGCGCCAGGCCATTGACCACGCCGAGGAAGGACTGCTGCGTATTGAGCGCGGCAGTGCGCTTGGCGGTCTCGAGCGCGGCGTCGGCGGCGACGCGGTTGGCAACTGCCTCGCGCGTCTTTGAATTGACGTAGCCGCCCTGGAAGATCGGGATGTTGAGCTGCAGTCCGACGTTGCGCGCGTCGGTTTGCAGGCTGTCGTTACCTAAAAACGACAGCGCCGCATTGTTTCTGCCGTAGTTGGCGACCGCGTCGAGCGTCGGATAATGTCCGGCGCGTTGGCGCTCGACCTCCTTGGCCGCCACCTCGGCTGCCGCCTGTTGCGCCTGAACGGCGAAGCTATCCTTCTGCGCGGCGTCGACCCATTGGTCCATGCTCGCCGGCTGCGGTGGCTTGAGTTCAGCCTGCGGCTTGAGCCGATGGAGCTCGCCCGAATCCTTGCCGACGATCACGCGCAAAGTGTAACGCTTGACCTCGAGATCGTTGATCGCAGCGATCTCCTGCGCGCTCGCCAGATCGAAACGCGCCTGAGCTTCCTGCGAATCGGTGATCGTCGCGGTGCCGACCTCGAAATTCTTCTTGGCCTGCTCAAGCTGCTGTGCGATCGATTGTTTGTTGGCGAGCACCGCCTTGAGATTCTCCTGCGCGTAGAGCACGTCGAAATACGCACCGGCGACGCGGACGATCAGGTCCTGCGAAGCCTGCGCGAAATTGGCGTCAGCCTGCACCACCTGCAGCTTGCCCTGACCGTACTGCACGTAATTCTGCCAACGGAACAAGGGTTGCGTCAGCTGAACGTTATAGAAGTTGGTGTTGTAATCCCGATTTATCGTCGAATCCGCATTCGTCGCGTCGTACTTGTTCTGGTTCCAGACCGTGTTGGCGGTGGCGCCGATGACCGGCAGCAAGGTCGACAGCCCTTGCGGCAGCTTCTCACGCAGCGCATCGGACGCGGCGCGCGCAGCGGCGTACTGCTGGTCGTTGGCCAGCGCCGCGCGATAGACCTGCAACAGGTCAGCGGCAAATACCGGCGCCGCGCAGAACAGCAGGCCCAGCACGACGCCGCTTGCCGATGACTTCAAACGCATGGGACTGACCTCACATTAAAGCTAAAAAACGAATTTTTCGCTTGGCGTCGCGTTAACCAGCGGCGCAACGACGGTTTCAAAAACCACGTCGGTATTGAAAGCGTCCTCGTCGGTACGCGTCACCAGTTGCACCTGCATCGCCGGCAGCTCGCCGACAATCGCCACCAGCCGACCGCCGATCTTGAGTTGGCGGCGCAACGTATCGGGCAGCACCGGCGTTGATGCGGAGACCACGATCGCGTCATAGGGAGCATAGAGCGGCCAGCCCTGGGCGCCGTCGCCGATATCGACGCTGACGTTGACGATGCCGGCTTTCTTCAGGTTCTTGCGGGCCAGGTCGACCAGCGCCGGGTCGATTTCGACCGAATAGACGAATTCGGCCTTGGCCGCCAGTAGCGCCGCCATATAGCCGCTGCCAGTGCCGATCTCAAGCACTGTGTCGGTATTCTTGAGGCCGAGTTCCTGCAGCATTCGCGCTTCGATCTTGGGCGCCAGCATCGTCTGCCCGAGCCCCGCGCCGAGCGGAATTTCGAGGTCGGCGAAAGCCAGCTCCTGGTGCGCCGCCGGAACAAAATCCTCGCGTCTGACGACCGACAGCAGTTTGAGAACCTCGGGATCGAGCACATTCCACGGCCGGATCTGCTGTTCGATCATGTTGAAACGCGCCTGCTCAGTGTTCATCGCTGCTGCGGCCATATCATTCCTCGCCAGAAAGGTTATACCAGCACAAACTAATGTTCATAAATTCGACAATCCGTGATTATACAGTTTGCCATCGTCAGCTCATGCGCTTTGTCGGCGCCCGTCGGCATGCAAACTCCCTGTGGGAGCCCAGCTATGCTGGGCGAATGCTGCTGTACAGCCGCCACCGCCGCATCGCGCAGAATATCTGCGCTCCTACAAAACCTCATTACCCACCTTCGCTACTCGCCGGCTTGACGCGATACCACGCCGCATAAAGCGCCGGCAGGAAGAACACCGTGAGCAAAGTGGCGACGATCAACCCGCCCATGATCGCCACCGCCATAGGCCCCCAGAAGACGCTGCGCGTCAGCGGGATCATCGCCAGGATCGCCGCCGCCGCGGTCAGCATGATCGGCCGGAAGCGGCGCACGGTCGACTCGACGATCGCTTCCCAGGTCGGCTTGCCGGCCTTCTCGTCCTGCTCGATCTGGTCGACCAGGATCACCGAGTTGCGCATGATCATCCCGGACAGCGCGATGACGCCGAGGTTGGCGACGAAACCGAAGGGAACGTTGAAGGCGAGCAGCGCGATGGCCACGCCGATCAGCCCGAGCGGCGCGGTGAGCAGCACCATGATCGTTCGCCCGATGTTCTGCAACTGGATCATCAAGAGCGTGACCACCGCCATCAGCATCAGCGGCATCACCGCCATGATCGACGCTTCGCTCTTGGCCGACTCCTCGGTCGAGCCGCCGACCTCGATGCGGAAGCCTGCCGGCAGACTCGCGCGCACCGCGTCGAGCTGCGGGTCGATCTGCGCGGTGACGACCGGCGCCTGCATCTGGCCGCGGATGTCGGCGCGCACCGTCACCGTCGGCAGGCGGTCGCGCCGGCTGATCAGCACGTCCTCGAGTTCGTAATGGATGTTGGCGACCTGCGCGAGCGGGACGTAGCGCCCGCTGCTGGTGCGGATATTGATGTCGGACAGCGCCGAGATACGCGCGCGCTCGTCGCCGGTAGCGCGAACCACGACATCGACCAGTTGATCGCCTTCGCGCATCTGAGTGATCGTCGTTCCCGAGAGCAGCAGGTTGATCGACGTCGACAAATCCTGACTGCTGATGCCGAGCGCGCGCGCGCGGTCCTGGTCGACCTCGAGGCGAACGGTCTTGCCCATCTCGTTCCAGTCGAAATTGACGCCATGCACGTTCGGATTGGCGCGCATCACGGTGGCCACCGCTTCGGCGGCGTGACGCAACTGCCCGAGGTCCTCGCCGGAGACGCGGAACTGCACCGGGTAGCCGACTGGCGGACCGTTTTCGAGGCGCAGCACGCGCGCGCGGACGTTGGCCAGCCCACCGCGCCAGTCTGCGTTCTCGGCAACGAAATAGGCTTCGAGGCGCTGTTTGAGATCCTCGCGCGCGTGGATGTCGGTGGTGACGATGACGAACTGCGCGAAGTTGTCGTTGTAGAGCTGCTGATCGAGCGGCAAGTAGAAACGCGGCGCGCCGTTGCCGATGTAACTGGCGAAGTGGTCGACCGATTTCTTCATTTCCGCTTCGCCCTGCAGCAGCCGCTCGACCTTGGCCGCCTGCGCCTCGGTCGCCTTGAGCGAAGCGCCTTGCGGCAGCCACAGGTCGACCAGCAGTTCGGGGCGCTCGGAATCCGGGAAAAACTGCTTCTGCACGCCCTTGGAGAGCGCCACCAGCGACAGCACGAAGATCGCCAGCGTGACGACGATCACCAACCAGCGACGATGCACGCAAAAATCGACGGCACGGTGCACGCGCCGGTAGAACGGCGTCTGATAGATATCCTCGCCGTGCTGCTGGGCCCTGGCCTGCAGCTTTTTGGCGTCGAGGATCTTGTAGCCCAGATACGGCGTGAACACCACGGCGACGACCCAGGAGACGATCAGCGCGATTCCCACGACGTAGAAGATCGACGAGGCGTATTCGCCGGCGCTCGACTTGGCAAAACCGACAGGGGTAAAGCCGGCGACGGTGATCAGCGTTCCGGTCAGCATCGGAAACGCCGTCGACGTATAGGCGAAGGTCGCGGCGCGAAAGCGATCCCAGCCCTGCTCCATTTTGACGACCATCATCTCGACGGCAATGATCGCGTCGTCGACCAGCAGGCCGAGCGCGATGATCAGCGCGCCCAGGGATACCCGCTGCAGGTCGATGCCGATGAGCTCCATGGCCAGAAAGGTGATCGCCAGCACCAACGGAATCGACAGCGCGACGACGGCGCCGGTGCGCAGCCCCAGGCTCAGGAACGAAACAGCGAGAACGATGATCACCGCTTCGCTCAATGACGACATGAACAGGCCGATCGACTTGCCGACGACCTCAGGCTGGTCGGCAACGACGTGGATGTCGATGCCGGTCGGCAGGTCGCGCTGCAGACGCGCCACCTCGGCGCGCAAGCGCTGGCCAAGCTTGATCACGTCGGCGCCCTTGTCCATGGCGATGGCGACGCCGATCGCCGGTTGCCCGCCGACGCGCATGCGCGGCGATGGCGGATCGGTGAGGCCGCGCTTGACGGACGCGATGTCGCCGAGCCGGAAGAGCTTGCCGCCCGACTGCACGGCGGTCTCGCGAACGCTCGCCAGCGTGTCGTAGTCGCCGGAGACGCGGATGCGAACGCGGTCGGAGGCGGTCTCGAAATAGCCCGCCGCGACCATCGAATTCTGCTTTTGCAGCGCGTCGAAGACGAGCTGCGGGTCGATGCCGAGCGTCGCCAGTTTGGCGTGCGAAATCTCGACATAGATCTTCTCGTCCTGAACGCCGATCAGTTCGATTTTCTTGACGTCGGCGACGCGGCGCAACTCACGCGCGACGCGGTCGGCCTCGTGGTGCAGCCGCGCGATGTCGAAGCCGTCGCCGGTCAGCGCGAAGAGGTTGATGAAGGTGTCGCCGAATTCGTCGTTGATGAACGGCCCCTGGATTCCCGCCGGGAACGTGTGCTTGATGTCGCCGATCTTCTTGCGCACCTGATACCAGGCGTCGGGAACGTCCTTCTTCGGCGTCGAATTCCTGAGCGTGACGAAGACCAGTGACTCGCCGGCTTTCGAGTTCGAGCGCAGCATGTCGAGACCGGGGACCTCCTGCAGCTTCTTCTCGATGCGCTCGGTGACCTGCAGCTCGACCTCCTGCGCCGTTGCGCCCGGCCACAGCGTGCGAACGACCATCACCTTGAAGGTGAAGTCGGGGTCTTCGGCGCGCCCCAGCTTGAGGTAGGAGAGCGCGCCGCCGGTGACCAGCATGACGATCAGGAAGGCGACCATCGAGCGATGCTTGAGCGCCCACTCGGAGAGATTGAGGTGAGTCATTTGCCCGCCACAGCAGAAGAGGACTGCTGCTCGATGGCCTTGATCTTTTCGCCGGCCGCGAGCTTGTGCACTCCGGCGACGACGATTCGCTCGCCAGCCTTAACCCCGCCAGCGAGGATCGCGCGGGTTTCGCCGTAAGCGGCGACGGCCACCGGGCGCAGGGTCAAGGTCTGGTCGTCAGCGACGACCCACAGCGCCGGCCGGCCGTCCTGCTGGAAGATCGCGGCGAGCGGAACGGCGAGGCGCGCCGGCTCGGTGCTCGCTTTGTCGGCGAGAAACCTGACCTTGGCGGTCATACCGAGCTGCACGCGCGAATCGGGCTTGATGATCGAAATCCGCGCCGCGTAGGTTCGCGTTAGCGCGTCGGCGGCTGGCGACAGCTCGCGCAAGACGCCCTGATAGCTCGCCTGCTCGTCGGCCCACAGCGTGATTTCGGCTTCCTTGAGCCGTTCGGGGATGCGCGCTTCGGGAATCACCATCGACACTTCGAGCGTATCGGTACGCGCGACGCGAAAGACGGTCTGGCCAGCCGCGACGACCTGCCCAACTTCGGCGGCGACCGATTCGACGACGCCAGCGTGATCGGCGCGCAGTGCCGTGTAGTCGCTCTGGTTGCGCGCCAGATCGGCCTGCGCCTTGGCCGACTTGAAGGCGGTTTCCTTGGCGTCGAGCGCTGCCTGGCTCACGAAATTCTTGGCGCGCAGTTCGCGGTAACGGCGCAGATCGGCGCTCGCCAGGTCGAGCTGGGCGTTGGCCGCGTTCGCCGACAGCGCGCTGTCGGCGGGGTCGAGCCGGGCCAGCACGTCGCCGGCCTTGACGCGGGCGCCGACATCGACCAATCGGGCGGCGATTTTGCCGCCGATGCGGAAGCCAAGCGGCGTCTCGTAGCGCGAACGCACCTCACCCGAGTAGGTCGGCGCGCTATCGTCGGCCCCCTCGCCGACAACGGCGGTGAGTACCGGGCGCAGCGGCTCGGGAGGCAACGGTGCCTTGCTACACGCCGCGATCAAGGAAAGCGCCGCGAGCACGACACCCGCGCGCAGAAGTTGTGCTTTCATTTTTTCCTTTTCTGCGCACACAGGCCGTGCATCAGCAGATCAAAGTGGGTTTGCAAAAGAAGCCCGGGCTCGATGCCGGCGCCGCAGCGATGCAGCGAGAATCGCCAGACGATCAGCGACAGCAGCGGCGCGATGACGACGTCGATCGTCGCGTCGACGTCGATCTGGCGGAACTCGCCGCTGGCTATCCCGCGCCGCAGCACGTCGGCGAGCATCGCACGGCCGCGAACGATCACCTCGTCGTGGTAATACTGTGCGAGTTCCGGAAAGTTATGCGCCTCGGCGATAATCAGCTTGTAGAGCCCGGCCAGCGGCGTCGCGCCGACCTGCCGTTGCCAGCGCGTCAACAGCTCGATGAGCAGGTCGCTGGCACTGCCGCTATAGTCGCCAAGTTCGCTCTGCGCTGCGGCAAAGAGCGGAACGATCCCCTGCGCGACGACGGCGCGGAACAGCGCCTCCTTGCTGTCGAAGTAGAGATAGAGCGTCCCTTTGGCGACGCCGGCGCGCGCCGCGACGTCGGTCAGGCGCGTCGCCGCGAAGCCTTTTTCAACGAAGAGTTCAAGCGCCGCCGCGAGCAATTCAGAAGGTCGCGCGTCCTTGCGCCGACGGCGCGGCGCGGCGGAACCACAGCTGTCAGCCGGCGTCGGGGAAGGACTCAGAGAATTCATTGAGAAATGTTAATGACCAAAAGGTCAGTAATATATCGACTAAGCCGCGCCGAGTCAAACTGACGATTGCCGGCGTCCGCGTTAAAAAAAACGCTGCCCACAGGCAGCGTTCTGAGACGACGGACGCGACGCGACGCGATCAGTGTTGCAGGATTTTCGCCAGGAACTGCTGCGCGCGATCGGAACGCGGGTTGGCGAAGAACGCGTCCTTGGAGTCGTCCTCGACGATGCGGCCCTGATCCATGAAGATCACCCGACTGGCGACGCGCTTGGCGAAGCCCATTTCGTGCGTCACGCACATCATGGTCATTCCCTCCTGCGCCAGTTCGCTCATCACGTCGAGCACTTCGTTGATCATCTCGGGATCGAGCGCCGAGGTCGGTTCGTCGAACAGCATGCAAATCGGGTCCATCGCCAGCGCGCGCGCGATCGCCACGCGCTGCTGTTGCCCGCCGGAGAGCTGGCCCGGATGTTTGAGCGCCTGAACCTTGAGCTCGACGCGGTCGAGCAATGCCATTCCCTTGTCCTGCGCTTCGGCCGGATCGCGCCCGAGCACCTTGACCTGCGCGACGGTCAGGTTGTCGATGATCGACATGTGCGGAAAGAGTTCGAAGTTCTGGAAAACCATGCCGACGTGCGCACGCAGCTTCGGCAAATCGGTCTGCGGATCACCGACCGAAATGCCGTTGACCGTCACTTCACCCGACTGGAAAGGCTCAAGACCGTTGACGCATTTGATCAGCGTCGATTTTCCCGACCCCGACGGGCCGCAGACGACGACCACTTCGCCCTTGGCAACGTGGGTCGTACAGTCGGTCAGCACTTGAAATGCCCCATAGTGCTTGCTGACCTTGTTCATCGTAATCATCGAGTTCTCCTGGCAACGAGCGGCCTTACGCCGTCTTGAGTTTTGTCTGGTAGTAGCGCACCAGTTGCGAAATTGTGAAGCAGATCACGAAATAGACCGCACCGGCGAACAGCAGCATCTCGACCAGGCGCCCGTCGCGGTCGCCGACCTTGGACGCCGCGCCGAAAAAATCGGCGAGCGCCGAGACATAGACCAGCGAAGTATCCTGGAACAGGATGATTCCCTGCGTCAGCAACAGCGGCACCATGTTGCGAAAAGCCTGCGGCAGCACGACCAGCCGCATCGACTGCGCGTACCCCATGCCGAGCGCGCTGGCGGCAGCCATCTGGCCCTTGGAAACCGACTGGATTCCGGCGCGGATGATCTCCGAATAATAAGCCGCCTCGAACAGCGCGAAGCCGGCAATCGCCGACCCCATGCGCATGTCACTGCCGCGCGGGAAGCCGAAGAGCGTCTCGAGCAAATGCGGAACGATCAGGAAGAACCACAGCAGCACCATGACCAGCGGCACGGCGCGAAAGAGATTGACGTAGCCGGCGGCAAACCACGACAAGGCGCTCGCCGACGACAAGCGCATCATCGCCAGCAAGGTTCCCCAGACGATGCCGACAAGGATCGCGACGCCGGTGATCTGCAAAGAGACGACCATCCCCTGCGCCAGGAAAGGCAGTGCGCCGGGAATCGATGTCCAGTCGAATTCGTACACTTCAGTGACCTCCAAGATAGCCGGGAACGCGTACCTGAGCCTCGACCCGGCGCATGGCGAACATCACCACAACGTTGATCAGCACATAGGCCAGCGTCACCGCGATGAACGATTCGTAGGGCTGCGCTGTGTAGTCGACGAGTTGCCGCCCCTGCGCCGCAAGTTCGAGCAGACCGATCGTCGAACACACTGCCGAATTCTTGAAAATATTGAGGAACTCGGAGGTCAGCGGTGGTACCACCAGCCGGAAAGCCATCGGCAACATCACGTAACGGTAGGCCTGCGCCAGCGTGAAGCCAATCGCCAGCGCCGCGTTCTTCTGGCCCGGTGGCAGCGAATTGATCCCGGAACGCACCTGCTCGGCGACCCGCGCGCTGGTAAAGAATCCAAGGCAAAGCAGCGCTGAGATGAACTGCTGGACGATCGGATTACTTTGCTTGAAGGCGTCGCCCAACGCGGCGGGGAGCAATTCCGGCAAGACGAAATACCAGATGAAGAGCTGGACCAGCAGCGGGATGTTGCGGAACAGTTCGACGTAGGCCACCGCCAGCCCCGCCAAGGTCTTGTTGGGAACAGTGCGCAGCACGCCGACCAGCGCACCGAGAATCAGCGCCATCAGCCAGGCCGACAGCGACAGACCGATAGTCATCTTGAAGCCATAGAACATCCAGCCCAGATAAGTTCCGTCGCCCGTTGCCGACGGTTGCAGCAACACGTCCCAATTCCAGCTATATCCCATTGCGTTCTCCACCAATTCAGAAACTCTGCCGTGCCGGAAGGCGATCGACAGCGGACTGCAAGACCAGGGAAGACACGCGCCGATCATCGCGGCAGCAGCCCGACGATCGTTGCAAACCGCCGCTTCCCCGTGCTCATGTCACTCGAAGGCCTTGTCGTTGGGCGCCTTGTACAGCGCCTTCATTTCGTCCGACAGCGGCATGTCGAGGTTGAGTCCCTTGGGCGGAATCGGGTTCATGAACCACTTGTTGTAGATCTTGACCGCCTCGCCCGACGCCATCACCTGGGCGATGGCACCGTCGACGACCTTCTTGAACGATGCGTCGTCCTTGCGCAACATGCAACCGTAGGCTTCCTTCGACTGCGCGGTGCCGACGACGACCCAGTCGGAAGCGCGCTTGGCTTTGGCCATTTCACCGTAGAGCAGCGCATCGTCCATCATGAAAGCGACGGCGCGGCCGGTTTCCAGCGTCAGGAACGATTCGCCGTGGTCCTTGGCCGAAATCACGTTCATCCCCATCTTCTTGTCTTCGTTCATCTTGCGCAGCAGGCGCTCGGACGTCGTACCCGCAGTCGTTACGACGTTCTTGCCGGCGAGGTCGGAAAAGTCCTTGATCCCCGAATCCTTCTTCGCCATCAGCTTGGTGCCGATCACGAAGATCGTATTCGAGAAAGCGACCTGCTTCTGGCGCTCGGTATTGTTGGTCGTCGACCCGCACTCGATGTCGATGGTGCCGTTCTGGATCAGCGTGATGCGGTTGGCCGAAGTCACCGGCATCAGCTTGACATCGAGCTTGGCGAGCTTCTGGTCGGCCTTGATCGCGTCGACGGCCTTGAGCATGAACTCCTGCGAATAGCCGATGACCTGCTGCTTGTCGTCGTAATAAGAAAAAGGAATAGACGATTCACGATGGCCCAGGGTAATTACCCCGGTGGCCTTGATCTTCTTGAGCGTTCCGGCGTCCTGGGCGAAAGCCGGGAGCGAGAGGAGCGTCGTCGCGAGGGTGGCGGCGAGCACTGTCGCCTTGGCAATGCGGATCGGATGCATGGGGGATAAACTCCTGAAGGTCGGTTGAAAATTCCAAGGAAAGCGTTCGCTTTCGCTACAGAGTTCAATAGCAGGACCCGTGCCAACCGGAAAAAGAAACCATAAGCGTCTGTTTATTTAGAACAACCCCGTCGTCAAACAGAACCAGAGAATCGCCCTCGACCACGTTCCTGCACTTGGGCAGTGCGCCTGCACCACGGATCCGCCCCGCGTTGGCGCCACCGTTCTGGACGTTTTGACGGTTCGCCTGCCCAAAAAAAAGCGCTGCCCTCAGGCAGCGCTTTTGCTCATCAAGTGCCGTCGACTTACGACGGTGCTCCCGCCGCGATTCGCCGCCGCTGCGCGAAGACGACCAGCGCCAGAATCCCCAGCGTCGGAATGAATAGCCATTCCGGCGCCGGCTGGCTCGATTCTTTCTCGATTGCGGTGACCTTCTGCCCCTGTTTGAAGCCGGCCTTGTCGGCCTTGCTGCGGAATTTGACCGACATCACGCTGATCTCGTCGCCCATCGGCATCAGGCGCAGCCCGAAGCGCTCAAGGCGTTCGGTCGCGCTCCCGGCATCGCCGAGCGGCAGCAGCATTCCCTTGTTGACCAGCTTGCCGTTGAGATCCTCACCCTCGATCCAGATGCGTATATCTTCGCCGACCGGCGCCTTCTCGACCATCTGCAGCAACTGCGTCGGCGCGATCTTGTCATACGGCGGAACGATCATGTCCATCCAGAAGTTCGGACGGAACAGGCTAAAAGCGACGAGCAGCAGGATCGCGCTTTCGTACCATTTGTTACGCGTCAGGAACCAGTTCTGCGTCGCAGCGACGAAAATCAGGCTGGCGCCGATCGCGGTGACGACGACCAGGATGAACTGCGCGACACTGTCGATGCCGATCAGCAGGAGCTGCGTGTTGTAAATGAACATGAACGGCAGCACGCTGGTGCGGATGCTGTACCAGAACGCGGTGAAGCCAGTCAGCATCGGATCGCACTTGGCAATCCCCGCCGCGGCATACGCCGCGAGTCCGACCGGCGGCGTCACGTCGGCCATGATGCCGAAATAGAAGACGAACATGTGGATGGCGATCAGCGGGACGATCAGCCCGCTTTGCGCACCAAGCTCGACGACCACCGGCGCCATCAGCGTCGACACGATGATGTAGTTGGCCGTCGTCGGAACGCCCATGCCGAGGATCAGCGAGGCGACGGCGACCATGGCCAACATCAGCAGCAGGTTGCCGGAAGAGATCAGCTCGACGACTTCGGCGAGAACCAGGCCGATCCCGGTCAGCGTCACGGTGCCGACGATGATGCCGGCAGTCGAGGTGGCGATGCCGACGCCGATCATGTTGCGCGCACCGGCGATCAGGCCGGTCTTGAGGTCGGCAAAGCCCTGTGCCCAATCCTTACTGATCTCGCGCTCGCCGCGGAACCAGGCGCCGAGCGGACGCTGGGTGACCAGGATGAAGATCAGGAACATCGTCGCCCAGAACGCCGACAGCGCGGGAGAGAGTTCCTCGATCATCAGGTTCCAGATCAGCGCGGCGACCGGCAGCAGGAAGTGCAGTCCGCTCTTGATCGTCGGCCCGGGCGCAGGCAACTTGAGGATCGGCTGGTTGGGGTCTTCCATGTGCAGCTCGGGAAATTTCGCTTCGTACTTGAGCAAGCCGATATACGCGGCGAGCATCAGCACGGCGATAATGGCGATCGACGCGTCTCCAGCGACGTCCTTGATCCAGCCCAAGCCGTAATAAACGACGTTGGCGAGCAGGATGACGCCGCAGGCCGTCATCACGAAAGAGATCAGGCGGTTCAAGAGCGGCGGCATGTGGTCGCGCGCGATGCCGCGAATGTCGGCCTTGCACGCTTCAAGGTGCACAATGTAGAAGAGCGCGATGTACGACATCAGCGCCGGCAGCGCGGCGTGCTTGATGATCTGGGTGTACGGAATGCCGACGTACTCGACCATCAGGAAGGCCGCGGCGCCCATCACCGGCGGCATGATCTGGCCGTCGACCGACGCCGCGGTTTCGACCGCTGCGGCGATGTGCGGCTTGTAGCCGACGCGCTTCATGAGTGGAATGGTGAAGGTGCCGACGGTCACCACGTTGGCGATCGAGCTGCCTGAAATGAGGCCGGTCAACCCCGACGAGACGACCGCGGCCTTGGCCGGGCCGCCGCGCATGTGGCCGAGCAGGGAGAGCGCCGACTTGATGAAGTAGTTGCCGGCACCGCCCGTGTCGAGCAGCGCGCCGAACAGCACGAAGAGAAAGACGAAGCCCGACGAGACGCCCAGCGCGACGCCGAAAACGCCTTCGGTCGACAGCCACAGGTGGGTCATCCCCTTGCCGAACGACGCACCCTTGTGCGCAATCATGTCGGGCATGTAGGGGCCGAAGAAGATGTAACCGATGAAAATCGCGGCCATGATCGTCATCGGCAGGCCGACGACCCGACGCGTCACTTCGAGCAGCAGAACGACGCCGGTCAGCGCCACCGCCAGGTCGAAGGCGGTCGGCTGGCCCGGACGCGCGGCGAGCTCGGCGTAAAAAAGGTAGAGGTAAGCACCACAGAAAGCGGCGACCAGCGCCAGGACCCAATCCTGGACCGGAATGCGCGTGCGCGGCGAACTGGCCAGCGGCGGGAACAACAGGTAGCCCAGGAACATCGCGAAGGCCAGGTGAATCGATCGCGACTGCGTATCGTTGAGAACGAAAACGCCGAAGGCAAAAGGCAGCGGCGAAGCGATCCACATCTGGAACAGTGACCACGCCATCGCCGTGTACATCACGATCTTGGCCGCCAAGCCACTCGGCCGGCGCCCCCCGGTATCCGATTCGGCGACCATCTGCCGGATTTCGTCGTCGGACAATTCCGATTTTTTGACTTCTTCTTGACCCACTGGGCTGCTCCCTGTTCTCAATTACATAAAACGCAAGACGGCTCCCGCAAAGGAGCCGTCCCGAATCAGCGGGCGCGCATCAAACGCGCCCGACCGGCTCTTACATCCAGCCCTTTTCCTTGTAGTACTTGATGGCGCCCGGATGCAGCGGCGCCGAGATGCCGTTCTTGATCATCGCCTTCGGATCGAGGTTGGCGAGCGCCGGGTGCAACTTCTTGAACTCGTCGAAGTTGTCGAAGACCGCCGAGACCATGGCATAAACGACGTTGTCGGGAACCTTGGACGAGGTCACGAAGCTGGCGACGACGCCGAAGGTCTTGACCGCCTCGGGGTTGCCCGGATACATGCCACCGGGGATCGTGGCATAGGCGAAGTACGGATAATCCTTGACCAGCTTGTCGACGCCCGGACCTGTCACATTGACCAGCTTGGCGCCGCAGGTCGTCGTCGGATCCTGGATATTGGCCGCCGGGCTGGCGACGACGAAGCCGAAGCCGTCGATCTTGTTGTCGCACAGCGCGGCACCGTGTTCGTCAGGCTTGAGTTCGGAGGTCAGCGAGAAGTCGCCGTTCTTCATCCCCAGATTGGCCATCAGCATTTCGGTCGTCGACCGCGTCCCGGAGCCGGGATTGCCGATGTTGTAGCGCTTGCCTTTGAAGTCCTCGAACTTCTTGACGTTGGCTTCCTTGCGCGCGACCACCATCAGCGCCTCGGGGAACACCGAGAAGACGGCGCGCAATTCGGTATGCGGGCCGCTTTCCTTGAATTGGGCGAGCCCCTTGACGGCGTTGTATTCGACGTCGGACTGCGCGACACCGAAGTCGAGTTCGCCGGCCTTGATGGTGTTGACGTTGTAAACGGAGGCGGCGGTGCTTTCGACCGAGCAGCGGATGCCGTGCTTGGCGCGTTCCTTGTTCATCAGGCGGCAGATGGCGCCGCCGGCGGCGTAATAGACGCCGGTCACACCACCGGTGCCGATGGTGACGAACTTCTGCTGCGCAACGGCAGCCGGGCTGGCCAGCGTTGCGCCAAAGGCCAGCGCAGCGGCAATAAGGGTAAGTCTCTTCATTGTTGGTCTCTCCTGTAATGTGCCAATAAATCAAAATCGATGAGGCGAGCGCCCCGCCTTCGCTTGCTCGATGATTCGGCGACCGTTCACGAACGTGACTGGCGTCAGGTATAGCAGTGGAAGAATAACGCCAAACTCCACGCCGGTGCCGAAAAAATTTTCTGACCTCCGCCGAACGCTGGCGCTTCGACACAATCGACTACGCAGATTCCATGCCGGAAACGGCGGTTCGCCAAAATCTGGCGTTAAAACTTTGTTTATTAGTCGCTCTTGGCCAAGCCACACCGGGCCACCAATCGCCGGCTCGACACTCTCCGCCCCGCATTGGTGCGCATACAACGCACCTGGCACAAACTTGGGGCACCCCCTCGCGGCTCGTGTTTGCGCCTTGCGGCGGCATGGCTTTGGCGCGCTTCAAGTCGTGCTAGGATAAGCGGCCGCTTTCGGCTGCGACCGTCAATGGGTAAATCGTGAGCATGAACAAAGAATACCTGGCGCAAGCCATCGCGCGAATCGAAACGCTGGCGCGCCGGGACCCGGGTAGCCGTGGCCTGGCGTCGTTCGCGCCAAGTTGCGAGTTGCTGCCGGCCGCCGCCGAACTGCTGCGCGGACAGCGCGTGATCATCGTCACCGGTTTTTGCATCCGTGCCGCGCTGATCGGCGAGACCGACGGGCCGCCGGGGGCGCTGGCGCTCGCCGACGCGCTGCGCCAGCTCGGCAAGGACGTCGTGCTGGTCACCGACCAGTACAGCAGCGACCTGCTTGCTGCCGGTGCGGCGCGGTTCGGCACGCCGTTGACTACGCTGACGCTGAGCCTGCCGCAGGAAGTCGCCGAGCGCCAGATCGACGAACTCGTCGCCACTTTCAATCCGACCCAGGTGCTCGCCATCGAGCGTCCCGGGAGCGCCATTGACGGTCATCGTTATTCGATGCGTGGCGAGATCCTCGACGACCTCGTTCCGGCGACTGATCGTCTACTGGCACCACAGCCCGCCTGCCGCACGATTGCCATCGGCGACGGCGGCAACGAGCTGGGTCTGGGCAGCTTGCGCGACTCGATCAAATCACAAGTGGCACACGGCGAGCTGATTTTCTGCACGACCCCGGCCGACTACGTCATTCCGGCGGGAATTTCCAACTGGGGCGCCTACGCGCTGGTCGCCGCGCTCTCGCTGCTCGCCGGCCGCCTGCTGCTGCGTTCGCCCGCACACGAACAGGCTGTGCTGCAAGCGCTGCTCGCCGCCGGCGCGGTCGACGGCTGCACCCGAGAACCAACACTGTCGGTCGACGGCCTGCCTTGGGACGACTACGCGACAACGATCGCCGACATCTATCAGGAAACCGTGAACACGCTCGAGGCCGCCGCACAGCACAGCGCGACGGTCTGAAGACTACCGCGATTCCTTGACGATCCGGCCGAACCCCGGCTGTACCGGCCGCGCATTGGGCTTATAGAGGCGCTGAAAAATCGCCAGTTGCTCGGGCGATAATTGCTGAGGCTGCTTGAGCACCAGCCACAACACGTCCTCGGCGCACGGCGGCGTCGTCAGCGAACCCATGAAAGTGAAATAGCGCCGACTCTCCGGCAACAATTGCGCGACGTCGAATCCCTGCCCCGGCGGCGCGACTTCGCCGCCCTTTTCGAGCGGCAGGTTGTTGAGCACCATCTGGATCAGCGGATTCTCGACGCCGCTCTCGAGCAGCACGACGACGATCGCCAGCTTGCCATCGTCGGCCTGATGCACCAGTTGCGCCTCCATCGCGAAGGCCTTGCCGCCGACCGTGATCTCGGAAGGCCGATGAAACACGATGCGGATCAACTCGTAATTCTTGCCGAGCAACACGAAGCTGGCGCCACGGACGTCGACCTGCAGGTTGCTGCCCGCATCGACGACGCGGTACGGCACCGGCCAATAGGCAAACTGGATCGGCTCAAGATCGACCGCGATGGCATCGCGCAGATCAATCGGCGACTGCCGGCGACCGGCGCCACAGGTCGCATAGCTGGCCTTGAGCCGGCTCCAGTTGTCGGCGGCGCCGTCGCCTTCGTACGACCACGCGACATTCGCCGGACTGGCGACTTTGCGGTTGCGCTTATGCGAGCCCGGCACTGCGGCGTGCGCAGCGACCGCCCGCTGCTCCTTCTGCAGCTGTTTCTCGACCAGCGCCTCGTTCTCGCGGCGCAGCGCACCGGCGGCCGCGCTGACCTTCTCGGCGGTCTTGCTGGCCAAAGCGAGCGACGGCGTACCGGACTTCGGCCGGCACACTTCGCGCAGCAGCTTGTCGTCCGGTGTCCCCGAGCGCACCGGCATGTCGAACGGGACCCTGACTTCCTCCTGCCGCACCAGTCCGCCGTCCTCCTTGAAGTAGCTGCGCTTGAGCGTCGCGTACGTGCGCTCGGTGCAATCGTAGCGGTTCATCACTTCGATGATGCGATAGGCTGACGACGTTTTCGGGTCGATGATCGACTTGTCGAGGACGATACGCCCCTTCGCGGTCGTCTCCTTGCCGGCTTCGCTGCCCGGGTTGGTGACGATGCTGGAACGGTCGATCTCGACGCGCTTGCCTTGTTCGCTGGCGACCAGCTGCCAGTCGGCGACCACCAGCGCCGACCACGCAGCTGCGCTCAGCGCCAGGATCAGCTTGGCGCAGCGAATGGCACTCCCGCCATGGATTATCGGTCTCATCTTCTGTTTCACGGAAAAGCTGGCGAATACTTTAGGCCAATTCGCAAAAACGCCGGGAACAAACTGCGCCAAACACCCATCCAACCCCTACGTGTCTTGCTTAAAATCTGCAATTCCAGTAAGTTACACAGTCACGTTAGGGGTGCCGCGCCGTCATGGCGTCGCTGAGATAGTCCCTTTGAACCTGTACGGGTAATGCCGTCGTAGGGAAGCGGAAGGCCGGTGTTTTCAGCCGCTCAAGCCTTTACCTCCTGCCCGACATCCCCCGTAATGCCCGATGCCTGCCGTCACGTCTTGCCATGTCACGCCCTTAGTCAGGAAACACCATGAACGCCACTGAAAAATTCATCGCCTCCGACGCCCACGTCGACGCTGCAGCGATCTTGCCGCTGCCGAACTCGCGCAAAATCTATGTCTCCGGCAGCCGCCCGGATATCCAGGTGCCGATGCGCGAAATCTCGCAAGCCGACACCGACACCGCTTTCGGCGGCGAGAAGAACCCGCCGATCTACGTCTATGACTGCTCCGGCCCGTACTCCGACCCGCTGGCCAAGATCGACATCCGCACCGGCCTGCCGGCGCTGCGCGCGCAGTGGATCGCCGAGCGCGGCGATACCGAATCGCTCGCCGGCCTCACCTCCGAATTCGGTCGCGCTCGCGCCACCGACAGCGCCCTCGACGAACTGCGCTTCCCCGGTCTGCAGCGTAAGCCGCTGCGCGCCAAGGCTGGCAGCAATGTCAGCCAGATGCACTACGCGCGGCAAGGCATCATCACGCCGGAAATGGAATTCATCGCCATTCGCGAAAACAACAATCGCCGCGCCTACGTCGAATCGCTCAAGGCCTCCGGCCCGCAGGGCGAGCGCTTCGCCGAAATCCTCTGTCGCCAGCATCCGGGCCAGCACTTCGGCGCCAGCATCCCCGAAGAAATCACTGCCGAATTCGTTCGTTCCGAAGTGGCGCGCGGCCGCGCCGTGATCCCGGCCAACATCAACCACCCGGAAGCCGAACCGATGATCATCGGCCGCAACTTCCTGACCAAGATCAACGCCAACATCGGCAACTCGGCGCTCGGATCTTCCATCCAGGAAGAAGTCGAGAAGATGACCTGGTCGATCCGCTGGGGCGGCGACACGGTGATGGACCTATCCACCGGCAAGAACATCCACGAGACGCGCGAGTGGATCATCCGCAACAGCCCGGTGCCGATCGGCACGGTGCCGATCTACCAGGCGCTCGAAAAAGTCGACGGCAAAGCCGAGGACCTGACCTGGGAAATTTTCCGCGACACGCTGATTGAGCAGGCCGAGCAGGGCGTCGATTACTTCACCATCCACGCCGGCGTACTGCTGCGCTACGTTCCGCTGACCGCCAACCGCCTCACCGGGATCGTCTCGCGCGGCGGATCGATCATGGCCAAGTGGTGCCTCGCGCACCACCAGGAGAGCTTCCTCTACACGCACTTCGAAGAGATGTGCGAGATCCTCAAATCGTACGACGTCGCCTTCTCGCTCGGCGACGGCCTGCGCCCGGGATCGATTTATGATGCCAACGACGAGGCGCAACTCGGCGAACTCGAAACGCTAGGCGAGCTCACCGACATCGCCTGGAAGCACGACTGCCAGGTGTTCATCGAAGGCCCTGGCCACGTGCCGATGCACATGATCAAGGAGAACATGGACCTGCAGCTCAAATACTGCAAGGAAGCGCCGTTCTACACGCTCGGGCCATTGACCACCGACATCGCGCCGGGCTACGACCACATCACCAGCGGCATCGGCGCGGCGATGATCGGCTGGTTCGGCACCGCCATGCTGTGCTACGTGACGCCCAAGGAGCACCTGGGGCTACCCGACAAGAACGACGTCAAGGAAGGCATCATCACCTACAAGCTCGCGGCGCACGCCGCCGACCTGGCCAAGGGCCATCCCGGCGCGCAGATCCGCGACAACGCGCTGTCCAAGGCGCGCTTCGAGTTCCGCTGGGACGACCAGTTCAACCTCGGACTCGACCCCGACAAGGCCAAGAGCTTCCACGACGAGACGCTGCCCAAGGAATCGGCCAAGGTCGCGCATTTTTGCTCGATGTGCGGCCCGCACTTCTGCTCGATGAAGATCACCCAGGAAGTTCGCGATTTCGCCGCGGCGCAGGGAATCGACGAGAAGGCCGCGCTGGAAAAGGGGATGGAGGTCAAAGCCGTCGAGTTCGTCAAGGCCGGCGCTGAGGTCTATCGGCGGATTTGACAGACCCCGACGCGATACTCAGGCGCGCTTGAGGCGCCTGACGGCGGCGCGCAGCGGGCGCCAGGCCCGCGCCAGCGCGGTCGCGGCAGCTGCCGCCGGCGCGCTACCGGCGCACACCACGCGGTTGCGCCCGCCGTTCTTGGCCTGATAGAGCGCCTGGTCGGCAGCGGCAATCAGGCTTTGGGCCAGTTGGGGCGGTGATGCGGATGAGGCCTGTGCGTCGGGCAGCATCGACAAGCCGATCGAGATGGTCACCTTGATGATCTGTCCGGACAGCGCCTCGACTTCGGTTTCTTCGATGCAGCGGCGAATCCGTTCGGCGATCTGCCGCGTGTGGTGGATCTCCGACTGCGGCAGCAGCGCCACGAACTCCTCGCCGCCATAACGCGCGATGGTGTCCCCGGCCCGCAGTTGCGACTGGATGACGAGGGCGACGCAGCGCAGCACCTCGTCGCCGGTCTGGTGACCATAGCTGTCATTGACCCGCTTGAATTTGTCGATGTCCAGGAACATGCACGCCAGCGGATGCTTGTAGCGGCGCGCCTGGCTGATTTCGACCTGACAGCGGTGCTCGAAGTAACGGCGGTTCTGCACCCCGGTCAAACCATCGGTCAATCCGGCGAGCTTCAAGCGTTCCTGAGTCAGCGCGCTTTCCAGACAGATGGCGATGATTTGCGCGAGCCGTTCAAGGAAGTCGGTGGCGCAGCCTGCGCGATAGCGATCGGGGTCGGCGCTGCCAAAGTGCAGGCTGCCGATCAGTTCGCCCTGACGCATCAGCGGCAGCAGCGCGACCGAAGCGATGACGCCCGGCGGCGAATTGAAGTGCGGCTGATGATCGGCGACGCTGAAAGCGCCGACAAAAGGCAGGCGTGACTCGCGGTACAAGGCCTCCAGCGGAGCGGCCGACGGCAGCAGCGTCAACCCGCTGCACGTCGCGTCCAGACCGCCTTCCAGGATGCGCCTCGCCTCATGATCGCGATCGAGCAACGCCAGGGTGACCACATCGAGCCCGAACGCCAGCTGGTACTCGGTGAGCAGCAGGCGAACGAGTTCGAGCAGCGAGCCCGCGCCAATCAACAGGCGTTCGAGCTGATCGAAGCGGCGCATCTTGTCTTCGTTTTGCCGTGCCTCATGCAACAGGGTTTCCAGCCGCCGCCGCAAGGAGGAATTCTCTGCCTCGAGAACGTTGTTCGTGGTCATGCCGGCATGCTACCACCAATAATCCACAGCGACGTCCGCCGCAATGGACGGTATCGAAGGTCGATAGAAGGACGCCAACTCCCCGGAGTTCTATAGAATGCGCGGCATGGAATTACGCAATGCGCGCAGGTCGCTTTGGCTGGCGGTCGGCACCTCGCTGCTGCTGCACGCGGCCGTTCTGTTTATCGGCTTCTCCTCGCCAGGCCCTGCCACGAAAGGCGGCACGGCACGCGTACCGCTGCAGGCCACGCTGACCAGTCCCGCGCCGTCGACACCACCGACGCCAGCCAGCGCGCCAACGCCCCCCTCCCGCACCGCGCCGCAGGCGAACAGACCGGCCGCATCGCGTGCGCCGGGTGAAACGCGAAAGTTGAACGCGTCGGCCGGCGCCTGGAAAGACCGTTCATGGACCGCCGCCGAACGGGCTGAGATGAATAAATTCCTCGACGAGCTGACCGCCGAGGCCAGGCCGCCAAGCGGTCACGAATTGGCCGAAAAGGCCCGGGTCATGGCCCGGCAGATGCGCTCGCTGACGCCGGACGACGAGCCGGCCGGTCCGTCAGGAAACAATGCCGTTGAACCCTACAGCCTGGAGATGTATTTCGATGCCTTTGTGAAGAAGCTCAACCGTAGCGCCGCTTTCGTCAAAAATGATCCGCGCCGCCCGGGATCGCGCAAGGCGCTGGTGCAAATCGCGCTCAACGCCGACGGTTCGCTCAAAAGCTACCGCGTGCTGCGTTCCGGCGATCAGGCCGCCGAAATCGCCTACATCAGGAGCGTCATCGAGCGCGCCTCGCCGTTTTCAGCCTTTCCTCGCGATATCCGCAAAGTCAGCGATTCGCTGTCGATCCTGATGTGCATTCTTCCGGCGCGTTCGGGCGAGGGCGGTGGCTTCTCGCGCAGTTTCGGCGCTGACGATTGCCGCGACTGAACGGCCTTAAATTGCCACGAACGACTGGCCCGGCAATCCGGCGGGGGCCACGCTCACCCGGTTGCGCCCCTGATTCTTCGAGACATAGAGCGCACTGTCCGCCCGGTCGATGAACTCCCGCGCGGTTTCGCCACTGCAGTAGCTGGCGACGCCAAAGGAGACCGTGATCTGCGCCGCTTCCTGACGATTTTCGGCGCGACGAATCCGGCTTCTGCCAATCGCCGTACGGATTTTTTCGGCGAGCACGCGCGCACCGTCGAGCGTAATCTCCGGCAGCAGTACGACGAACTCCTCGCCGCCATAGCGCGCCGCCATGTCCCGGCCCTTGATGTTCGCTTTGAGAATTTTCGCCACGCTGCACAGCACCTTGTCGCCAAAAAGATGGCCGTAGGCGTCATTGACCATCTTGAAATTATCGATGTCGGCGATCAGCAGGCAGGGGCCACGTTCAGCCAGATCAATGCTCGACAGACAGGCGGCCAGCGCCAGATCGAAGCCGCGGCGGTTGACCAGTCCGGTCAGACTATCGGCGATCGCTTCTTCACGCGCCCGGCCAACTTCCTGACGAAGCTTCTCGATCTCGCTCTGGCTTTCGTCGAGACGCCCCTTGAGCGTGGCGATCGCGCCCTGCATTTCCCGAGTGCCGAACAACAGTCGGTCGACGCCCTCGGCAACGCCGGAGTCCGCCTCGGTACTCCCAAGCTCTTCACTCCACTGCGCCAGTTCCTTGCCGAAAAGTTCGGCGCGATCTTCAGCGTGTGCCGCCGACTGCGCCATGTCGCTCAGCACCTTATGGAAGCCGACGCGCAGACGCTGCGCCGTCTTTTCGTCGATTTCAGCGATATATTTCCGGAACAGCTCGGCGGTGGCGGCTTCATCGAGCACACCGCCGTCTTGGGTCAGTTCGTCGATCGCCGCCTTGAGCGGCGGATTGGTTCCCGCCACGTACTCATACCAGACCGCGTAGCTGATCGGGTGTAGCGCGGCCGCCTGACGCGACATCAGGGGCAAGGCCAGCCGCAGGTATTCAGCGCTCTGATTGACGGTTTCTGGATATCTGCTCATCGGGAAGAACCTTGTTTGGCCAAATCGCCGACCGCGGCAAGCGGGGATCATTACATAGCCCCTTGGGAATATCCAGCCTGTTGCCGTGCAAAAAAACCGATGGCGGCGCAACATTATTTGATCCGTTCATTTACTGTATATAATTACAGTACTTATCCACGGAGTTGATTATGCTTTCCGCCGCCCCCGTTTCGCTTGCGGACGTCCTGGCCCGGCCCGATGTCTGGCGTGCCAATGGTCTGGCCAGCGCCGCCATCCCGACACTGGGTAGCGGCTTTGCTGCACTCGACGATGAGCTGCCAGGAGGCGGCTGGCCGCGTGGAACACTCACAGAAATCCTCTCGGACCAGGTCGGGGTGGGCGAGTGCTCGCTGCTGATGCCGGCCCTTGCACAGCTTGCCGACCAAAGAAGATTCTCGCTGCTGGTCGCGCCGCCGCAGGCGCTGCATGCGCCGGCCTGGGCGTCGTCGGGGATCGATCTGGCGCGGCTCATCGTCGTCTCGCCAAGCCGGGCGGGCGAGTCCTTGTGGGCCGCCGAGCAAGCCTTGGCGAGCGGTGCATTGGGCGGCGTATTGTGCTGGACGACGCGCATCGACGCGCGCCAGGTCAGGCGCCTGGAGGTCGCCGCCGGCAGCGGCGAGACGCTGGCCTTCGTGTTTCGGCCAGCGCGGGCGCGCACCGAATCGTCGCCTTGCGCACTGCGACTCTTGCTCTCGGCCGGCGCGAGCGGCACGCTCGCGGTCGATCTGCTCAAGCGCCGCGGGCCACCGTGCACGCGGACGCTCAATCTCGTTGTCGCACGCCCACTCGAATGGCGCGAAGACCATGCCCCCCAATCTACTCTGGCTCGCCGTCAATTTCCCGCGCCTGCCGCTCGAAGCCAACGCCCCGCTGTCATCGCCTAGCACGGTGGTCGAAGACGGCCGCGTCGTGCTCGCCGACGCACTGGCACGGGCGGCCGGAATCGACCGCGGGACCGGCGTCGCCGCGGCGCGCATGCTGGCCCCGGCGATTACGCTGCTGGCGCGCAGCCGTTCGCGCGAAGCCGCGACGATGCAGACGCTGGCCTGCTGGGCGGGCCGCTTTACGCCGCGCGTGAGCGTCATGCCCGACACCTTGCTGCTCGAAGTAGGCAGCTGCCTGCGCCTGTTCGGCGGATTGGACAAGGTGGTCAACGCGGTCGGCGAAGGCGTGCAGGCGCAGGGGTTTACTGCCGCGCTGGCCGCCGCACCGACGCCGCTGGGCGCGCAATGGCTAGCGCAGGCAGGAACGGCGGCGCGTTGTACCGACGGCGTCGACCTGCGCCGGCAACTCGATGCCTTGCCGCTCGGCGTGTTGCCCGAGCGGATCGCGGCATCGCTGCACGGGTTCGGCGCCAGCACGCTGGCCGACGTGCGCCGCTTACCCGGCGCCGAACTGGCGCGACGGATCGGCGTCGGCTGTCAGCAGTTGATGGCGAAGGCGTTCGGTGAGCTACCCGACCCGCGCGCCGATTTCGTTTTTCCCGACCGCTTTGCGCTGGCGATCGAACTGCCGTCATCGGTCGAAAATGCTGCCGCACTGCTCTTCGCCGCGCGCCGCCTGAGCTTCGCGTTGTCCGGCTGGCTTGCCGCAAGACAGTCCGGCGTGCGCGAGTTCAGCCTGCACCTTTTGCATCGCCAGGACGAAACCCGACTGCTGCTGCAATTTTCAGCGCCGACTGCCGACCCAAGACGTTTCGAACGCGTGCTGCGCGAGCGACTAGAGCACACGACGCTCGCCGCACCGGTCGACTCGCTGCGCCTCGAAGCGACGCAGCTGACCGCGCGGCCGGGGTGCAGCCAGACGCTGTTCAACGATTCGAACGACGACCAGGAGGCGATCGGCGCCTTGCTCGAGCGCCTCGCCGCACGACTCGGCGAGGCGCAGGTTTATCGCGTCGCGGTGCATGACGATCATCGCCCCGAATGCGCGACACGACGCGTCGCGCTATCCGCGGCGATTACGCCCGGCGCACGTGGCAGCTTGCCGCGGCCGCTCTGGCTGCTCACTCCGCCGCAGCCGCTGGCCGAGATCGACGGCCGACCTTGCCGCAGAGGCCCGCTCAAGCTGCTGGCCGGACCCGAGCGCATCGAGTCGGGCTGGTGGGACAATGGAGAAGCGAGCGGTGACATCCGCCGCGATTACTTCATCGCGCTGTCAAACGACGGTTGCTGGCTGTGGATTTATCGCGATGCCAGGCTTCCCGGCGGCTGGTTCCTGCACGGGTTCTTCGCATGAACCTAAAAGAAGCAGTTGACCACGGAGAGCACGGAGTAAAAACAATGAGTTGCATGGTTTCGGGCAAATACCTTTTGGGTGATCTCAAAAAAACCACAAACTTGCCTTTTCTCTGTGCACTCCGTGCTCTCCGTGGTTTCGAACTGAGGTTTCTAGGATGAAATCTCCCACGCCGCTGCCCGACTACGCCGAACTGCACTGTCTCTCGAACTTCAGCTTCCTGCGCGGCGCTTCGCATGCCGACGAGCTGGTCGAACGCGCCAAGGAACTCGGCTATTCGGCTTTGGCGATCACCGACGAGTGCTCGTTCGCAGGAGTCGTTCGCGCACACGTCGCGGCCAAACAGGTGGGGCTCAAGCTGCTGATCGGCAGCGAACTGGTGCTGACGGGCGGCATCAAGCTCGTGCTGCTGGCGCAGAACCGCGCCGGCTACGGCAACCTCTGCGCGATCATTACACTGGCGCGGCGGCGCGCCGAAAAAGGCAGTTATCGACTCAGCCACCACGACCTGGTGCGTGGCGTTCCCGATTGCCTCGCGCTGTGGATCGCTGGCGCGCAAGCGACGCTCGACGACGCCAGCTGGCTGCGCGACGCTTTTCCGGGGCGCGCCTGGATCGCCTTTGAACGCCATCTGCAGCCTGGCGACGGCGAGCGGCTCGCCGCGCTGCGCGAATTGTCGGCGGCCAGCGGCCTGCCGCTCTGCGCCTGCGGCGACGTGCATATGCACGGGCGCGGGCGCCGGCCGCTGCAAGACGTGCTGACCGCGCTGCGTCTCAAGACTTCGGTCGATGGCGCCGGCCACGCGCTGTTTGCCAACGGCGAGCGTCATCTGCGTTCGCGCCTGCGCCTGGCTCGCCTCTACCCGCCCGAACTGCTCGTGCAGACGCTGCGCATCGCCGACCGTTGCGACTTTTCGCTCGACGAACTGCGCTACGAATACCCGCAGGACGACGTCGTCCCCGCCGGGCAGACGCCGGCAGGATATCTGCAGGCCGAGGTCGGCCAGGGGCTTGCCGTACGCTACCCGAACGGCACGCCCGCCAAGGTCGAACAGCAGATCGCGTACGAACTCGCGCTGATCACCGAGATGAACTACGAGGCCTATTTCCTGACCGTCTATGACATCGTGAAATTCGCTCGCGCGCAGCACATCCTCTGTCAGGGCCGCGGCTCGGCCGCCAACTCGGCGGTGTGCTACGCGCTGGGGATCACCGAGGTCGACCCCGCGCACTCTGAAATGCTGTTCGAGCGCTTCATCTCCAAAGAGCGCAACGAACCGCCCGACATCGACGTCGACTTCGAGCACCAGCGGCGCGAGGAGGTGATCCAGTACCTCTATGCAAAATACGGCAGAGAGCGAGCGGCGCTGACTGCGGCGGTGATCAGCTACCGTACGCGATCGGCGCTGCGCGATTGCGGCCGCGCACTCGCTATCGACAACGATCGAATCGATGCGCTGACCTCGTCGCTGGCCTGGTGGGACGACCCCGACGAGCTCGCCGAGCGCTTCGCCGAAGTCGGCCTCGACGCGAAAAGCCCACGCGTCGAAAAATGGCTGATCCTGACGCGGCAACTGATCGGTTTCCCGCGTCACCTGTCGCAGCACGTCGGCGGCTTCGTGATCAGCCGCGGGCGGCTCGACCGGCTGGTGCCGATCGAGAACGCGGCGATGGCCGAGCGCAGCATCATCGAGTGGGACAAGGACGACATCGACGCGCTCGGGCTGATGAAGGTCGATGTGCTGGCGCTCGGCATGCTCAGCGCGATCCGCCGCGCGCTCGATTCGATTTCGGCGCGCGAGCGTCGAGTTTTCCGCATGCAGGACATTCCGCGCGACGACCCGGCAGTCTTCGCGATGATCAGCCGCGCCGATACCGTCGGCGTCTTCCAGATCGAATCGCGCGCGCAGATGGCCATGCTGCCACGCTTGCAACCGCTCTGCTTCTACGACCTGGTGATCGAGGTGGCGATCGTTCGCCCCGGACCGATTCAGGGCGGCATGGTCCATCCCTATCTGCGTCGCCGCCAAGGGATCGAACCGGTGAGTTACCCGTCGCCCGAGGTCGAGTCGGTGTTGCAGCGAACGCTCGGCGTGCCGATTTTCCAGGAGCAGGTGATGCAGCTGGCGATCGTCGCCGCCGGATTTTCGCCGGGCGAAGCCGATCATCTGCGCCGCTCGATGGCGGCGTGGAAACGCCGCGGCGGCGTCGCGCATTTGCGCGAGCGGCTGATTAACGGAATGCTTGAGCGCCAGTACACACGCGAATTCGCCGAAGCACTCTTTCGCCAGGTCGAGGGCTTCGGCGACTACGGTTTTCCCGAATCGCACGCCGCAAGTTTCGCGCTGCTCGTCTATGTCTCGGCGTGGCTCAAGCATCACGAGCCGGCGGCCTTTCTCGCCAGCCTGCTCAATTCCCAGCCGATGGGCTTTTACTCATCGTCGCAACTCGTTCAGGACGCGCGCCGGCACGGTATCGAGGTGAGGCCTCCCGACGTGCTGCACAGCGACTGGGAAACGACGCTCGATGGCAATTCGGCGGTTCGCCTCGGCCTGCGTCAGATCGGGGGGCTAGGACGAAACGCAGGAGAACGCATCGCCGGTGCGCGGCCGTTTACGGCTGTCGCCGACCTCGCGCGACGCGCCGAACTTGGCCGCGACGACCTCGACCAACTCGCCGCCGGCGGCGCGCTGGCAACGCTCGCCGGACATCGCCGCCAGGCGGCGTGGGCGGCGGCGGCCGTTCCGCAGCAGCGCGACCTGCTGCGTGAGGCCACCACCAGCGAGTCGACGATCGCGCTGCCGGCGCCAAGCGAAGGCGAGGACCTGGTCGCCGATTACGCCAGCCTGCAGCTCACGCTCGGCCGCCATCCGCTGAGCCTGCTGCGCCGGCGGCTCGAACAGCGGCGCTACGTCACGGCGGCGACGCTACGCGCTTACGGCAACAACCGGGTGGCGCGCTGCGCCGGAATCGTCACCGGCCGCCAACGCCCGGGAAGCGCGAGCGGCGTCGTCTTTCTGACGCTCGAAGACGAGACCGGCCTCGCCAACGTCATTGTCCACCCCGGGCTCGCCGAGAGCCAGCGCCGCGAGTTGCTGAGCGCCCGTCTGCTCGGTGTCTTCGGCATCGTTCAGCGCGAAGGCGAAGTCGTCCATCTGATCGCCAAACGACTGGTCGATCACAGCGAACTGCTCGGACAACTGCTGACCAGCAGCCGCGATTTTCACTGACGGCTGTCCAAACAAAATGGCCATCCCGGTTTGCACCGGGATGGCCATTAGCGAACGGATTAGCGCGCGCTTAATACAGCGTGGTAATGGAACAGTTTACGCTATCCGCCGTGGCCGATTTAGCGCAGATATTGAGATCGCTGAAACTCAGACTCCCCGTCGAATCCAGCCCCTTGCTTCCGCTATCTATCGTACTGAACACCTTGTTGTCGGAAACGCTCTTGATGTAGGCCACCAGCGTGACCGTTCCCGATGCCGGCTTCCAGCTGCTCACGTCGAAGGTCGATGACGACACACCGGCGGCAGCGCAATGCTCATCGGCAGACAAGGTTGCGCCGACCTCCTTTTGCGGCGCCTTGCCGACGCATACCGCATAGCTTGAATAGAGCGACGAGACTAGCGGACCTGAGGTAGCCCCATAGGCCGACACCGCCCTGACCATCACCTTCGCTTTCTCGCAAACCATTTTGGCCGCCGCCGAACTGGTCGTGATCTGCCAGACGCCATTGATCAGTTTGAAGGTGCCCGCCGTCGTTTCGGCAACAGCCGCTTTGCCGCTTTCCGTAACTAGGCCGTCGAAACACATATCGACCGTATTGGCGGACTTGTCGAAGCGGATCAGCGTGCCGGGGTAGAGCGTGACCCGGTCACCGGCAGCGAATTTCGCCACCTGGTCGGCGATGAACGCGGCGCGGCTCATCCCATTATCGTAGGTTCCATTGGCATCGAAGGTCGCCGTCAAGACCGTCGCCAGATCGCCGCTGGTACCGTTCCAGGCGTTGCTGAGCAGCTTGATCTGGGCGTTGATCAACGGCAGATTGGCGGGCAGGTAATCGAGCGTGCCGTCGGTCGGTGCGGCCAGTTTCGCCGGCGCCGTCGTCGCGTTGACCGCCGGATCAAAGACCTGCACGGCAACGCCGCCGGTGCACGATGCCTTGACTGACAGCGTCCCCGATGCGCTGCTCAGGCAGTCGAGCAGCGCATCGACCTTGGTGTTGTTGGCAGAGAAAGCCGTGGTCGTCAAGTCGGTGGTGGTGGCAACGCCCAGCGCCGCCATGTAGGCGCTAAGCGCCGTTTTGAGATTGTCCTGCGCCGTTTTGAGCTTGGCGAGGTCGACGCTGGCGAGCTTGCTCACTGGATCGGCAAATACGGTCGACGGTGTTTGACCCGAAGCTTGTGCCAGCGAGTCGGTGATGCTCGTCACATTGATCACATTCGACTCGGGAATCGTCTGCACCATCGCGTAGTAGGTCTTGGAGGCATCCTGATTGACGGCCTGAATGATGAGCGGTGCAGTCATTCCGGTCACATCGACCGAGAAATTGCCGTTGGCATCGGCGGTCGTGGTCTTGCTAGCGCCCTTGCTGTCCTTGACCGTAATCTTGGCGTTGGCCAAAGCCGCGCCGGTGGCGGCGGTTCCGGTCAGGATCGTGGTGGTCGGGGTCTCGACCGGGGTCGTGCTCGTTGAATCGCTACTGCCTCCCCCGCCACCACAGGCCGCCAGCAAAGCGATCAAGGCGGCGGAAAGCAGGAATTTCGAATTTTTCAAAGTACGCTCCATGCCCCCCGTTGGTAAATCATACGCATCACAATGTGGGAGAGAAACTGTGACGCTTAATCAAGGCAGAACAGAGCGGAATGAGCGCGGTTAGCCAAGCTCATTACCCCTACCGTTCTTACGGAAATTAGATGACGTGCGATCCTAAACTCATTTTCATTGTTTTACAAAATGACACTTGTGACACAATCAGCGCGACTCGCAATCGACTCGGCTCGCTTCGCGCTGGCAGCAACCGGCGTGGAATGGCGATCTTTCGCTGGCGCTCTCGTATTACAGTTTCAGCTATCTGGAGTACCGCGACGCCGAGCCCTATGCGCTGAACGCAACCAGCGTCAAGCGCTGGTACGAGAGCTACCCCGAGCGCTATCGCTGGCTGACCGGCTACCTTGACTGGTCGCGCGAGTTTGTCGTCGGCAGTGCGGACAACGCCGCGGCACACCGAATTTCAACTCGCCTTGAAACGGCGCGCGAATCACGCTCGCTCAACCTCGGCGTGCTCGACGAGTACGCGCCAATCGACGTCTACCACCCAATCTACGGCCAAGCGTGGACGCCGACCGCCGATTTTTCCGTCTATGACCAGACGTGGACCAATCAAAGCGTCGGCCTGGTTTTTCAGGACGAGATTCGTACCGGCAACTGGACCTGGCTGCTCGGCGCGAGCTTCGCTTATCTGCGGCAAGTTTTCGCTTACGCCGAGTATTCGCCGATTCCGCTGCAGGATCACAGCATCCAGAGCGATCGCTCGATCACGCCCAGAGTCGGCGTGAACTGGCGGGCAAGGCCGTGGCTCGCGTTCTATGCCAATTATTCGGCCGGCGCCATGGCGACCTTGCCGCAGAGCCGCTCATTCGGCGGCGGCGACTTTGGCCCGCTCTCCAGCAAACAGATTGAGGCCGGCGTCAAGCTGCAACCGGTCGACGAAGACTGGCTGGCTTCTGCGGCGGTCTTCAATATTGAAAGCAGCAACGTATTGACGCGGGATCCCGAACATCCGGCCTTTTCGATTCAAACCGGCGTTCAGCGCTCGCGCGGACTTGAAGTCGAGTGGCGGGGAAAGCTGGCACCGAGGTGGCGATTGACGGCTCAGGGAACCTGGCTCGACGCCTACATTGCCGAAGACCAGCGCTACACGCCGGGCAATCGCCTGCCCTACGTGCCGCGCTTCGGCGGATCGGCCTGGCTGACCCACAGTTTGGCGGCCGAAGGCGACGGTCGCTGGAGCGTTTCCGGGGGCCTCGTGCATCAAGGTGATCGTTACGCCGATTTTGCCAACAGCACGCGGATTCCCGCCTTTACTCGCATCGACCTGGGAGCGACTTACCGCGAGAAAAAGTGGACGGCGACGCTGGCGCTCGAGAATGCGACGGATCGGCGCTATTACGCCAGCGGCGTCGAAAATCGCCCGGTGGTGATCTACCCGGGAGCCCCGAGAACGCTGTCGATGAAGCTCGCTTACGACTTTCGTTGAGCGCCGGCCCGTTGCCCGGGCGTATCCGGGACGTGATCGGCCAGACAGCGCTGGCCGTCAGCGCGCTTACCCGCTAGCATCTGATTTTCTCTTTCAAGGAAACGATCATGACCACGTTTACACAGACCATTCTCTACACCGATAGCGACGGCCACGCCAAGTTCCGCGACGAGGCGATCGCGCTTGGCGAAGGCACTCCGGCGACGCGGCTGTCGGCGATCCTGCCGGCCAGCGGCGTGCAGTTTCGCGAAAGCCCGGTCGGCTTTCGCAGCCAGGTGCACTGCACCGGCGCGCCGCAGTGGGTATTCATCCTCGGCGGCGCGATGGAAATCGGACTGGCCGACGGCAGCTCGCGCGTATTCACCGCCGGCGAACATTTCTATTCGGCCGACACGCTGCCCGCCGGCGCCACGCTCGACCCGGCAATCCACGGCCACTGGAGCCGACAGGTCGGCAACGCGCCGCTGGTCACGCTGTTCATCAAGGGCTGATTCAGCGCAACCCCGCCTGCGAAAACGACGGGGTTGGCGGGCCGGCGCGTTCAGCGCGGCAGGATCGTCCGCAGGTAGTCGCGGTTCATGGCGCAGACCGAGAGGCCGTCGCCGCCGTAGTGCTCGCACAGGAAAGCGCTCTTGAAGCCAGCGGCGATCGCCTTCTGAACGGCGACGCGGTAGTTGATGATGCCGAGCGCCAGCGAAGTCGGGTACGAACAGATCAGATCCTTCGTCGGGT